>LWDU01042537.1_pt1 | contig 18627 bp, 15 predicted proteins | sample 727161 | NCBI WGS metagenome assembly LWDU01 (sample SAMN04566230, study PRJNA314399) | hydrothermal vent metagenome | isolation source: deep sea hydrothermal plume seawater | place: Mexico: Gulf of California, Guaymas Basin | collected 2004-07-11
CACAAGGGATCGGGTGGCAACAACTACCAGCGAGACGGGGCCTGGGGGATGAAACCCTACGCCCTGAAGAACAACGATCCCGCTGCCCCCGGACAACTCTACGATCTCTCCACCGATCCTGGCGAGACCCACAACCTGTACAGTAAAAATCCAGCGATCGTCGAGTCGATGACGGCGCAACTGGAAGCCTTCAAGAAGAGCGGACGAAGCGCTCCGTCACGTCAACAACCATCAAACGAAAAGTTGAAGGCAAACCGCTGAACGAGAAGCCCTGGCCATGTCATCTTCAATATGTCGTCTCCTGGAAGGAACCGACTCCCGAGTCGTTGCAACAGGTCCGCTTCGAATTCAGTTCACTGCGGCTGCAGGAACTCGTTTCTTGACAAAATTGCTGCGGTCGCTTCCTGGTTGGCGATAAGATCATCCCATGGTCCGGGGGGCGTTTCTTTGCCGTGACCGTGGCGGTGGCTGCGGTCGGTGGCGCGGCGTTGTATGGAGGGATCTCGCTGATCCTCGGCCGCACTGGCAACGCATCGAACTATCTGGCCGATCTCGGCATGGTGCTGCTGATCGGCGCAGCCGTCGCCAACCTGATCGCCATCGCCATCGGCCTGCGCTTCATGCGGCTTCAAAGAGTATTCCTGTGGTGGTGGCCCATCAGTGTGCTGCTGGCGGTGGCAACGGTCGCCGGAGCAGTCGTCGCCATCAACCTGTGAAGAGCCGCAAGTCCTTCAACCCGATGGCTTCTTCTTGGGGGCGTTTCTCGAGGGCGGGGAAGGAAACCCCGCTCCGGCATTTCAATTTCGTACGCTGATCCTGTTTCACATGGCACGAGCTCATCTTGACGCTGGTGAAGAGAACTCGGTTCCCTGATCTTGTAGAAATATCCGTTCATTCTCTCGACTGTCATCCGTTGTGCCATCACCTGCACACTTCTATCAGAGTTGTAAACTCTATTTCACAACTACAGCGGTTTCGTTTCGCCAATATGAAACACATATAATAATTAGTGCACTCAAAAAAATAATCGGAATGAAATCCTCATCAGTTCCGTCTTTCTTCTTGATCCCGCCACGGATTTCTCGAGAAAGGAGAACCCATGCGTAAAGAACCTGGACCCAACCGGTTCGTTCTTCACCACATCGGTGCTCTCATCTTCGGATTGTTCTTCTGGGTGGGTATTTCAGGCAGCGCAGCTGTTGCCACCGCTCAAGACTCTCCGGATGGGAACATCAATAACCAACAGAGGAAGCCACTGGATCTTCCATCTGGAGGAGGAGGCCTGGATGAAGGGGAGGAATCCACCGAGATCCTCCCCATCTTCGGTAAAGAGATCTTCGCCAACAGTCTCTACCTGTGCGTGGAGCGCTCAGAGAGATTGGCGGGAGAACCCGCACAGATCATCGCAATGGAGTTCAATGATCTCCTCGCGAGAATGTCGAGCAGGGCTCGCTTCGGAGCGGTCGCCTTCAACAACCAGGTCGAACGCTTCGAAGAAATTCCGATGCGGGCAATCCCTGCGATCAAGAGTTCGGCGGTGAGCTGGCAAAACACACGGGTGACTGCCAACGGTGCCTCACTGATGGCGGCGCTGGAGAACACCCTTCTCCTGGCCCGGAAAGATATTGAGAGGCACAAGGCAGTGGTCCTCATCGTCGATGACCGCTACTCCACTGGAGAACCTTCGCTGTTACCGTTTCTGCAAAATCGAAGGAGTTACCTCGACGACATTCCCATCCATCTCTTCTTTGTCGGCATTGAAGGCACCGTTGGTGATCCTGAACTGGAGACCGCCTGTCGCACTCTCAGTGAAATTTCACGGGGGAGTTTCAACCAGTTGAGTTTCCCGGCAGCACCACCGATTTTTCCGGTTCCTGATGGCCCTTCTCCATGTTGTTGCACTCCAGGCAGCGACTGATTCGACCGGGGAATCCAGTTGAGGTCTTGCGGCCCCGAAAAACACAGAAAACCCCCGGGGTGGCTCTCCCAACACCCCGGGGGTTCCTCATTGCGATTATTGTCGAGATTTCATCTCTTCGCCGAGACCATCTCCTGACGGTGTTGATCGAGTCGCTCTCGCAGCGGTGCGATCTGGTCGGCGGCCCAGTCGAGATCGAGTTTACCGCGGATCTTCATCTGAGGAACGATGCCACTGATGGTTCCACGCCAAACCAAACCCACCTGACCACGACCGAGTTTCTTGAGGATCTTCTTGCTGCCCGTCTGCTCCTTGGCACGTCCGTTGAGCAGGGTACTGAAGCGACCCTCCTTCAACTCGAAGCCGAACTTGTGATGCTCCTCGTAAGCGATGGTGGGAGCTTTGCCCACCCCCCCCACCGCCCGGGTGCCGGCGATGCGAACCAGTTGCGTTCCGAGATTACTGCCTACCCGCTGCCGTAGCCTTTTCGACCAGGCGAAGACCGCTGCCACCATGTCACCACGGCGACCTCCGAGGAAGGAGACGTAGGTCAATTCCATTCGCACATCCGGTTGCCACACCGCCGCATGAAACCACTGCCCCTCATCGGCGATGATCACACCGCCGGAGACCCCTCTGGAGTGGCCCTCCCAGTCGCGTCTCCAGCGCAACTTGCCCGCGATCTCCGACCCAGGAGAGGGGAACCAGTCATCACCGAGGCTTCGATCTTCCCGCTCGAAATCGTAGGTCAGTTCAACGGTGCCATCGGCGGAGATTTTTTCTTCGGTCGCCTGGAACAGATCGAGGATTCGCTCCTGTTCAGCAGCGTTCAACTGGAAGGCAGGAATCTCGGGCTTGCCGCGACCATCTGCACCTTGCAGCGCACACAACAGCACGAGAGTGGGTATCTGCAACATGATGGTCATGAGAACCTCCCTTCAGGGTCATCGATCTATCGAGAGCATCCGGAAGTACTGAGAACTCGGACCGTCGAAAGTAATAATGGCGAGCAGATCTGCTGCAGAATGCTCTTCATGGCCTGATAACAAGCCGCTTGTCGATCCGATCTCCGCTGCTACGGTGCAGCCAAATCGGCGGAAAGGTGCGTAACTCCCTTGTCGACGAGAATCCGATCCCAGTCCCGGTGGCTGCCCGCCACTGCATTTCTGGCAGCACTGATCCTCTCTTCTGGCCACTTCTTCAGCGAAGGGGTCCGATCAGAGGATCCAGCCGACAACTACCTCGAGGTACTCCACCAGGCCGACGCCAGGAGCAACAAGTTCCTCAACCGGCAACGAGCCGAGTTCTTTGGGCTTCGCTACCGCACCGCCACCACCAATGGCGACAAGTTTCGACTGTTCCATCAATCCGCCGACGAGTGGATCAAGGCGGGGGACATCTCCAAGGGACTGCTTCGCCTCGATTCCTTGCTGTCGGCGTTGCCGACCGATGGAAGAGATCAAATCGTCGATGTCGAGGAAGCCCTTCGATGGAGCCAGATGATCGGCGGCTTGCGCCTGGGAGAGCAGCAGAACTGCGTGGCGATGCATGGCCTCGATTCCTGCCTCTTCCCCATCGGCGGCAGTGGTGTGCACCAGCAACCGGAGGGGATGCAGCTGGCGATAGAGAACCTCGACTGGTCGCTGGCTCGTTCTCCCGATCGACTCGATCTTCGGTGGTTGCGTAATCTCGCCTCGATGGCCCTCGGTAACTGGCCAGATGGTGTTCCGGAGCCGCTACGCCTGTCACCGGGACTGTTCGCCTCCTCCCATGATGTGGGCCGCTTTCGCGATGTCGCTCCCCAGGTCGGGATCGCCACGATGGGACTGGCAGGAGGGGCCAGTCTCGAGGATTTCAATGGGGATGGGCATCTCGATCTGTTCGTCAGTTCCTGGGGACCGACGGATCCAGTCCACTACTTCGAGAGTGACGGCGAGGGACAGTTCAATGATAGAACCGAATCGATGGGCCTCTCCTCCATCACCGGTGGACTCAACATCACTCATGCCGACTACGATAATGACGGCGACGCGGACCTGCTGATTCTTCGTGGAGCATGGCTCGGAAGCGCCGGCCATCATCCCAACACATTACTACGCAATGACCGGGAGAAGTTCACCGATGTCACCGTCGCCTCGGGGCTGGTGTCCTATCATCCGACCCAGACTGCGGATTGGGGCGACTACGATCTCGATGGAGATCTCGACCTCTTCATCGGAAACGAATCGACCAGCAGTGAGGTCCATCCGTGCGAGCTGTTTGAAAACCGCGGAGATGGCACCTTTGTCGAGGTCAGCCAAGAGGTCGGTCTACACCACATCGCCTATGTGAAGGGTGTGGCGTGGGGAGACATCGACGACGATGGGGATCTCGATCTGTACCTCTCGACGATGGCGAGTTCCAACGCACTGTACGAAAACCTCGGCCCTGCGGCTGAAGGAGAACGACCTCGATTCAAGGACGTCACTGCCCGAGCCGCCGTCGAATCGCCCCAACTGAGCTTCCCCACCTGGTTCTGGGACTACGACCATGACGGTCGCCTCGACATCCTCGCCGGCTCCTACGGTAGTTTCGAGGAGAGCATGCTCGAGGGGGTCGTGGCGGACTATCTCGGAATGCCGACCGCTGACGAGGGGATTCGCCTATATCGCAATCTCGGAGACGGGCAGTTCGAGGAGGTCTCGGAGAAGACCGGCATCCGTCACACGGTACTCCCGATGGGGGCAAACTTCGGCGATCTCGATGGTGACGGTTGGCTCGATGCCTACTTCGGAACCGGTCAGCCGGGCCTCTCCACCCTGGTTCCCAACCGGATGTTTCGCAATGCCGCAGGAAAACGCTTCGAGGATGTCACCACCAGCGGTGGCTTCGGGCACCTGCAGAAGGGCCACGGCATCGCCTTCGGCGACATCGACCACGACGGCGATCAAGACATCTTCGCCACCATGGGAGGAGCCTACGAAGGAGATGGGTATGCCAATGTTCTGTTCGAAAATCCAGGCCATGGACACCACTGGTTGACGCTGAGACTGGTCGGCACCCGATCGAGCCGCGATGCACGTCATGCCAGGGTACAGATCGAGGTGAAGACGAAGTCGGGACCACGCACCATCCACCGGGTGGTCGGCACCGGAGGTAGTTTCGGCGCCTCCAGTTCGCAACTGGAGGTGGGACTCGGTGCCGCGACTGAAGTGATTGCGGTGACGGTGCGCTGGCCTGTCTCTGGCCGCGCTCGCTTCCTCGGCTTCTCCCTCGATGGCACCTACATCATCGAGGAGGGAAAGAAGGAGCCGGTCGCAGTCCAGACGGTCCCCTTCCCGCTCGGTGGAGTTGCGGAGAAACCACCGGCAGAGGATTGATCAGCGAGATCCTTTGCTCGCCCGATGCTCCTCGAGACGGGTCTTGAGGTCGGGAATCGACTTTGCGGCCCAGTCCAGATCGAGCTGACCACGGAGGGGCGGGCCCTCTTCTACTTTCGGACCGGACACGTAGTCCTTGCCTGGTTCTTAATCCTGGTGTCTCATCCACGCATGGCGTGGGTGTCACATGAAGATAAGAAACTAGACGAGCGGTGTTTCACCAATTCGCTCTGAATGCGAACCTTGAGAGGAGACCTAATATTTTAGATACCGTAGTTCTAATCCTCGTCATACTAACAGTCCTCATTGCAGCAAGAAGTGTTCGAGTCGTTCCTCAAAGTGATCAATTCGTAATCCAACGATTCGGAAAATACACCAAAACACTGCAGGCCGGATTCAATCTCATCGTCCCCTTCCTGGACAAAGTGGCATTCAAGGTCAGCATCCTCGAAAGGCAACTTGACGAATTCGATATCAGCGTAATCACTAAGGACAATGTTGAAGTAGTTCTCGAAACCACTAACTTTTTTAGAGTGATCGATGCTGCGAAGTCAGTCTACCGAATCAGGAATATCAACAAAGCGCTGAAAACAGCTGCAGAGTCCATTGTGCGCTCTGCAGCAGGCAAATTGGAACTCGATGAATTGCAGTCTTCACGCGAAGAAATGAATCAGGAAATTCTGTCTAAACTTCAGGATGCGGCGCATATTTGGGGCATAGATATCACGAGAACGGAGATCACAGATGTTCGGGTAGACGAGGAGACGAAGTCTTCTCAGCGTCAGCAACTGAATGCTGAGCGAGAGCGGCGAGCCACCGTTGCTAAGGCTGAGGGGGATAAAAGCAAAGTTGAACTAAATGCGGATGCGCAGTTATATCAAGCCCAGAGATCTGCGGAGGCAATAAGGGTAACAGCAGATGCTGAAGCGTACTCAGTTCGTATTAGTGCGGAGGCTGAGGCGGAGCAGACTCGCGTGATAGCCACGGCCATTTCCGAAAATGGGCAACCAGCGGTTGATTTTGAAATCCTCAAACGCCAGGTGGATGCCATCGGTATGCTGGCGAGTTCAGAAAATTCAAAAACCATTGTGCTTCCCACGGACGTCACCAAGGCCATCGGATCGCTCGCTCTATTGAAAGACCTTGTGACAAAATAATGATTACAATGATTACACAGTATTTAATGATGGAGGAAACTTGGTTCATTGTTGGAATGGTCCTGATCATTCTCGATTTATCAGTTGGCTTACAGTTTTTTGCCCTCAGTTTTGGGCTCGGTGGTATCTGCACCGGGGTTCTCCTCTATCTGTCGGGAAAACTGGGTCAGATGGGGTTCCCCGTCATAGAAACATGGACAGGCGCCTTGTTCAGTTTCGCTGCTTTATCACTAGTTCTACTGCTACCGATTCGTAAATATTTGTATCGTGGTACCGACAACTTGGGCGACATCAATGAATATTAATGGGTATCACTGGGACAACTTCTCTGAAAACAATTCTTGAATTGAGCGCAGGTCGAGTCGGCAATTTCGATGAAGAAGGAACGGGTGGGCAAAAAGTACTGGGTCAATGAGCACAGGCTATCTCATCTTATGCCCGCCTGAGAATATACGCACACCCCACCACGACTCTCGGCGGACTTCGTATCGCTCACCGGATTCAATGAAGCGAAAACAGCTTTCTCGAATTCAGCCTAACTCGTTGTCAGCGACCGCCTTGGAGCCGTCCGAAAAGGTATAATTCCAGGCCAATCAACTCTGTTTTATTCCAGGAGCATATCGTCACCTTCGTTTAAAAAAGTCAGTGACCCGAATTGGAAGATCTCATCGCCCTCAGCGACATTACAGGGCGGCTGTCACCTTCAACTCGATGGCTTCTTCTTGTTGAATTCGGCGAGACGGGTCTTGAGGTCGGGAATCGACTTTGCGGCCCAGTCCAGATCGAGCTGACCACGGAGGGTCACCTTGGTGATGCAGCAGCGGATATTGCCGCTCCAGACAAATCCGACCTGACCGCTATCGAGTTTCTTGAGAAACTTGCTGCTGCTCGAATGTACCTGGGTGCGCCCTCTTCGCTGAGCACTGAACTGGCCATCTTTCAGTTCAAAACCGAAATTCACCGGCTCACGAAAGATGATCTCTGAAGGCTTGCCGATCCCGCCCGCCGGTTTGACACCAGAAATCCTCATCACCTGGCTGCCAAGGTTGCTGCCGACTCGACGACGCAAACCCTTGGTCCAGCCGTAAACCGCCGCAAACAGGTCACCGACACTACCGCCGCAAAAGGAATAGTAAGTGGCGTCCATCTTGACCTCTTGTTGCCACACTGCACTGTGAATCCACTGTCCCTTGTCAGCGAAATAGATACCTCCGAGAACGCCCACGACGCCGCCCTCGGCACCGCGGATCCAGCGAACCGGCTGACCGATGCGACCGTATTGCCCCGTCGGGATCGGCGACCAATCCTCGCCGAGTCGCTCGTCCTTCGAGGCAAAGTTGTAGATCAACTCGAGCGTTCCCTGTGGCGAGATCGATTCGGAAGTGGCCTGGAACAACTCGAGGATACGAGAGCGCTCTTCAGCGAGCAGCACGAAGGGCCCCTTGGGTGCGGGAAGATCGAGCGGGTCATCCGCAGACAATGGCACCCGTGACATCAACAGAATCACCAGTAGAGATATGCAGCAGAAGTAGTCACGACGATGAAGAGTCATCGAATCCAACCTTCAACTTGTGGCCGAGATGACAGATCACCCTCGGGCCCAGGCCAATGATCCCGGTCAGTGTATCTCCTACCCCTCAGCGCATCGATGATCTCGACGGTGAATCAGTAGATGGCTCAGATGGGGCCCGGTACCGCTCAAACAGCCCGATCGAAGCCAGCAGTGAAGATCCATCGAGATGCTGCCCGGACCACGCTCGGCAGTTGGCGGCTCACGGTGAGCGATATATCCTCCACGATGGCGCTCCCGAACTCCTGATGCACCACTGCCGCTATCGGCTTGACCCGTGCAACTGCGATGAGTTCCTGCCCCGAAAGGTAAAGTGGATGAGAAGTTTGCTACTTCCGATGGCGTTGTTCTCGATGATGTTCTTGGGGTCCTTCTCTTCCGAGATGGCCTTCGCCGGCGATGGCTATCGCTTACCTCCGGCAGAAGTGGTCGAGGTGGTCGATGCACCTCGTTCACCATCGCTGACACTCAGCCCCGATGGCCGCTGGTTCATCGGAATCGAACCCGATCCGATGCCTTCGATCGCCGATGTGTCGCGGCCGATGTTGCGACTTGCTGGCATGCGTATCGACCCGGCGGCGAATGGCCGTCACCGAACTTCTTTCAGCCGTGCACTGTTTCTGCGTGACCTGTCTGGAAAGACCGTGACACCGATCGCCATCCCCGAGGGTGCTCGGCTGGTGGCGGCGCGCTGGTCACATACTTCTCGCCACTTTGCCTACACCCTGCTCACCGAAAGCGGCACATCGCTGTGGGTGGCTCCTGTTTCCGATCCGACACTGGCGCTGAAGATCAGTGACCGCATCTCGTCGGTGCTGACCTCCGGCTATTACTTCAGTCCCGACGGTGCCAGCGTCATCATCACCGAGGTTCCCGCTTACCGCGGGGTATCGCCGAAGAAACCAGCTGTGCCCACCGGCCCCAGTATCCGCGAAACGAGCGGTTCTGCGACACCTCTCAGGACCTATCAGGACCTTCTCGGCAATCCACATGACGAGGCGCTCTTTGGCTACTACGCCACCAGTGAGATCCATCGGGTCGATCTCGCCAGCGGTGACAGGATGAGAATTGGCAAGCCCGACCTGTACCGGTCCATCTCCCCGTCCCCCGATGACCACCACCTGCTGGTGACCATCATCCAGCGTCCCTTCTCCTATCTGATGCCCGCCTATCTGTTCGGAAACAGCATCGAGGTGTGGAGTAGAGCTGGTGAAAAAGAGATGGTCGTGGCGACCGTGCCGATCGGAGAGGGGATCCCTCTGCATGGTGTGCGCACCGGAGCGCGTAACATCCGCTGGCGGCCCGGAAGCGATGCTTCACTGGTGTGGACCGAAGCGCTCGACGGTGGCGACCCCAAGAACGATGTCCCCCACCGCGACCGTTTCATCGTCGCCGAGCCCTTCGACGGCGAGCAGCGCGAGGCCTTTCGTAGCCAGTACAGGTTGATGGCCGTCGCTTGGCTCGAGGATGGGCATCGCGCCCTGGCCCAGGAGCGCGACCGCGATCGTCGCTGGATGCAGATGTGGCTGCGCGATATCGACAACCCGGATGGCAAGGCAAGGTTGATCGAGGACCGCAGCAGCAACGATCGGTATGCGGATCCAGGGTCGCCGGTGACCAGGGTCAACTCGCGCGGCGACCGGATGGTGCGCCTCGAGGGATCCTCGATATATCGCAGCGGTCGCGGTTCCGGGCCCGGCGGTGCGCGTCCCTTCCTCGACCGTCAGAATCTCGAGACCTTCGAAAGTGAGCGTATCTGGCGCTGCGAGTCAGGATGTTACGAATCGGTCAGTGCGATGGTCGATGACACGACCTTCATCACCCGATACGAGAGCCCGACAGAGCCACCCAACTACCGTCTTCGCACCTCTGGGAGCATCCAGGCGCTGACCGATTTCCCCGATCCAACGCCACAACTGCGTGGCATCCGCAAGCAGCTGGTCACCTACCAGCGCGCCGACGGTGTCGATTTATCGGCGACCCTCTACCTGCCTGCCAACTACGAGAAGGGAACCCGCCTGCCTCTGGTGGTGTGGGCCTACCCGCGCGAGTTCAGTGATCCGAAGACCGCCGGCCAGGTCGGCGGTAGCCCCTACCGCTTCACCCGCATCGGCGGCCTGTCGCATCTGTTCTTCCTGACCCAGGGCTACGCCGTCATGGACTCCGCAACGATGCCGGTGATCGGTGATTCCGAGACGATGAACGACACCTTCATCGATCAGATCGTCGCCTCGGCGGCCGCCGCCATCGACAAGGCGGTCGAGATGGGAGTCGCCGATGGCAACCGGGTGGGAGTCGGCGGGCACAGTTATGGCGCCTTCATGACCGCCAACCTGCTCGCCCACTGCGATCTGTTCAGCGCCGGCATCGCCAGAAGCGGCGCCTACAACCGCACGCTGACCCCCTTTGGCTTCCAGTCGGAACGGCGCACCCTGTGGCAGGCACCGGAGATTTACTTTGCCATCTCGCCCTTCATGCACGCCGACAAGATCGATGAACCGATCCTGCTGATCCACGGCGAGATCGACAACAACTCCGGCACCTTCCCGGTGCAATCGTCGCGTCTCTATCAAGGCATCAAGGGCAATGGCGGCACCGCCAGGCTGGTCTACCTGCCCAACGAGAGCCACGGTTACCGCGCTCGCGAGTCGGTGCTGCACACCCACGCCGAGATGATCGACTGGTTCGACGAGCATGTGAAGAACGCCACGCCACGAACCACCCCCACCCGCCCCGATGGACAGTAACAGCCGGGGGTGCCGCAGAGGCAGATGGTCAGTAGCGTCAGGCAGTATCACCGTGTCAAATCATGAGCCTGACCAGCGTCTGGCTCGAAAGGACTCGCCATGAAGTTGCTCGTATCACCCGGATGCCGTCTGTACCCACTACTGGGGCTGGTCGCATTGCTGCTCGCGGGATGTGCCGCGGCAGGCTCATCACGCTCCAGCTACGAGGGACGACCGGAGAAGACCCCCAACATCCTGTTCATCTTCACCGACGATCATGCCTCCCATGCCATCGGTGCCTATGGCAGCCGCTTTCCCGCAGACATCACCCCGAATCTCGATCAACTAGCGGCCGATGGAATGATGTTTCGCCGCTGTGGCGTCACCAACTCCATCTGTGCACCGAGCCGGGCGGTGATCCTGACCGGCAAGCACAGTCACCTCAACGGTGTACTGACCAACGCAGAACTGTTCGATGGCTCGCAGATGACTTTCCCAAAACTGTTACAAAGGGCCGGCTACCAGACCGCCATCTTTGGCAAGTGGCACCTGAAAACCGAACCGACCGGATTCGATCATTACGAACGCTTGCTCGGTCAAGGCCCCTATTACAATCCGATGATGCGCAGTCCATCCGACAACGAGAAGGGCCATACCGACCGCAAACATTCCGGTTACACCACCGATATCATCACCGACCTGGCCCTCGATTGGCTCAAAGAGGGACGCAATCGAGATCAACCCTTCATGATGATGGTCCAGCACAAGGCCCCCCACCGTCACTGGCAGCCTCCCCCACGCTACCTCGATCGGTTCGACAACATCGACATCGCGGAACCGGACAATCTCTTCGATGATTACAAGGGCCGAGGTACCGCCGCACGGATCCAGGATATGGAGATCGCCACCACCCTGACCAAGAACGACCTCAAATTGGTCCCACAGCGTGGTCTCGACGAGGCGCAGACGGCGATCTGGAATGCTGCCTACCAGCCGAAGAATGCCGAACTGAGGCAACTCGAGTTGACCGGCGACGAGCTGGTCCGGTGGAAGTACCAGCGCTATCTCAAGGATTACCTGCGCTGTATCCAGGCGGTCGACGACAACATCGGCCGCATGCTTTCGACCCTCGATGAACTGGACCTGAGCCGGGAGACCGTGGTGATCTACTCGTCGGACCAGGGATTCTTCCTCGGTGAACATGGCTGGTTCGACAAGCGCTTCATGTATGAAGAGTGTTACAAGACGCCACTAATTGTGCGCTGGCCCGGTGTCGTCGATGCCGGCTCGGTCGAGCAAAGCCTGGTCAGCAATCTCGACTATGCCCAGACCTTCCTCGATCTTGCGGGCGTTTCAGCGAAGGACTCATCGGTGCAAGAGATGCAAGGGGTAAGCCTGGTGCCGCTGCTGCTCGGTAATAAACCGGATGAATGGCGAGAGAGTCTCTACTACCACTATTACGAGTACCTGGAGAACCAGCGCACCGCTCACATGGTGCGACGTCACCGAGGAGTTTGTACCGAGCGCTACAAGTTGATCCACTTCTACAATCTCGGCGAGTGGGAGATGTACGACCTGCAGGAAGACCCACAGGAGATGAAGAACATCGCGGATGACCCGGCCCACGCAGCGACACGCGAGAAACTGGAGAAGGAACTGGAGAAGCTGGCGCTGCAGTACCAGGTTCCGGATGATCGCGGAAGCGTCTCCCGAGACCCCCATCATAGGATCGAGGCGTATCAGGCCCGTGAGCAGCAATAGGCGCTCTTGTTATGCTTGTATTCTTAGTATTGTCGTTAAATCAATCAACCCTTGTTGCTAACAATCATATTCGTATATTAGAAAAAATACATTTGGCTTAACCTCGATCCCGCCCGGCCGCGCCGTCTTTAGTTGTTTACATGAGTGGCATAAACGATTTTTATTGGCGGTTTTGAGGCATCCGGATTTACTAGCGGTATTCGAGATTACAAACGGAGTACTAACGATGTGAACTTTTCGAGTTCCATGCTTGTCCCGGATGGCTGGTGAGAATACCCGATGGTCGTCTCTCGTCAGTCTGATCAGGGGCAGTAGACCTGGCATTCGAGGGGGTCCGGGGTCGGATCGGTCCCGCAGCCAGGGAACGGTTCTGGGGGCGCTGAACCGGCGTTGAAGAGGAAGGCCAGCTGGAAGATCACGTCGGCCAGATTGACTGACGAATCGTCATTCCCATCGGCGGCCTTGCGGCAATCGATGGCCACCGTCATGAAGAGGTGCTCGAGCAATCTCACCGCATCGGCCAGGTTGGTCGAACCGTCGAGATTCACATCGGACCGAACGAAGGTCTCTGCCGGCGGCGGCACAATCGCCAGTACCAGGTTGGTCATTGCGATGTTGTCGACCAGTAAAGAATCCTGAGATGTCATATCGACATCGATGAATCCCCCACCCACCGCGTCACGCAGGGTGTATTCCCCGCCAGCGATGAATCCTCCCAGCTGCCACTCGATGAGGATCGGATCGGTGATCAAGAACTGCAACTCCAGGATGAAGACCACCGGATCGGGATCGGAAGCGATGATGCAGGAGAACCAGGAATCGTTGGAGTAGTTGATGCTCGAATAGAAGGAAGGAGGCGGCGGAGCGGGCGGAGCATACAGATCTTCACCGGGGTTGTAGCCATCGGATGCACCCTCGGCCATCCCCACCAAGAGATTGTAGGCCGTGCCATTGAGGGTACTGACTCCCAGGCTGATCTCGAACTCCTGCGCCTCGATACGGTCGAGAGGAGCCAGGAGCCCGAGCCCCAGGATCAGCACCAGGAGGAGCTGGATGGTGAATTTAGGTTGGTCTGACATCGATTCATCCCCCCTGCCTTCCTCGCCAGGAATTACAGGTACAGCAACTATCATATTCCCGATGAGGTGAATACAACAGTAGCAGGGAACAGGGCTTTCTTGACTGTTGCGACAGGCAGCAGTGCTGGCTGCAGTGTGCTCTCCCGACCCCCCAGATCAGTCGAGCTGGATACCTCTGCCCGAGAGGATGGTGCCGGTGGCATTTCGATAGGTAGCGATCGCCTTGCGCAATCGAACCCTCGACTGCAACTCGGAAACCTGCGATTGCAGCAAGCTATTTTGCACCTGCAACACCTGGTAGGCGGTCGAGACCCCGACCTCCAAGCGCCTCGTCTCTCCATCGAGTTCCTTGCGACGCAACCGGGTCGCCGCACGAGTCGTCTCGACGCTCTGGCGTGCACTCAGTAGTTCACGCACCGCTCGGGTCACTTCCAGCACGATCGCATGAGAAACCTGCTCTCGCGAGACCTGGGAACGGCGTAGGTTCTCACGTGATTGGAGCATCTGATTGCGGGCGGCACGATTACCCAGTGGGAACTCGAAATTGACCCCGGCATTCCAGGAATAGTCTTCGCCGACATTGGACCAGGAGCCATCAAAACTGATGTCGTTTCCAGGTTGATTCCAGCCGCCATCGACGGACAGGTTGGGGCGTAGCTGATCCTCACTGAGGAGCAGTTGGTCCTCGCTGTTGGCGATCTCGATATCGCGTTGCACCAGCTCGAGGCGGGTGATCAGAGCCGCCTCCACCGCCTCGGCCATCACCACCGGAAAATCGGGCAGTTCGAGAGGCGTGGTGGGAATCACCTCGAGGTCGCGAAACATCGGGCCGGAGTCTCCGCCGATCCTGAACTCAGGAGAATTGACCTTGTCGAGCAACACATCCTGCAGATCACGGTACTGATTGACCGCATCGATGATGCTGGCCTTCTGCGTTTCGATGTTGGCCTCGGCGCTGATGACATCGAGTTCGGTACCAGTCCCCACCTCGAGCCGACGCCGATTGATCTCGAGCAGTTCGCTCGCCTCACTCAGGGCGCGCTCCTGCACCTCGACATTTCTTCTCGCATAGACCAGATCCCAGTAGGAAGAAACCACCGACGACACCGTCGTCTCGACCGCACGCCTCATCGCCAGGCGTGAGGCCTCGACATTGCGGATCGCAATCCGCAGGGAAGTCTCGGTAATACTGCGGCCAAAGCCACGAAGAAGCGGCTGGCTCAGAGACAGGTCGTAGGCGCCACGGTAGTTGAGCGGACTGAAGAACACGCTCACGGCGGAGGTTGCAGAACGACTGCCGTTGAGGCGCAGATTCCAGGTGGTTCCATAGCGGAGTTTCCCCGACAAGCCGAGGAAATAGGTGCGATTGTCGCGGTCGCTCTGCTCGCCCACTGCCGCACCCTCGATGATGCTGGTCGAGGTAGTGCTCGACTTACTGATGGTGAAACCGGTCCTGAATAGCGGATCGAAGGCGGCCTCTGCGATCAGCGGATCCCGCTCTGCGCTGGCGAGAGTGAGTCGCTGCACCTCCAGATCGAGATTGTTCTCCAGTGCCAGCAGGATCGACTGCTCGAGGCTCAGGCGGATCTGTTCACTACCCGGAGATAAGCTCGTCTCGGCTGGTGAGACCCCCTCCCCTTGCCCCGCAAGGAATGGAGAAAAGATGCAGACCATCAGCAGTGTCAGAAAGACTCGAATCATGACCACCTCTTCGACCCAGATCACTCGTGGCCCTCGACTCCGCACGAACTGCGTGGAGTTTCAGGGCTTCAGGGGATGATAGGCGAAGAGGCCAGATCGGCAAGGGGTCCGCGGAATCAGAAGTGTGGTACGAGACGATCCGGCTCGGAAGACGAGTCTTTTTCGGCCCCGGGACGGATCTTTTGAACCAGCATCGGAATCAGATGCATGGCACTCAACACGAGCAGGACCGCAACCTCGACCAGCAGCAACAAGATCAGTGATCGCCCCGCTTCCACCTCGTAGAAGCGACTCAGGAACCAACCATTGGTGAAGGTGCCAAAACGAAGTCCGAGTTTGGCGGCCAGTTCCAAACCGGCGAAGAGGGTCGCTCCCAGCAGTACGGCTGCTGCGGTATCTCGTCCCCGGAGCCCTGCGGCCAGCACCATCGCGCCGAGCCACGCCACCAACAACCAGGCCGTGACTCCGGTCGCCAGCAGTTCGACAGGAGCCGACAATACCCTGGAGGCCAGGTGATCACTTCCCAGTTGATACGACTGTTGTAGCAAGCCGGGATCGGGGATCGTCGAGGTCGCTTCCGGCAACCACAACACTGCAGCAGAGAATCCGAGGAGCAGAACCGACAGGCGAAGAGCCGTGGTCAACGGCACGCCCAGTCGCTGGAGAGTGCACTGCCCCTCGACCAGAAAGGGTGCACCATCACGCCAGGGTGAAAGGCCGACCACCGGAGTTGCCGTGGCCAGACAGGAGAGAGTGCGAGCTAACCCGTCGAAGATCAGCGCCGGAAACATCGCCAACTTGACCGGTCCGCGAGTCAACAGATCGCCACGAAGGTGACCGATGCCCCACAGCATCAGAACCGCCGAAAGAAGTAGTACAGCAATCAGGATCATCGGAAGCCTCCACTGTCGTGGCGTGCGGGAAAGGGGTCCCATAAGCATTCCATCCCGAAGCACCAGTGCGCCAGCGAGAAACTGCTCAGGACTCGCTGCCCCCGACGATGATGCGCGTCAATCGTTGGTAGTCTTCGGTCGAAAAGAACTCGATGACGATCTTTCCACGTCCTTTGGCGGAGGTTTCCAGCACCGATACCTTGGTTCCGAGTACTTGAGCCAATCGAGTTTCCTCGTCAATAACGTGGGTCCCAGCCCCATTAGCCCCGGTTGTAGGCGCTTTTTTGCCTGCGGGTGGGGAAGAAGGATGGGATTTGCTCAGTCGTAGCGCCTGATCCAGATCACGAACTGTCCAGTTCTTGGACAGTAGTTTTCTGTGCCATTGGCGGCGCTCCTTGTGATCGCTCACCGACAGCAACAACTTGGCATGTCCGGCACTGATCCGGCGATTCATCAGGCTGTCCTGGATCTCATCTTCCAGTTCGAGAAAGCGCAAGGTATTGGCGATACTGGAGCGCTTCTTGCCCACTTGTTCGGCGAGTTGCTCCTGGGTCAGGGCGAACGATTGCTGTAGCGCCCGATAGGCTCGGGCCAATTCGATGGGATTGAGGTCCTCTCGCTGGATATTCTCGGCCAGCGCCAGCGGCAACATCCGCTGGTCCTCCACCTCGCGAATAATCACCGGAACCTGCTCCAGTCCCAACTTCCGCGAGGCACGAAGGCGCCGCTCCCCGGCGATCAGTTCGTACTGCCCATCGCTGCCCCGGCGCACCACCAGCGGCTGAATGATGCCGTCGATGGCGATCGACCGTGAGAGCTCATCGATGGATCCTTCATCGAACTGAGTACGAGGTTGATTTCGATTGGCCTGGATCAAGGCAGGATCGAGTTGAACCACCACTGCAGCGCTTTCCAGCGTAGTTTCGGGGGGGGGAGTCTGACCGGCGGGAATCTCTTCAGTGCGCCGGATCAGGGCATCGAGCCCTCGTCCCAGTTTCCGTCCATTCATGCTCAAGGACCTCCTTCGCGAGGTTCAGGTAGGACCAGGCTCCAGCGGAGCGAGGTTGATAGAGACAAATCGGCTGGCCATAACTGGCCGCCTCTGCCAGGGCCGGGTCCCTCAGGACCGGAGTATCCAGGGTATCTTCGGGAAAGTAGCGTCGGACCTCTTCCGCCACTTCGTGGCACAGATCGACCTCGGGGCTAAACAGCGTCAGGACCAGCCCCTCCAGCACGATCTTTCGCTCGAGCGAAGACTCCGCTCGACGGACCAGTTCCAGCACCTGGGCCAACCCCTCCATCGCAAAGTACTCGCACTGCACCGGAACCAGCACCGAGTCGGCGATGTGAAGCGCCAGATCGGTCAACGGCCCGAGCGAGGGGGGGCAGTCGAGAATGACGACATCGAGTTGCGAGGGGGAGGCGTCAAGCCACTGCTGCCGTAGCCGTTGCGCGCCACCGCCACGCGCTTCTGCGGTAGCCACCGGCACCTCCAGATTGACGGTACTGGGCAAACATCGCAGGCCTGGAATGGCGGTCTCCTCGGAGACTTCATTCCAGTCGAGCGTACCGTCGAGCAGAGCGGGAAGATGGGAGCGCGGGGGAGACTCGATGCCGAGTCCCGAGGTGGCATTGGCCTGAGGATCGAGATCCACCAGCAGGCAGGAGTGCCCGGCCAAGGCGATGTATCCGGCCAGGTTCACCGCGGTGGTGGTCTTCCCGACTCCACCTTTCTGACTGGCAATGGCGATCACTCTGGCCAAAGGTACTCTCCTCCTGCTTCCCCAGCCCCCCGTGGGGGCCCCAGGAGGAAGGGTATCCGCCCGGTCTGCTCGAGACAAGCCTGTCCGATGGGGCCCAACTTTCCGGATGTTCCCCGTGGAACCACCCAGCGTGGAGGGAATCGTCGAAGTCGACTGTTCCCCGTGGAACATGGAGGCCGATAATGCCATTGGCGCCAATGTTCCTGCTCAGAGGTCTTTTCAAATCGAGAGATTTCACTAGAATAGCAGCCGCCATGCGACAGCCACTCCCCGGCAAAACCATCGGGGGGGGGATGAAGAAGGCAAAGAAATGTTAGAATCCAGCATGAACAGGGGATCTCCTTGAGAATTGCGGTCATCTCCGACATCCACGGCAACCTCGAGGCTCTGACCTCGGTATTCGAGCTGCTCGACCAGCAGGGGGTCGATCGGACGCTGTGCCTCGGCGATGTGGTCGGATACGGACCCGATCCTGGAGCCTGCCTCAGCCTGATTCAAGAGCGCTGCGATGTGATCGTGGCGGGCAATCATGAGCATGCCGTGCTCGATCTCCTCGATCTCGACTACTTCAACCCCATCGCCCGCCAAGCGACGCTTTGGACCCGTTCACAGCTCGATGAAGAACAACTCGAGTACCTTCGTGGCTGGCCGCTGGTCCATCACGAGACCGACTTCTCCATCGTCCATGGCAGCCTCGATC
>LWDU01042544.1_pt1 | contig 18619 bp, 17 predicted proteins | sample 727161 | NCBI WGS metagenome assembly LWDU01 (sample SAMN04566230, study PRJNA314399) | hydrothermal vent metagenome | isolation source: deep sea hydrothermal plume seawater | place: Mexico: Gulf of California, Guaymas Basin | collected 2004-07-11
CAGAGAAGGTCCGTTCCTTCGAGATGGTCGAAGTGAATCCGATCCTCGATGAAGGAAACAGAACAGCCGAGGTCGCGGTGGGAATCATCACCAGCGCCCTGGGCAAGTCGATCCTGTCCTGAATCCTGAATCCCGATTCCGGGATCGATTTACGGCGCAGGTGATTTTAATGTGGTTGAGGAAGGAGTCTGAAGATGGTTGCAGCAGGAAATGACAGTGTTCCCGAGGGGTGGCCACCGCCGCCTGGCGGTAAGGGACGATCTCGAGGTCGAGGGGGAGGACTTCCCTTTGATCCGAAGAAGTTGCTGTGGCCGGCTCTGTTCCTGGTACTGGTGCTGATCGCGGGAGTCGCATTCGTCACTGGCGAAGGTGGGATCATCGATGTGGCGGACACCGAGGTGGCTATACTCATCAATTACTTCACCGGGGGAGAGGAACTGATCACCACCCCGGGACTGGTGATCTTCATTCCTTGGTTGCAGCAGGCCTATCTGTTCGATAAATCCCCCAACGAGTTCGTGATGGAGGGGTCGAAAGATGTCTCCTTCAATCATGTTCGGGAGTTGACAGTGAGGGCCAAGGACGGATCCAGTTTCCGTTTTGACACGCTGACCATCCAGTATCAGTTGATCCCCTCGAGAACTGCAGTTGTGCTCAACGATTCGGGAGATGCAGACGCATTCAAGCGCAATTGGATTCGTGCTTCGGCCCGATCGATCCTGCGAGATGAGTTTGGCAAGTACAGTAGTGAAGAGATTGCGGATCCGACCAGTTATGAGTTGGCAGTGGCAGCCGCCACGGATCGTCTCGATGCCGTTCTCGAAGTTCACGGGGTCGATGTGACCCAGGTGATCATTCCTCGACCCAAGTTCGACCAGGTGGTCGAATACGCCATCGAGAAGCGAAAGAATGCCAATCAGGAAGTTCAAAGACTGGGGATCGAACTCGAAAAACTGACCAATGTGCGAGAACGTACGCTGGCCCATGTCGAGAGAGATATGGCCGAGGAGTACGAGTTGGTCCTCGGAACGCTCGAAGCGGAGCGGATCACCGCGGAGAAGGAAAAGATTCGTACGGTCAAGAATGCCGATGCGCAGAAGATCGAGGATTCCAACCAGGGAGCAGCGACCGAGCAAGCCAACTTGCAGCAGGCGAGAGCCCTCGAGGAGAAGGCACGCAAGGACGCAGAGGGCCTTTCGGCCAGAGTGGCCGCACTTGAGAAAAGGGGAGAGATCCTGGTGCGAGAGAAACTGGCAGAAAAGTACGCCGGGATCCGTTTCAATATCGTTCCTTACCGCCGGGATCCTTCACCGATTCGAATTGAACACCTCGGAAGCGGCGGACCTTTACCTCCTGCGCAACCGGTGCGAGGGACAGGAGGGTCGATCCGATGAAAGCCTTTATTGTCCTGATAATAATCCTGGTTCTGACGATTGTTGTGACCGCCTTCATCACGGAGAAGATCCCTCCTGCACGGATCGGTGTGAAGCAGGTCGTGCTTGGCACAGCCAAGGGGATTGTCGAGAAGGACCATTACACCGGTTTGGTCCTGGGGATCAGCGGATACCACCGCTGGCATCTGCTTCCCCGTCAAACGCACTTTCTCCATTTCACCGAGTCGAAAGGGTGGCGTGAATCGAGGTTGGCTCGCGGTATCGAAGACTGGCAGCCAGCGGTCACCTTGAGAACCAAGGATGGCAATACCATCGATCTTGACGTCACGGTGACCTACAAGATCAAGAAAAATGAGGCCTATCTGATCATCAAAGATGGTCTGAAGGACGCCTATCGTGAGAGGGTCAGAGCGAGGGTGATCAGCACCCTTCGTGAAGAGCTGGCCGAGTTGACTTCCGAGGATCTACAGATCACAGATCTGCGTTTGTCGAGAGCTCAAGATACTCTCGCACTCCTGACCCAGGAACTGGCCGAATATCATGTCGTGCCGGAAAACCTATTCATCCGAAAGGTCAAGTTTCCCGCCCAATACGAGACCAAACTGCAGGAGAAGCAGTTGCTTCGGCAAGAATCCCAGTTGGAGTCTGCGCTGACCGAACAGGCCAAGGTGGAGCAGGTGGTCAAGACCCAGACGCGTAGGATTGCGGCAGAGGCTCTCGCGGAGGAGAAGAACTGGGAACGAAAGATCCAGGAGAAGCGATCGGATTATCAGGTGCAAATCGCCCAGATCAACGCCGACGCTCTGCTGTACTCGCGAACGACCATCGCGGAAGGGGAAGCAGAACGAGATATTGCCATTGCGAGGGGCAACCTGGCACTGGAAAAGGCCGATGCTCTGCGCGACCTGCTACGCAACGAAGCCCTCGACTCGGTGGGTGGACGGATTTTGTTGGCACTGACAGCGGTGGAGAATCTTCAGATTCCGGAAGTGACCCTCAACAGTGAAGATCCGGCCGTTCCGATGCTGCTCGATTTATCAAAGATGACTCGACTGCTGGTTGGAGATCAGATTCCGATCCCCGGCAAGAATTGATCAGGCCGGATCTGGTCCGCCTTGGCCTGGAGTAATCTCCGCCAGGCGGACCAGATTCGAGACCTCGGGTCTGGCGATGCGGATGGTGGAGACTCTTGGCCAGTGACCGATTTGCTTGGCCTTTTGCAGCCACTGATCGGTGTCCTCCTCACTGAGTGCCGGATCATGAAGATCGGCATCGTGGAGGATCACCTCGATCGCATCTTCGCTATGGCAGCGACCGATCCAGGTGCACCCGTCATGCTTCGAAACCACCACGGTGATGCCGTGCAGTTCTCCCATGTGATCGTGGAAGGTTCCCATCGCTTCGATCTCCTCGACCTTCAAGCGTCCGAGGGGGCGCAGTGCTTCTCGAAAGCATTGACGATGTCGAGGGCGATGGTCTGAGGATCTCTACCTTCGATCATGTGTCTCGGTAGGAACCAGACCAGTTTTCCAGCTTCGAACAGTGCCATCGATGGACTGCTGGGCGGCACCTGACCGCAATGGTGGCGAGTCCGTTCCACCGCTTCGACATCTTGGCCGGCGAAGACGGTGCCCGACTTCGTCGGAGCATGTTCCGATTGAAGGGCCAGGATGGCACCGGGGCGCGCTCCTCCGGCGGCACAACCACAGACACTGTTGATCACGACGAAAGCGGTCCCTCCCTCGGGGTCGAGGAAAGAGTCGACTTCTGCAGCATTTTTCAGTTCCGTGACTCCATGGTCGGTGAGTTCTCGACGCATCGGAGTGACCATCTCTTCAGGGTACGGCATCTCGGTTTCCTTTCAGGCGGATGGAGTACTTCCACCTCTTACCCGGATGGTAACAGGGAGCGGCGCTCGATCAACCGGACCCGACCGGGTCTCAGGAGCCGGAGCATCAGCTGCCGCCAGGGGCAGGTTGCGCTTCCTCACCTTCGGTGGAACAGCAGCTGGAATCGGTCGAACCGGGAGATTCGGCGGGGATGCCAAAAACCTGGTTGAGAAAGGCACGTGGCCCTTTACGAAAGATGCTCATCAGGAACAGCAGCGCCAACAGGCCGAGGAACAGTTCGGCGCTGCCGAAGGAGCCCTCTTCTCCTGAATGGGACGAGTGGTCCAGATGGATGTGCTCTGCGACACCCACGGTGACTCCATCGAGAATCGCATCGACGGCGTATCCGCAACCGATCGCTCCGATCCCGATGCAGATGGCAAAGAGGATGGCGGCGCGTCGTCCGTGCAAGTCACCGAGAATACCAAAGGTGGTCGCATTGGTGGCGGGCCCGGTGAGCAGGAACGCCAGAGCCGCCCCGGGTGAAGCTCCTCCTGCGATCAGGACTGCAGCAAGAGGTGTGGCTCCGCTGGCACAGACATAGATCGGAAGACCGAGCAGGGCGAAGGCCGGTACCTCGAGCCAGTCAGGGATGTTGGCGAGAAAACTGCCGTCCTCGACCAGTGGAGAGAGTGCCGCCGCCAACGAGAGGCCGAGAACTATCCATGGAGCCGTGTTGTCGACCAGGTCACACAGTCCGACCTTCAATCCATCGACGATCCTCTCAGTGATCGGTTTGTGTGGTTCAGTAGATTTCAACTGATCTGGTTTGACCTGGATCGGCCGGATGAAGCGAAGAGATAGCATGCCAACCGAGATCGCCAGTATTGCAGCGGTCACTACTCGTGCGATGGCAAACGGGCCATCGACCATGGTGAAGGAGAGAATGACCGCATCGATTCCCAGTTCGGGAGTTGCGACCAGCAGGGTCACTGCAGCGGCGGTCGGTACGCCCTTCTCGACCAGACTTCGATAGAGGGGGAGCACTCCGCAGGAGCAGATGGGAAGCGGCAGCCCAAACAGCATCCCACGCAGTGACTGCTGAAGATTGGATCCACGGGCCATCCACTGGATGGTGGCTTTGGGCAGCAGCGCATGGATCAATCCGGCGACGGTGTAGGCGAGCAACAGAGGCCAGGCACTTGCTCTCGCCAGAGCGATGAAACGATCGAGGAAATCACCCACCCCGGAATGAATGGCGTGGTTGTCGAGATGGACACTGTCTTGCAGGACGAAGCGGTACAGGAACAGCAGCCCCAGCAGGGCACCGGTTGCCGAGAGTCTTGCGGCCCGTTTCACGCCGACCGACTTTTGATCGGGAGCATGGATGATCACATGGAGCAACGCGCCTCCGAGCAGCGCCATCACCGCTGACGATGGAAAACTTGAGACCAGCGACTGTAATTGTTGGCCGCCGAACCAACCGGCCAGATTGAGCAGGACTCCGGCAAAGATGGTAGCCATCGCGAGGCGTTTTCCATGGGTGGGTCGCAGCAGCCACCAGACCGCCATTCCCTCCAGCAATCGGTGAAGGATCACCGCCGAGCCGAACGCCTCTGCATTTCCTTCAGCAACGCTGATCGCCAGCGCCAGTCCGTCGACCATCGAGTGGAGGAGAATCGCGACGATCCCGAAGATCAGCGCCATGTCATGAGCCTGGTCGGCAATCCGGAAGCGAGACTTCTCGACGAAACTCGGCACCAGCAAACCAGCCATGGCCAATCCCAGCGCCCATAGCCCGATCTCTTCCATCGCATGTGGGATCACCTCGAGCATCACCAGGCCCGACAGCGAGATCAGCACGAAGCCATCGATCACCGGAAGCATCGACGGCAGGCGACCCCCAAGGATCGCTACCAGCGGTCCCAGCAGAAAGGAAACTAGGCTCTGAATCAGCATCGTCACGTGGTGGATCCTCCAGATTGGAAGGATATCGGTCTGGCGGAGAGATCAAACCTGAATCTGCACGGACAAACCAGATTTTTGGTCAGAGTCGTCCGCTGGAAGTGGATCACGCTGCTGTCGATCACAGTGCAGTCAATTACAGTGCAGTCAATTACAGCGCAGTCAATTACAGCGCCTTCTCTCGCAGCACCGGTAAGGGACGCGCTCCCCTCGAAATCAGCGGATTGGCCGGAAGCTGGAACCACTGCTGTTCGATGGTGGCATAGAGGCGTCGGTAATCGGTGGTGAACACCAGGTCGTTCTTTTCGAGGGTGCCCAGATCGGGCTGTGCTCCCGCCAGCCCACCCTTGACCCGACCACCCAGCAGCAGATGAGGCGCTGCGGTCCCATGATCGGTGCCTTCACTGCCATTCTCGTTGGCGCGGCGGCCAAACTCTGAATAAGTGGAAATCAGTACCCGGTCCCAGTCTCCCGAGGCGATCAGAGCCGTGCGCAGTGCCGCCAGCCCGGTGGCCAGGTCGGTCAGCAGTTGTGGGTGTCGGCGCAACTGATCGGTATGGGTGTCGAATCCGCCGTGAGACAATTTGATGAGGGGACAGGGAACGCCTGAGGTCACCAGCGAGGCGGCGATTTCACATCTCTTGCCAAATTTACTCTGGGGAAATTGGACCCCCAGGGCTGGAGCCTTGGCTCTCTTCTCCTCGATCACCCGGGCCGACCGCTTGATATCGGCCTGCACTTCGAGCAGATGCTCGAGCGCTTTTCTGGCATCTTTGCCGTGGGCGATGTCGGGAACCGCTCGAGCTTGGCGGGTGAACTGGATCGGATCGTTGAGGTGGATGATACGGGTCGAGTCGCCGTGGAGAGGACCCGAATCTCCGCCACCCAGGACGATGCCATCGGCGGCACGCGTCGGATCGCCTGCCGCACTGCCGATCAGGCGTCCAAGCCAACCATCCGTCAGATTTTCATCGGAATCGGATCCGGTTTCCCAGATCTCGATGCTACGAAAGTGCGAACGATTGGGTTGGGGATAGCCCAGGCCGAGGATCCAGCACGCATCCCCGGCTTCCCATGATTCTCCGAGAGTGGCCATGGCATCGTTCATGCCGAGGTGGTTTCCGAGGTCCATCACGTGAGAATCGGCCACCGCGATCTTCGGTCTCAACTTCTTGTAACGCTCATCGCGGAATGGGATCACGGTATTGAGACCATCATTTCCACCCTGCAACTCGACCAGGATCAGCACACGATCACCGAGTGCCGCAGTAGTGGCGGTTTCTTCATCGATGGCCCAGGTGCGAACACCGGGAACCAGCAGTGGGAGGCAGGCGGCTCCGCCCAGGCGAAGAAAGGCTCTGCGATCAAATTTCATCCGATCCTCATTTCAACTGGTAGGTGGGGTCGAGCAGTACCGAGCCGAATCGGTCACGAATCGAACCTCGCTGGACCACCGTGCCGACCGGTTTGAAGGGCAGCAACCACTGTTGCAGTCGTAGACTTCTGGCGTCGGCAGTGTCTCCCAGCGATTGCCACAACTGCTCCAGTTCACGCAGCACCTGGGGCATGAATCGACGCCGCTCTCGCGCCTTGATGCGTCGCGGGAGTTCTCGCCGACCCTTCATCTCTGGAGAGTCCTTGGGATTCATCATCTCGGGCTCGGACTCAGGGTCATTCGTTGGGGGGCGAAGGTCCGTCTCCGGTAACTGTTGCAGCTGGTTCAAGATCGCCAGGTTGTGAATTTCTGCGGTCAGAAATAGACGACGCCCGAGCAAGGTGGTGGCATCGATCCATTGGTGGCCACCGGGCCAGCCGGCGACATTGGGTGGATCGAAGAGTTGCTGGCCGAGGCGACTGAGGGTACGCAGCGCCTGGCCCGCCGGGGCTTTCTCGAGTTTCAAGGACCGTATCGTACCGACCACCAGATCGACCGGACTCTTGACCAGCGATCCATGGTTTTGCTCGGACCAGAACGCCTCACTGAGGAGCGTGATTCGAAGCAGTGCTCGTAGCGACCACTGTTCCTGCTGGAGCGCCTGAGCCCACTGCTTCAAAACTTTCACATCCGGGGTCGGAGAGATGAACTCGATCCAGAAGCGCCGGCTGATCCATTCAGCACAGGCGGGCTGAGCCAGAACTGCGTCGACCACTTCGGTAGCGGTCAGCGAGCCGGTGACACCGAGCACGGTCTTCTCGCTGGCATCATGGCGACGCCGGATCCGCCGCAGTTCACCGGTCCGGTTGTCGATGCGGTATCCGGTGAATGCACGGGCAGCCTCCTGGATATCGGTCTCGCTGTAGTTTCCTTCACCGAGACCATACAACTCGAGCAATTCCCGGGCAAAGTTCTCGTTTGGCTTCTCCCGGGTACTGCGACGGGTGTCGAGGTAGATCGCCATCGCCGGGTCCACTGCCACACGATGGAGCAGTTGGCGGAAGTCTCCGCTGCACAGCTGGCGAAACATTTGATTCTGTTTCAGCATCGCCGGTGCCGAGCGAACCTTGGTCATCTCGGAAGTGAAATGGCCATGCCACATCAGCACCAGTCGTTCGGTCAGGGGAGAAGGGGTGGAGATCAGTTCCCGTGCCCACCAGCCGCGCAACTCACCCTGCCATCGTCGCATCGACTTCTGAAAGGCCTTGCGACTCTCCGCGGTTTTTCCTCGTTGTTGCTGGATCTTGCTCGGTGTCAGTGAAGCCCAGGAAGGAAGGGGGGTGACTGCGGAGGTGGTGAGAGTTTCGAGTAGGCTGTCGACCGCTTGTTCTCGAGTCTGCGATGAATAGTGCTGCAATTGATCCAGCGGAGCTCCGAAGATGGTCCTGCCGAGCAGGTGTCGTGCCCCATCGATGCCGATGGCAGTGGCGATCTTCTGGTCGACGGCAGGTTCAGCGGCAGGTTCAGCGGCAGTTGCCGGTTCCACTTGGCCACTGACCAGCGTGGTGACCAGTAGCATCGTCAGTAGCCAGCCACCTCGCGCGATCGCAGGAAGCCGCAACTTCATCTTCATCGACTGGGTCATAGACTCGATCATCGACTCGAGGTAAGAGTCGAGTTCAGCGAGAACGGGGATCCTGGTCATGCGGATCACTCCTCTCCTCTGATTCTCCGGGCGAGCGAGACTCAGCGAGAAATTGGCGGGCTATTCATCCACAACCCCATAACTTCGGTTCGGTTGCGTGGCTGGATCAGGCTGTCGCCTGCTCCATCGAACGCTCCCAGGCTCCACGAGTGGCGGCGGAGTTGCAACGGGCACGTTTGAGGAACGCCTGGGATCCACTCTCGATCGCATCCGGAGCCCCGCCCCAGGTCTGCATCGCATGAGCCTGCAACGCTCTGCCGTAGGAAAAGGTCAGGTTCCAGGGGTGTGGACCACGACGGTTCATCGCATCGAGGTGAGCGGTTGCGTCCTCGTCACTCTGGCCGCCGGAGAGGAAAGCGATCCCCGGCACAGCAGCGGGCACGGTTCGCTGGAGACAACGAAGGGTATGTTCCGCCACTTCATCGGTGGTCGCAGCAGCGGCACCAGTACCGTGGATGACCATCGATGGCTTGAGAACGATCCCCTCGAGCATCACTCCCTGAGCCGCAAGATGAGAGAAGGTTCGCTGCAAGACATCGGTAGTGACCGATTCGCACGTATCGATGTCGTGATTGCCGTCCATCAGGACCTCGGGCTCGACGATGGGAACGATCGAAGCCTCCTGACAGAGAGCGGCATATCGTGCGAGAGCGTGGGCATCGGTCTCGATGCTCGCACGGCTCGGCATTCCATCACCTATCGAGATGACTGCACGCCACTTGGCGAATCGGGCACCCAGTTGGAAGTACTCGGCGAGGCGATCTCTCAGGCCATCGAGACCTTCGGTGACCGTTTCACCCGGATGTCCGACCAGCGGCTTGGCTCCGCGATCGACCTTGATTCCTGCGATGATGTCCTTCGATGCGAGCAACTGTGCGAAAGCAGTTCCCTGGTCATCACACTGGCGAATCGTTTCATCGAACAGGATGACTCCGGAGATGAACTCTTCGATGCCCGGGCTCTGGAAGAACATCTGACGATACACTCGCCGATTTTCCTCGGAGGATTCGATGCCCAGTGCTGCAAATCTCTTTCCGATGGTCGGGTGGCTCTCATCGGCGGCGAGTACCCCTCTGCCAGGGGCGACCATCCGTCGTGCGGTTTGCTGAAGCAGTGCGATATCCATGTCAGTACCTCCCAGTGGTCCTCGGTCATCGGCATCGTCAGGATGCTCGGATCTGAACCGGAAAATTAACGGATGGATTGCGGTGGTGCCAGTAAAGCACACCGTAGAAGGGGCAGATTCGACAGAGGAGCGAGGTCAGGACCGGGCGGGCCAGCGGCCCAATTCAGGAGAGGCACTCGAGGAATCAGGTTACGAGGAACCAGATTCCAGCGAGATCGGGTCCACCAGGGACTCAGTTCTTGAATTTGGCAGACTTGGCGGCACGGCGGTTACGATTCGCCGGACGCTTGCCGTGGTTGGCCTTTTTGACCTTGCGGTTATTTCTATTGCTCATGTCAGTATCTTATCGAGCAGGGTCGGCTCGGGTCAACCGGACCTGGCAGGATCGATCAAGATCGCCTCAAAAAGCCAATTTACGCCTCGGTGGGAGATCCTCCAGTAGTCGCTGGATGGTCGCCTCCAGTTGCCGATCGAGCTGTTGCTCCTCATCCGCCGGAAGCGAGCGGACCACGACATCGGGGATCGCCCCGTTCAGTTCCATGTCGACTCCCCCGGGGATCGTGTACCAGCCGCGGAAGGGGACCCGGATGCGGCTGCCATCGAGCAGTGTCGAACTGCCGGTCGAGATGACACCCCCTGCGGTCTGCACTCCGACCAGCGCTCCGCGCCCGAGATTTTTCACGGCATGGGAAAAGATCTCCGCATTGGAGAAGGAATTCTGGTTACAGATCACTGCGATGGGCCGGGTCCATGAGGGAGCGACCAGCCGATCATTGGGATAACCGCGCGATCCGGCCCGAGGAATCGTGTAGGCGTGCGGGGTCCGGGTCAGTGCCGCCAGCAGCAAGTCGGTGGTCCAGCCACCGCCATTTTCCCGCACATCGATGATCAACCCCTCCTTGCCATGACCCGCCTCGTAGAGTTGCACCGAGAAGCGGTCGAGGCTGCTCTGGTTCATTCCCTGGATGTGAAGGTACCCGAGTCGATTCTGGCTGAGGCGACTGACCTGTTCTCGTCGCTGGCGCTGCCAGTCGTTGTAGAGCAAGGTTCGCAGGACATTATTCGAGATGGGGCGGATCACGATGCGCCGCTCCGGTTGTCCCTCACGAGCGATCATCATCGCCACACGAGAACCGACCTTTCCCTCGAGAGGGATCGAGAGATTGTCGCCGGCGTGAATCGGCTCTCCATCGATGGAGATCAATTCGTCTCCGATGTGCAGATCGAGTTCCTTCGCTGCTGCGGGAGTACCCGGCAAGATCGATTCGATGCGGTAGCGACCGGATTGGCGGTTCGGCTGGAGCCTCCAGCCCGGCACACCGGTGGCTCGGATCGTCTTGGACCAGCGCTTTGCAGGGGTGAAACGCTGATGAGAAGAGTTCAACTCACCGATCATGCGGTTGATGATGGAGGCGAACTCGGTGGGATCGCGACGAGCCACTGCGATCTCACGGTATCGATCGCCAAGTGCCTGCCAGTCGAGCCCCTTCATCTTCGGGTCGTAAAATCGGTCGCGCATCGTCGCCCACGCCTCATCGAAGACTGCACGGCGGCGAGCCAGCATGTCGACCGGGAATTTCCGAGCGAAGGTGAGCGCGACGCTGCTCCCGGAAGCGGTGACGGTGGTCGGGACCCCCGATACGATGCGAAGCATCTTCTTGCTCTTTCGATTCCACTCGACGATGGCCGAGGAACCGGCGGCGAGTTTCTTGGCGGAGCCGTCCTGCGGAATCGACAGGGAGTACAGTGCGGCGGATCCTTCATGGGACGAGTTGAAGAAGACCTTCTTCGAGTCGAGGCTCCAGATGGGCGACCCGACCGATTTGTCCGAGGCAAAGGCGCGCTGGAAGCGGTTACGAATCCCATCGAGGTCGATCTGTACCTCGACCTTTTTTTCTTCGACCTTTTTTTCTTCGACCTTTTTCACCGGCTTCGGGGCAGATTTTGAAGTCTTCGGGTCGGGCTTGTCATCGTCGGCGATCGCGGAACCGGGCGCGGAAGATTTGGGCTCCTCTGATTTGGGCGGATCCGATTTCGGTGGGTTCTTTTTCGGTGCTGCAGAAGGGGGTTCCTCGGGTGGATCATCGTCGAGAATCCGGTCCTCACGAGTCTGCTGGAAATCCTCCTTGCGCAGCCATAGCCACCACAGGTCTCCGCCCTCCTCGTCTCGCTGCGAGACGAAGCACAGTTTGCGGCCATCGGGGCTCCACGCTGGATTGAGGTCGGGGCGAGGATTGGCACTGAGGTTGAAGGGGAACATCGTTCCATCACTTCGCACCAGCCACACATCTCGATTGAAATCCTGATCGAGGGTGGAATAGGCGATCCACTGGCTATCGGGGGACCAGCGAAACTCTACCGGTGCCCAGCCGCTGTGAAGGAGGCGGAAGTGGCCTCCATCGAGATCCTGCACCGCCAGGTCGCCATCGCCGTGCAAGAAGGCGATCTGTTGACCGTCGGGAGAGAGGCCTGGAGAGCGTCGCCGCACCTCGGGCCCGGGAAAGCGTTTCACCTCGGTGGTCAGGCAGCGGTCGAGACGAGGTTCACCCGCTTCGCTGCTGCGGACGGTGTAGAGGTCCTCGGTGCCACTTCGACGGCTCACGAACAGCAGTTTTTTACCGCCGGGTAACCAGACCGGGTCGTCATCTCTGGCGGGGTGGGCATCGACGCGATTGGCGGGAAGTCCCTTCTCGGTTCGTCTCACCAGCAGATCGCCCTGGCAGCCGAAGGCGACCTGTTTGCCGTCGGGAGAGAGGGACGCGGAGGTGGCGCTGGAAAAGTTCAGATCCTCGACTCCGGTGTCGGGCAAGTCCTCGGCAGCGAGGAATTCGAGCGGCACGATCTGGCCACTCGATCGATTCAATTTCCAGCAATGAAATCCCTGCTCGAAGATCACGATGTTGCCATCATCACTGACACTGGGAAATCGCACCGAATCGTGCTCGAAGGAGGTCCAGACCCGTCGATTTCGATGGTCGATGTCACGTTCGACCAGTTGCCCACGGCCATCGATATCCTCGACCATCAGGAACCGTTGCTGGTCGATCCATACCGGCGAGGAATGGGGGATTCCAGCCGGGGTGAGTGGACGCCAGTCACCACTCTCGAGGTGGTACAGCCAGATCTGCCCCGACTGCGATCCGCGATAGCCCTGGCGAGTCCAATCGGTCCCCTCACGCTGCGTCAACAGCTGCTGACCATCGGGCGAGTAGCGGGCGCTGGATGATGCTGCGAGGGTCAGACGGGTCGGTTCTTCGGGGGGAGATCCAGCCGGTGGGATCGCCATTCGATACAACCGTGCGCCCTTCTTCCAGCCGTCGATGCGATCACTACTGAAGATCAATTCGGAGCCATCCGGGGACAGGTCGCAGGGCAAATCGGTGCCGCTCCACCAGGTCAAGCGGCGAGCACGGCCCCCTTGTGCGGGTATCTGCCACAGATCGGAACTGCCGCCACGCGCTGAGGCGAAGACGATCGACTCGCCATCGGAACTCCAGCGCGGCAACGACTCCCAGGCGGGGTGGTCGGTGAGACGGCGAGCGACGCCTCCATCACTCGAGGCGGTCCACAGCGATCCCTCCCAGGTGAAGGCGACCGTTGCCCCATCGGGGGACACCTCCGGCTGAAAGGGCCAGAGCATCGGCTCGGCAGCGCTGGAGATGGATGCAGCGAGGTAAAACTGGCTCAGCAGCAGGATCCACAGCAGCCGGGTCAAAGGAGGCCGTAGCATCGAGATCTCTTCTCCAGATCAGGGGTGGGTGTGTCGCTGGAGTGTGTCCTGTCGAGCGATCGGAGGCAAGCGTGGCCTTGACGCTGGCGAGGTCACAGGTCAGTCTCGTGGCGCAACAAGGGAGGGGAACCGATGAATAGTGCTGACGAGGCCGGCTCCAGTCCGGATGAATCTGCCGGCGAGAGTGCGCTGCTACAGCGATTTCCCGCCTCCAACTTGCAGGTTCTGGCGCATTTTTATCGTGGGGAACTCTCCCGTGCCAATGTCTGGCGCCAGCGGATGGATGCCACGACACACTGGGCCGTGCTCTCGACGATGGCAGTGGTCTCACTGGCCTATTCATCGAAGGACGCCTCGATCCTGTTGATGCCATTCTGCTGCATGCTGCTCTACTTGCTGTTGCACATCGAGGCGCGTCGCTATCGCTATTTCGATGTCTGGCGCATGCGGGTCCGGATGCTCGAGGTGCACCTGATGGTTCCGGCACTGCTGCAGGGCGAGAAGCTGGTCGAGGGCAACTGGCGCGAGATGCTGTGCAACGATCTGCTGGCTCCCAACTACAAGATGTCGAGAATGGAGGCGCTCGGGCGCCGCTTGCAGCGAACTTACATCTGGCTCTTTCTCATCGTGCTGGGCACCTGGTTGATGCTGGCGTGGGAACGGGCACCGAGTCACGGCACCTTCGAGGAGATTCTCAAGCAGGCGTTTGAAGCCGGCAGCATCCCACCGGGATATCTGCTGATTGCGATGTCGCTCTTCTATCTGTATCTGCTCGTGGTGCTGCTGGCGACCGGACCGAAGCGAGCAACCGAGATCCGACGCAAGGATCCCAAGTTGCCCAACTGGCCCATCTGATCTAGCGATCCTGCGACGGCGGGGCCGGTGGCGGGGCCGGTGGCGAGGGCACCGGGCGAGCGTCAAATTCTTCGAGCAGTGCCCGGGCCTGGCTGGCGACCTCACTCCCTTGCAGGCGCCCGACCAGCACTCTCGCCTGGGCCACCTTGCCGGCAGTGAGCAAGGTCTGGATGGTCGCCAGCGGTGGGCGCGGATCTTCCGGGCGCTCTCCCCCGGCCTTACCAAACCAGCGCAGCGCTTCCGACAGCGCACCCAGCTGTCCGTGAGTGCGTCCCAGTTCCATCATCAGATCGAAGTTGCTCGGCTCGGTCGCCCATCGCTCCTTCAGCATGGCGATGCGAGAGCGCCCCTCGAGGATGGTCTGGTAGCGGAGCATCGCTTGACGGGCATCTTCGACCCGTCCCAGGTTCCTCAGTGCCAGTGCGCGGTTGTAGGCGCCGCCATGATGCAGTGGATCTCGTTCGATGATCTGCTCCAGCATCGACAACGCCTCTTGCGGCTTCGCGGGCAACAGCAGCAGTGCCAGTCGGTAGCGGGCCCGATCGAATCGAGGATCCAGTTTCAATGCCTGCTGATAGAGCCCCATCGCTTGCTCGATGTCGCCGAGACTTTGCCAGGAGAGACCCGCTCCGAAGTGGCCACGTGTGCGATGGGCGGCTTCCGGCCGTTGCTGCATCTGCTCGAACTCGACCAACGCTTCACGATCACGCCCCAGTTGCTGCAAGGCGCGACCCAGGTTGAACAACTGACCATGCTTTGCGGGATCGATCTCGAGTCCGTTGCGGAACGCATCCACGGCCAGTTCAAAGCGATCGGTGGCGTAGTAGGCTTCGCCCTCCAGTAGTGCCAACCCGCCATCGTCGCCGTGTTCCTTGCGCAATGTGAGGATTCGCTGCAAGGCGGGTTGCGCCCGTCCCTCGAGGATCAGTGCGCGGAGTTGCTTTCGCACGGTCGGTAAATCGATCTGCAGTGGATCCTCGCGGGCCAGCGTCGGTCCCGCCGCTGCCAGCACCAGCCACCAGAGCAGCATCACAGTGCAGGGCAGCAGCCACCGGGGAGGGGGGGGCTGCCATCGCGAGTGGTGGTCGGTTCGGATCATCATGGTCGCATTGTAACGGCGGGAAGATTTCTTCCCAGCCACCATCGAGGGGAGTGTCATCGGGGCGTAGATCCGCTATTTTGAAGTCATGGCAGGATTAATAGCAATTCTCTCCCCGGCGAAGACCCTCGATATGGAAGCGACCCACGACTCGCTTTCACCCGAGACTTCTCGTACCCGTCTGCTTTCGGGGACCCGTCAACTGGCGGCTCACCTGCAGCAGTACTCTCCCCAGCGTCTCTCGACCCTGATGAAGATATCGGACGATCTGGCGCGGCAGAATGTCGATCGGTGGCAGAAGTTTGGTCGCCGCGGCAACCGCAAGGGACCGGCGGCCATCTGCTTCCGTGGCGATGTCTACCAGGGCCTCGAGGCGTGGACGATGAAGGCGTCCGCACTGAAGTGGGCCCAGCAACGACTGCGCATCCTCAGTGGCCTGTACGGATTACTGCGGCCGCTCGATCGGATCCAGCCGTATCGACTGGAGATGGGCACTCGCCTGAAAACCGACCAGGGAGGCGATCTCTACAGCTTCTGGGGCGATCAGATCCATCGATTGCTGTGCAAGGATCTGGCAGACTGTCAGGCCACAGCCCTGGTCAACCTGGCCAGTGCCGAGTACTCGAAGGCGGCACAACTGAAACGACTCGATGTGTCGGTGATCGACGTCAAGTTCTTGCAGGTCGATCGCGGTCAGGCGAAGTTCATCACCTATTACGGCAAGCGAGCGCGAGGATTGATGGCACGCTGGATGGCATGGCTGATTTCGACAGCGAGGGCTATCGCTTCCACAGCAGCGAGAGCAGCGACTCGACACTGGTCTTCACCCGCCCCAAACCGGCCCCGGTATCGGCGAAGGCTGTATAGGTATCGTGACTGAGAACCGCATGAGATGAGTTGGTGGGAAGATGTCCGATGGAGATCAAGTACAAGATTGGCGTCGCATCGTCTTGTATGGACGAAACGTGGCTTCCTACAAATTTGCACTTGCGCGAGCCCTGCTCCAGTTTGGTGAGCGGGGAAACGATCTGATCTTGCTCAGTGACCTTGCCGTTCCATTTGCGAATGAAATCACTCGGCACCTGAAGTTGGCGGACACCCAGGCGACTTCAAAGTCGAGTCGGTTTCTTGAAGCCTGTCGCGCCTTCAATCGTCAAGAAATTTCTGAAGATCAACTTCGATCAAAAACAGTCCAACTCGGATTCAATAACGTAATTGATGCTTTCCACGTGGTGGATCATAGCGACGTTCGACACCGATTCTTCGACGATGAGCGGACTGAGAGTCGAGGGATCCGGCTTACCGAGCATTTCTATCGACTGGTGAACTCAACACAGTACGGAAACCTGATAGAGGAAACAGAATCACGTTGGAGATTGGTGGAGACCGCCTGGGATTTTTCGATTTCACCAAATTTATTAAAGGTTGATTACGATCATGAGGAACGAAAGTTTTTCATGGGTGTCGGACAAAAGAGGGTCGGCATCACATCCGCGCGAGCCGCTTTAGACGGTTACCAGCGAGGTAGGTGCTTTTATTGCTCTGCTCCCATTAGTATCGTGCCCGGCGATCCGCTGTTGGCTGATATTGATCATTTCTTCCCCTGGATGTTGATGTCTAGAGGATTACCGGTGCTCTTGGATGCACTGTGGAATCTAGTCTTGGCATGTGCCGAGTGTAATCGAGGCTCCAATGGGAAGTTTGAACGAATGCCGGCATTCCATCTTGTTGAGCGCTTACACAGGCGAAACGAGTGGCTCATCAGAAGTTACAAGCCCTTGCGTGAAACGTTGTTTAAACTTGCCGGTAGGCAGGAGAAAGCGCGCAAGGAATTTCTGCTCAAGGTTTATTCTGAAGCAACTCGATATTGCAATCCTAACCCTTGGGAGCCTCCTTCTCGTGGGCCAGATGTCTTGTGATCCCCGGTGGTAGTTCCATATTACGATCAGAATGCGAATGATTATTTTGACCGAACGGTTGGGATCGATCTTTCGGAGATTCGGAATGTCTTCCTGGAGTTCATTCCTGAGGGCGGGTCGATTTTAGATGCTGGTTGCGGTAGCGGAAGAGATACAAGAGCATTTCTGGATGCTGGATATCAAGTTGAAGCATTTGATGCTTCGACACAGTTGGCCCAACTGGCATCTGAATTTACAGGTGTAGAGGTTTCCGACAGTTCGTTTCTCAATTACGCATCGAAGACTCACTACGATGGCATCTGGGCCTGTTCCTCGTTACTTCATGTCCCAAGAGTTGAACTGTCAATAACCGTTCAGCATTTGGCCAATTTGTTGAGGATCGGAGGTTTCTTTTACGCTTCATTCAAGCAAGGCCAGACGGAGCGTTTTGCAGATGGTAGATATTTTAACGATATGGATGCATCTTTGTTTTATGAACTTCTTTCTGAGTCTGAGTTGTTGGAGCCGGAGAAAATTTGGATCACCATCGATGGGCGTCTGAAACAACGGGAGCGGTGGCTCAATACGATTTGCCGTAGAATCGAAATCAAATAAATTGAACCGAGACCAGTGTTTTCTCCAGCGACTCGGTTTTCAGGAATAAAATGGTGGGCGATGAGGGACTCGAACCCCCGACCCCCTCGGTGTAAACGAGGTGCTCTAGCCAACTGAGCTAATCGCCCACGGAGCAGATTCTACCCTGAGAAATTCCGCTGTGGTAGATCTCGTCACGGATGCACCGCTTCACGCAACACGGCTGGCATCTCTGACTCACGGGTCAGTGGTGCCAGCCGTGTTTCTGATGGCGCCCGCTGCTGTGAGGAGCGGGGCGGATCAGTAGTCGTATCTTCTTCTGTCCGATGCGGCTCAGGAAACGGATAAGAGGTTCAACACCAACCCACGAAAGGGGTCTGACATGACTGACGACAACAAGCGAGACGACCAGAAGCGAAACGACGACCAGGACCGCAAGAAGCTATCCGACAAGGAGTTGAAGGATGTGGCGGGCGGTGCCGTGAACTATTCGTCCTCACGGAGCAACAGATCAACTTAGGTGGATCACCCTACTCGTCCTCACGGGCGAAGTGAGCTAGAATCGTAATCACCAACCCACGAAAGGGGTCGATATGACCGACGACAAGAAGAAGCACGACGACAAGGACCGCAAGAAGGTCTCCGACGAGGACCGCAAGCGACTCTCCGACGAGGAGTTGAAGGATGTGGCGGGCGGTGCGAGAGCCATTGATCACAACTCCACACGGAGCAACTCGGGAACATAGCCTACTCGTCCGCACGGGCGAAGTGATCTCGTAACTGGTGGAACGCTTCACGCAACACGGCTTGGATCTCTGACTCACGGGTCAGCGGTACCAGCCGTGTTTCTGATGGTGCCCATTGCTGTGACGAACGGGGCTGCTCGTAGTCGTATATCCTTCTGTCCGATGCGGCTCAGGAACCGGATAAGAGGTTAAACACCAACCCACGAAAGGGGCTGACATGACTGACGACAACAAGCGGAACGACGACCAGGATCGCAAGAAACTCTCCGACGAGGAGATGGAAGATGTCGATGGCGGTGTAAT
>LWDU01032559.1_pt1 | contig 18615 bp, 19 predicted proteins | sample 727161 | NCBI WGS metagenome assembly LWDU01 (sample SAMN04566230, study PRJNA314399) | hydrothermal vent metagenome | isolation source: deep sea hydrothermal plume seawater | place: Mexico: Gulf of California, Guaymas Basin | collected 2004-07-11
CCAGGCCTGCAACTCCAGAGGCTGCGGCTTCAGGTATGCTTCGGTGAACCAGCCTGCACCGTGGCCTCCCTGCCTGCCTGCCGCCACTGCACAGTCAGTAATTTCCGGCAACGCCTCATATTCTGCGCAATAAGACTCCCAGAGCGCAACGTCAACAGTGCGCCCCTTCCCGCCGATATCGGTGTGGAAATCCATCCGGAAATCGTAGTATTCATCGTCGAGATAGTTCAGGAAGAAAATCTGCATCAACCCCGAGCCGTAGACCAGCACGGTCGTAATCACCAGACTTGCGAGGAATACTCCCGCAAAGACCGCCAGCCCGCGCGAGCGGCCGCGCCATGCCGAGAGCATCGCCAGCCGGGTGCGGTCCGGGAACTCGCGCGCGGCAGCCTGTATCCGCGATGGTGCTCGCGCCAGCTTCTCGCGCAGCTTCACGCCGCGTCCCCCCACGCGCTTTCGACGTCCGACGCGGCGACGCGGCCGTCGCGCAGCAGCAGCATGCGGTCGGCGCGCGCCGCCAGCGCAGCGTCGTGCGTTACCATCAGGATTGAGAGCTCGCTGTTGCCTGTGCATAATTCGTGGAACAGCTCCAAGATTTCGCGCGACGTCGCGACGTCCAGGTTGCCGGTCGGCTCGTCGGCGAGCAGCAGTTTGCGGTCGCCGGCAATCGCGCGCGCAATCGCGACGCGCTGCGCCTGCCCGCCCGAAAGCTCGTCAGGGCGGTGCTGCGCGCGGTCAGCCAAACCGACGCGCTCGAGTGCCGCGGTCGCGCGCTGCTCTGCTTCCGGCATCGCAGCGCCTGCCAGCTCGAGCGCCAGCGTGACGTTGTCGAGCGCCGACAGGTGCGGCAGCAGGTGGTAATCCTGGAAAATCCAGCCGATAGTCGCGCGGCGTAGCTCGACCAGCGCGTGCGGTGGCTGCGGCCCGTAGGCGGAGCCGTTGGCGCTGACAGTGCCGGAATCGGCCGCGAGCAGCCCGCCGATGATGTTGAGCAGCGTCGACTTCCCGCATCCGGAAGGTCCCATCAGTGCGACCAGTTCGCCCGATGCAACCTCGAAATCGACGCCGGTCAGCACTTCGAGCCGCGTCCCGCCCGCGCCGAAGCCGTGGTGCAGGTCCTTCACCGAGAGCAGCGTCTCCATTGCGAGTGATTCCTGCACGAGCTATATCTAGCTTAAGCAAAGCTCTGCTCGCCGCGACGCGAAGCTCCGGCAGAGCCGCCCAGCGTGCGCTGCGTCTCCTCGAGCGCGTCGGCGAAAAGGTCGGCTTCCGCCGTGGTGTTATACATGTAGAAGCTGGCGCGCGCCGAACCCTTGATTCCGCGCGAGTTGAACCAAGAATGGACGCAGTGCATCCCGCTGCGGATGGCGATATTGGCACTCTCATCAAGGTCCATCGCGATTTCGTGACCGTCGAGTCCCGCCAGGTTGAACGAGAAGATGCCGCCGCGCCCCTCGGCTTCGGGCGGGCCAAGCAACGAAAGCCCCTCCATCCCCGCCAACTGCTTCGTCAGCCGCCTGTTCAGCGCGACCTCGTGTGCGTGGATTTCGTCGCGGCCGACTCCGGCGACGTAGTCGGCCGCAGCGCCAGCGCCAATCATCCCGCCGTAGTTCTGCAAACCCGCTTCGAAGCAGGATGGCGGCGGCAGGAATTCGCAGCCATCGTAGGTGGAGTTACGGACGGTCGAGCCGCCGGCGAAAGTCGGCTTCAGCGCCGCCAGCGCGTCAGCCTTGCCATAGAGCAGGCCGGTACCGCTGGGGCCACAAAATTTGTGTGCGCTGGCGGCCAGGAAATCGACGTCGAGCTTTTGCACGTCAACCTCGGCGTGCGGCGCGGACTGCGCCGCGTCGAGCAGCACCTGCGCACCGGCGTCGTGGCAGATTTCGGCGATTTCGCGCGCCGGGAGCGTGTAACCGTCAAGGTTGGAAGTGTGGACGAAACTCGCCAGTTTGACGTCGGGCGTCAGCGCCTCCTTTAGCGCTTCCAAGTCGAAATAGACGTCATCGCGCGACGGGACGACTGCGTAGCGCACGCCGGTCCGTTCGCGGAGCACGTGCCACGGAATGACGTTGGAGTTGTGTTCGCGGTCGCTCGTCAGCACGGTGTCGCCGCGCTTCAGGTTCAGGCCCCAGGCGACGATGTTAATCGCTTCGGTCGTGTTGCGGGTGAATACTATTTCGCTCGCGTCAGCGGCACCGACGAACCGCTGCAGCTGCCCGCGCGCGGTCTCGTAGTGCTCGGTGACGTCGAAAGCCAGCTTGTGGAGCGAGCGGCCGCCGCAAGTCGGGAAGTTGCGGTAGTAGTTGTCCATCGCTCTGAGAACGGGCTCGGGCTTCATCGGCATGCAAGCGTTGTCGAGATAGACCGGAGGGTCGTCACCCGCCAGCACGGGGAAATCCTGCCGCAGCTTCAGCGGGTCCACGGTGTGCGAAGCTGCCCGCGGTTAAGAGCTTGCGGTCCTGCGCCAGAAGAAAACGCTCGCTGCAGCACCAACAGCGAACATAACGCTCGCCAGCAGCAGCAGCGGCAGCTCCGCTTCCGCGCCGGCATTCGGCAGCGGCTCGGCAAGGTGGATAGTAATGCCGACCGGGGCGCTGACGCCTTCAGGGCCGGCCAGTCGCACCCAGAGCGTGTGGTTGCCCGGCTCGAGCCCGCTGTTATCGAGCGGGACGTAGAAATGGCCGTCGCGGGCGAGCAGTGTGTGCCAGCTGTCGTAGAGCAGCACGTTGCGCCACTCGACGACGGTGGCGTTGCCGGGACCGCCTTTCAGGAAGTGGAGTTCGCCATCCTGCCGCACGAACCAGCGCGTGATGTTGACCTCGCTGCTGGAGTTGCCGTCGTCGTAGGTCTCGCGGTGCGTCACCTGCGGAGTCTGCGGGTCGAGCGAGAGATTGATGGTGGGGTCAACCAGTTGTGCCTCAACCAGAGCCGCGTCGATCTCAGGGAAGCCCCAGCCATAGTCGTTGTTCGGTCTTACGGGATGCGAGAGCCAGCGGTATTCGGAAGTGGATTCCAGGATTGCGCGCACCATCAGCGGGCTCAAATCCGGGTTGGCCTCGTTCAGCAGCGCGACCATGCCGGCCACCAGCGGCGTCGCCATGCTGGTGCCGGAGTAGGCGACGTAGGTCGCCTCGCCAGATACGGTATCGTCATTCTGCACTGACCAGACCGAGGAGCCGATAGCGGCAATGTTGGGCTTGATGTAGCCTTCGTGCGTCGGTCCCTTGCTGGAGTAGATTGCCAACTCGCGGTCGTGCTCGGTCGCGCCGACCGTGATGACGTCGCGCGCTGCGCCCGGAGTGCCAATAGTGCCATAAGCAGCGGAATTGCCGGCGGCAATAGTTAGTGCGATGCCCGCCGCCACCATCATGTTGGCAAGATGTGTAACTCTCTCTTCCTGCTCCTGAGTAAGCTCAACGACCCACACCCCGCCAAGCGACATTGAAGCGGCCCGGATATTGTACTTCTCCTGGTTGTCAATGGTCCACTGCATCCCGCGCATCACCTCTACGAAAGAGCCACTGCCACTGCCACTCAGCACCTTGACCCCTACCAGCTGCGCTCCCGGGGCAGCGCCGCGATAGAGAGCTCCGTAGGCTTCCTGCGAGCCTTCACCTGTGCCGGTCGAGATGCCAGCGCAATGTGAGCCGTGGCCGTGATCATCGTAGGGTGTCGTCTCGCCAGAGCCGTCGTCGCCGCTGTCGTCCAGAGCATCGTAAAAAGCGACAATTTTCTTCTGACAGGGTGGATTTGGTACACCCTGAATAGTGGCGGCAGTGCACTCTGCATCGTCGTCCATGTCGTTGATGCTCAAATGGTCAGGGTCAATACCGGTATCGATAATCGCGACGGTGATGCCGGTGCCGTCGAACCCTAAATCCCAAACCGTATCAACATTGTGCTCCGGAATCGCGCCGTCGAGCAGCAGTTCGACGGGACTGTTGTGCGTCAGGAAGACGATGCCCGGCAACGCCAGCAACTCCGGCAATCGGTCAACCATGACAGAGCCAGCAATAATCGGTATGAGGTGGAAACGCCAGGTGGCTTCAAAACCGGCACCCTGCGCAAGCAGCTCTTCATCGGCGGCGGTCGGTATATGGTCGAAATCTACGAGTACCTCGACGCGGCCGCCAACCACGAAATGTGGCTCGAGCAGCGCCAAGTCAAGCGCATCGTGCATCCGGTTGCGGTCGCGGTCCATTGCAGTCCACTCCCACCAGCGCGTTTCGAGGGAGCCGGGCAATGCCTCGGCCGCCGCGACGGGCACCACTTCCTCGGGAAGGCCGAACGGCCCGGCGCTGGAGAGCAGCAACAGCACTGCGACAAGCAAGATACGCATACTGCCCCTGCACTCGGGCGGGACTTAAGGGTGCTGCGGTAGCGCCGCGCCAACCTGCTCCGGCTCCAGCACGGGCTCCCGGCAGGCAAAGTCGCGGCAAACGTAGAGCGCCGGCCGGCCATCGACCAATGGCTTGCCGACCAGCGCCGGGAAAGGGGGCTGGTCGCCGACGGCGAAATCGTGGCGCGCCAGCATGCGGCGTGGCAGGAAGTGCGCCGCCATCGCCGCGTCGAAAGCGGGAGTGGGGCCGTCGCCGACCAGCACCATCTCGACCGGCGGCTGCCGCAGCATCTGCGCCGCCTCGAGCAGGCTGGTGCAACCCCACGGGTGCGCCCGCAAGTGGTTCGCCTCTGCGGCGACAATCGCCTCTGCCACCTGTCGCAAATCATCGCGGGCGAAGTGCCATCCCAAGCGCACCAGCACTTGTGCCGCCACCCCGGTGGGCGACGGTGTTGCCCCGTCAAGCGGCTCGCGGTGGCGGAAGTAAAGCAATTCCTGGTCGCTACCGCTGGCCCACAGACTACCATCCCCGGCGCTGAAAAGCGCGAGCAACTCCTCGCCGAGCGCAAGCGCCCATTCCAGATGCCAGGCCGTGCCGCTCGCCTCGTAGAGCGCCAGCATTCCCTCTGCAAGACAGGCGTAGTCGTCAAGGAACGCTGTCGGCCCCGCACGGCCATCGCGCCACGACCGCAGCAGCCGCCCCGCGGAGTCGACCATGTTGTTCTGTAGAAATGTCGCAGTCTTGCTAGCAGCTTTTAAATATCTATCGTCCTGAAAAATATGGCAGGCTTCAGCCAGCGCAGATATGGCCAGGCCGTTCCACGCAGTTAGCAATTTGTCGTCGCGTCCTGGCGGTTCGCGCTCCCGGCGAGCGGCGAGCAACTTGCTGCGCGCCGCCGCGAGTAGCGCATCGATTTCCGCCCGCGCCAGCCCCAGCGTCTGCGCCACTTCCAGCAGTGGCAGCGGAGTGTGCAGAACGCTCTGCCCCTCCCAGTTGCCTTGCGGGCTCACGCCGTAAAAGGCGCAGAACGCCCGTGCCTCAGCGGGGGCGAGCAGCGCCCGGATTTCGGCGTCGCGCCAGACGTAATACTTGCCCTCCACGCCTTCGGAATCAGCGTCAAGCGCCGACGCAAAACCGCCTTGCGGGAGCGCCATGCGTGCCAGTAGCCAGTCGAGCGTTTCGCGCGCCACGTCGCCGAAGGCGGAATCGCCGGTAACCTGGAACGCCTCGACGTAGCAACGCGCCAGTTGCGCGTTGTCGTAGAGCATCTTCTCAAAATGCGGCACCAGCCACTGCGCGTCGACCGAGTAGCGCGCGAAGCCGCCCGCCAAGTGGTCGCGGATGCCTCCCTGCGCCATCCCACGCAACGTCGCCAGCGCCATTTCCAGAGCCCGGGCGTCACCGCTGTCGTGATGGTGGCGCAGCAGCGTACGAAGCGCCCCGGGGCTGGGGAACTTGGGCGCGCCACCGAAACCACCCCAAACAGCGTCGAAACTGGCGCGCCAGTATGCCACGGCGGACGCGACCGCGTCGGCGGGCGCGTCCGCTTTTCCACCCTCGACGGCCTGTCCGCGCTGCAATGCCGCGGTCAGCGATTCGGCGCGCTGCAGCAGCTGCACACGGTCACCCCCCCATGCCGTAGCAATGCGCTGGAGTAGCGTCGGGAAACCCGGCCTTCCATAGGCGTCGTGTGGTGGAAAGTAGGTGCCGGCGAAGAACGGCCGCCCGTCCGGGGCTAAAAAAACGGTCATCGGCCAGCCTCCGCTGCCGCTCATCGCCTGTGTCGCGGCCATGTAGACTGCGTCGACGTCGGGCCGCTCCTCGCGGTCAACCTTGATACAGACGAAATGCTCGTTCATCAACGCCGCCGTCGCCTCGTTCGCGAAGCTCTCGTGCTCCATGACGTGGCACCAGTGGCAAGCGGAGTAACCGACCGAGAGTAGCAGCGGTTTCTCTTCGGCACGGGCGCGCGCGAACGCCTCGTCACCCCAAGGATACCAGTCGACTGGATTCTCTGCATGCTGCAGCAGGTAGGGGCTGCTCTCCTGCGCCAGCCGGTTCGCCATCGAGGGTGAAATCTACAGTCGTTATATACTGCCTTGGCAACCCCGCACCATGCGCTGCAGCCTCGACAGCCTGCCAGACAGTCCTGGGACTGCCTACAGCTGCGCCACGGAACTCGTTGCGACCGGGCCGATTTCGGCGCTGCTGATTCTCATCATCGGAGTCCCGCTCATCAAACTTGCCAAAAGGTATCTCCGGCGACTGTTTGACCGGACCGACACTCTTGACGAGAGTATCGAGAACTTTATCTTCCGCATTGCGGGCGTGGCCATGTGGGCCATCGTGCTGCTGACCGCCGCCAACGAACTGGGAATTAATGTGACCGGTATTGTCGCCGCACTCGGCATCATCGGCCTGGCGGTCGCCTTTGCGTCGCAGGACACGATGGAGAACATTATCGCCGGCATCTTCATCATCATCGACCGGCCGTTCCGCGAAGGGGACCGCATCCTGCTGCCCAAGAAAATCGGTGGCCTCTACAGCAGCTGGGGCGACGTGACCGAAATCGGCCTGCGCAGCACCCGCGTGCGCTCAACTGACGGAGGCTGACCAAGGAAGCCGTCGCCAACTTCAGCCACCGCCGCGACATGGAACTGCGCGTGCGCATCCGACTGGGTCTGACGCCCACATGGGGGAACGTTACGAAAGCAGAGGAAATCATCAAGGATATCGCCAAAAACCATCCTGATATCTGTCAGGAAAAACCGAAGCCGCCGGAAGCGGTCCTGCGCGATTTCGGCGACCAGGACGTGATTATGGAAATCCGCTACTACGTCGCCAACCCCAAGAAAATGCGGTCTTCGAAATCTTTCTTCGTCACCGAAATTCTGCGTCGCTTCGGGGAGGAGAAGGTCACGCTGGCGTTCCCGGTGCGCATCAACATGAACAGCAACGTGAAGCTCGAGGACCTGGGCTTCTGAGTTCAGAGCCACGCATGGCTCCATTGATACCCGAGGAAATCGAGCATTATATTTCTGCCCACACGACTCCGCAGGGCGAGTTGCTTGAGCGGCTGCGCCAGGAGACGCAGGGCCATATGGCAAATCCCGAGATGATGGTGGGAGCGACCGAAGGGCGCTTGCTCACCATCCTGGCCCGGCTCTGTAACGCTCGCCTGGCCGTAGAAATCGGAACTTTCACGGGCTACTCGGCACTCTGTATTGCCGAGGGGATGGCGGATGACGGCAAATTGCTCACCTGCGATATTGACCCCGATGCGGTTACTATCGCGCAGCGCTACTTTGCCGAGAGCCCTTATGGTCACAGAATCAAGCTGAAGCTGGGACCGGCCCTCGAGAGTCTGGATACACTGGATTCCCTTATCGACTTTGCGTTCATCGATGGTGACAAGGAGAACTATCCCGCCTACTGGGAGAAACTGGTGCCGATGATGCGGACAGGTGGACTCATCATCGTTGATAACGTACTGTGGAGTGGAAAGGTGCTCAACCCCGTCGAGTCCAGCGACAGGGGCATATCTGAACTCAATGCGCGCGTGGTCAAGGATGAACGGGTGGAGGCTGTCATGCTTTCGGTGCGCGACGGTGTTACCGTTGCCCTAAAACGTTAGTCTGGTCCGGACGGAATCCCGACGACAGTCTGGTAGACGGAGGGTGGAAGGCACCCTTAAATCGTGCACCAGATTTGCCTACCGGAGGTAATCATGAGCTTCACAGTACCCGACATACCGTACGCTTTCGACGCACTCGAGCCCCACATCGACGCGCGCACGATGGAAATCCACCACGACAAACACCACGCCGCCTACGTCAACATGCTTAACGGTGCGGTCGAAGCGGCGGGCGACGCCTGCACCGGCAAGAGCGTCGAAGAGCTGATTTGCGACCTCGATGCGGTGCCCGATGCGCAGCGCGGTGCGGTACGCAACCATGGCGGCGGCCACTTCAACCACTCACTTTTCTGGAGCATCATGGCCGCCGACGGCGGGTCGCCTGGTGGGGAACTGGCCGCGGCCATCGACGCAGTCTTCGGATCGCTGGACGGCCTCAAGGAAGCGCTGCACAAGGCGGGGATGACCCGTTTCGGCTCCGGCTGGGCGTGGCTCTGCTCCGACGGCGGCAAGCTCAGCACCTGCTCGACCGCCAATCAGGATAACCCGCTGATGGGGCCGGCGCACGGCGGGCATGACTGTGGCGCCCCCATCCTGGGAGTGGACGTCTGGGAGCATGCCTACTACCTTCGCTACCAGAACCTGCGCGGCGACTACCTCAACGCCTTTTTCAACGTCATAAACTGGGACGAAGTCGGGCGCCGTTACGGCGAAACGCTCTGAAACGGGTTACCCCGATTTCCGTCGGGGCGCCAGCTCCGCAACCAGGTTGCCGAGCAGCAGCGCGCCGCCGCCGAGCAGCAGCCAGCCGTTGGCCGTTACCATTCCGTAAGTGATAGCAAGCAGCGTCGCCCAGACCGGCTCGAGCGCGTAGAGAATCGCTGCCCGGACCGGGTCGAGCAGCTTCTGGCAGCGGTTCACCAACAGCAGCGCGACGAACGTCCCGAAGAAGGCGGAGAGCAGCAGCGGCTCCAGGAAGGCAGGGTCGCGCAACAGCTCCCCCAGCGCCGCGGGCTGCGCCAGCATTTGCAGGTTGAGCAGCAGCAGCCCCATCAACGCGGCCAGCGTGATTGAGCTGAACGTTACCCCAAGCGGCGAGACGCGTCGCGTGACAACGTCGGTAGCAATGATGTGGCCCGCGAACAGCAGCGCACTGAACACCGTGAGCCACTCGGGCCAGTTAAAATGCAATTGCGGCGGACCCTGTATCCAGCCGGCGCCAAAGGTTGCCAGCGCTGCGCCGCAGAGCAGCGGTGTCGACTGCAGCCGACCGCGCCAGCCCGCCAGCAGCAGCGCGGTAAAAACGACATAAAGCGAGGTCAGAAACGCCGATACATCTGGTGTGAGTTGCGCGATGGCGAGCATCTGGAACAGAAAACCACTAAATATGAACAGCGCCAGCAGCGCTCCGTCACGCCAGACTGCGCGTCCCCGCGTGGCGTTGCGCACGCCGGGGAACAACGGCAGCAGCGCGCCGCCAAGCGCGAAGCGCAGCGTCACGAACAGCGTCGCGCCCAGCACACCGGCACCGTGAGCGTCAGCAACGATCATGGCGCGCTTGAGCCAGATAAAGGTCCAGCCCCAGATTATAGTGACTGAAAAGAGCGCGAGTGTCGCTTGCCGGCGGTTCAAACCACGCCTTGGTCTAGCATAGCGTTGGCCACCTTCAGGAAGCCGGAGACGTTGGCCCCGACAAGCAGGTCACCGGTGTGGCCGTATTTCTCGGCCGCTGCGTCACACTGCGCGTGAATGCCGGTCATGATGGTGTCCAGCCGGCCGTCAACTTCCTCGCGGCTCCATTCACTAAAGTAGGCATTCTGCGCCATCTCCAGCGCCGAGACGGCAACGCCGCCGGCGTTGGCTGCCTTGGCGGGGCCGAAAGCGATTTTCGCCGCCTGGAAGATTTCGACCGCTTCGGGGGTCGTCGGCATGTTGGCGCCTTCGCAAACTGCGATAGTACCACCCTTTACCAATGCTTTCGCGCCAGCCTTCTCGATTTCGTTCTGCGTCGCGCACGGCAGCGCGATGTCGCAAGCCACGGACCACGGTCGCTTGCCAGTGTGGTAGCTGGCCGACTTGAACTTCTTGGCGTATTCACTGATGCGGCCACGGCGGTTGTTCTTCAATTCCATAACCCGATACCGTCAGGGTCGTGCACAAAGCCGCCCGAGTCGGACATCGTCAGCACCTTGCCGCCGTATGAAATCACCTTCTCGGCGCAGAACTGCGCCACGTTGCCGCTGCCGGAAATCGTGCAGGTTTTCCCGTCGATGTCCTCGCCGCGCGCCTTGAGCATCTCGCGCAGGAAGTAAACTTGCCCGTAACCGGTCGCCTCCGGGCGAATCAGCGAGCCGCCCCAGCCGTACCCCTTGCCGGTCAGCACCCCCTCCCAGCGGCGCGTCAGCCGCTTGTATTGCCCGAACAAGTAACCAATTTCGCGCCCACCGACGCCAATATCCCCGGCCGGGACGTCGATATTGGCACCGATGTGCCGGAACAGTTCGCTCATGAACGACTGGCAGAAGCGCATCACCTCGTTGTCGCTCTTACCCTTCGGGTCGAAGTCGGAACCGCCCTTGCCGCCGCCGATGGGGCGGGTCGTCAGCGCGTTCTTGAAAGTTTGCTCGAAGCCCAGAAACTTGATGATGCCCAGGTTGACGCTGGGGTGGAACCGCAGCCCACCCTTGTAGGGGCCGATGGCGGAGTTAAACTCGACGCGCATCCCGCGGTTCACCTGCACCCGCCCCAGGTCATCGGTCCACGGCACGCGGAAGGTAATCATGCGCTCCGGCTCGACCAGCCGCTCCAGCACGCGATGCTCGCGGTACTCGGTATGCAACTCCAGTACCGGCGCCAGCGACTCCAGCACTTCCCAGACCGCCTGATGGAACTCGGGCTGGTCCGGGTCGCGGCGCTTGACCTGCTCGAAAACTTCGTCGACGTAGCTCATGATTACTCACCCGGTTAAGTGCCCGGATAATAGGCGACCCGAATGCTCGTTAAAACACTATTCTTTCATACTTCGAGTAAGCAGTTATATAGACTAATAGCAAATTGCTGGCTATGAACAAACGTGCGATAGCAGTCATGGTTGTTGGCGTCCTGCTCGTTATCGGTGGTGTAGCTATATGGCTTAAATCTGGAGATACAGTGGAAGATCTTGGTGAGGACTATCTCCTGTATAAGGGTGCTGATTCCGAGATGGAGCTCGAAGGTTGGAACAAAGATGACAATTACCTAGTCGTTGTTATGGAAGGTGAATATGCGGATGGAAAATCTGCAATTGCCGAAGGCCGTAGTGCAAACCTCACGACTGCGGATTGTGAACTGGTACGTAATTTTACTTTGGAGAACACCAATGGGACAAATTTTTTCGAAACTGAATGTGTGTTCGACGATGACACCGAGGAAGATGGATTGATACATGTAGGATACATCTGCAAGGAAGGTTGTCCGGACGGTACATACACATGGAACACTAATGGTACTAAAATAGAAGTTTATGACGTGGAAGGAATTATAGGTGGTTTCATTGCTGCGATAATTGGCTTCGTAGCCTCATTTGGAGTCTGCTGCTGTGGTAGCATTGTGTTGCTGGGTGGCATAATCATGGCATTCACCATGCAAGAAGACGACCCCCCTCAATGGGCTGCGGCGCCTGGTGAAAGCATCAGTAGACCTGAACCCGGAACCGGCTGGGATGACAAAGAAAGCGCTTGGTCTGAGGAAAAAGATTATATCAGAAACGACGAGAAAGATGGTCAAAACCCATGACAGAGTGCTAGAACTGAATCAATATATGATTCGGGAGAAATTCTGGAGAATATTTGGTAACAAATTCTGGTTTGAGGATGTAAATCAAAAACGATATGGTTACTGTGAGCAAAAACGTTTCAAAATAAAGGAAGATATTCGAATATATTCGGATCCATCGAAAAGTCATGAATGGTTAAAGATCAAACAAAAACAATTGGTTGATGCCTGGGGCGGCTATGACGTAATTGACTCCGAAACTAATGAACTTTTGGGTACGGTAAGGCGCAAGTTCTGGGCATCCATACTTAGAACCAGATGGCACCTTCTAGATTCTACAGGCAAGGAGTTTGGAATCTTGATTGAGGATAGCATGGGCCAGGCCCTAGCCAGACGAATACTATTAGGATTAATCTTACCAAAGAAATTTCACATTGAGATTAGAGACAGTACCGAACCTGTGACAATGAGGCAGATGTTCAATCCCTTCATCAAGAAACTGGTAGTCAATATTCCACCCAACCATCCTCTCGATAGAAGATTTATTGCCGGTCTGGCTATAGTAGTAGCTGCTATAGATGGGCGAGGAAAAAAATAGAATTATTCGCAAGCCAAAAATACTACTTTATTTAATTTAATTAATAATTATAATATAATAGAATATACTAAAACATATAATATTAATAGAAATACTATAATTAATAGTTTTGCTATTATTTAATAATTGCTATTATTTAATCAATTATAGTAAAACACAAAATATTATAGATTATACTAATATTCACAAACCCCTGGTTTTTGCACACACCCTAGGGGTTTCTGCGTTTACCAGAGATCTGTTCATACCTGCAAAAAACGATTACTTTATATATTACTTTCTTTTATAGACATTATAACAAGTAACATGGAAACTGCCCGTGAAACCGCACCTGCCCTGCGTGAAATGGTTAATTCAGTCACGAACCGGCTCCAGAACCAGAATAGCCGCCAATCCTACCGCAGTGCGCTCGAAAAATTCCTCGCCTGGTATTCGGCCGCCGGCCACGCGGCGCTGGACGCCGCGGCCGTGAGGGAATACCTGCTCTACCTCGAAAACAGCGGCAAAGCGCGCGGGACCATTGCGACGACCCTATCTGTGCTGCGGCAGCTGTTCAAGGACCTCCGGCGGCTCGGGACGATTAACGAGAAAACATACCGGGACCTACTCGAAATCCGGTTCCGGCGTCCGCGAGGCCAGCGCCTGCGCACCTGGCTCACGCTCGTGGAAGTGCAGGAATTGCTACAGGGCCTGCCGCGCGACCGCATCCAAGACGTACGCGACCGCGCCATCCTGGCACTGCTGGCGGGTTGTGGGCTGCGGCGGTTTGAACTCTGCGGCCTGCGACTCGAGCAGCTACAGGAAGCGCAGGGCCGGTCGGTCATCGCCGACATCCACGGCAAGGGCGACCGGCAGCGCACCGTCGCGGTCCCGGCCTGGGCTGGGAAATGCCTTGAGGAGTGGATTGCAGACTCAGCGGAGCTGCGGCCCGGTGCGTTCATCTTCTTCTCCATCCGCAGAAACGGGACGCCAGGCTCAGCGCGCATAACTCCGCAGGGCGTCCGCGACATTGTCGCCCGCCGCAGCCGAGACATCCTTGGAAAGCAGGTACTGCCGCATGACCTGCGGCGCACTTACGCGCAGCTGGCCTACAAGGCTGGCGCCGACCTGCGGCAGGTGCAGCTGAGCCTCGGCCACAGCAGCATCCGCACCACCGAGATTTATCTCGGGCTGGATCAGGACTTCGCGAATGCGCCCGGGGACCTGCTCGAAATCAGCCTCTAGCCTTTCAGGAAGGCATTCGCTGGCGCATGCATGATGCAGCTTGGAACCCGCCGCGGATGGCGGCGGGTTCCTTGGTGCGTTCTTGGTCTAATGGCGGCGGAGCGAGATAGCGCCCAGTGCGCCAGCCGAGACGAGCAGCGAGAGGCTCGGCAGGCCCCCCTCAATGCTCGACGCGCCGAAGACGGAACGGATGCAGCAATTCCTGGGGCAGATACTTGACAGATGAATTGATTTCATAATTAATCAATTAATTAATCAATTAACGTATTATTAATGATATAATCCATAGATAATAATTATAAATCAAAATTATTCACCCTGATTGTCAAAGAATTGTAAGGAAGTTATTAATACACGAGTCCCATGAATGGTCGATGAGCACAAGGATATCCTGCGGGTATGCCTTGGTTGGGGCCCTCTTTCTGGGTGTCCTTGTGTTCCTCCCAGGTTCGGAAGCTGATTCTACTCAATTACTAAAATATAATCATTTAAACGCAAATGAAGAAAATCAATTGGAATACATTATACAGAACCACCGGGATGAAAGCCTTGACTACGACCTTAAATTCAGCGTCACCAGCATTGACCACCAGACAACTGTCCAAGGCATACCTGAAGTGCAGTCGATCACCCTCGATAGATATATAAGTCAAATAATCTATTTCAATTTCACGGTTCCCACTTCGGGCGACTACAGTTTCAGCCTCACATCCACTATTTCCAATTCTACCTCAGAGTGGACCGAGACAAGCACCAGCACCCTCCGGTTCCGGGAAGTAGTTGCCAGCCTGAACCTACAGCAGTTCGACCGAGTGGACTACGACTCGAATACCGGCAACGGCTTCTGGGAATGGGACGGCGGCCTCCGTATCTCGGACTCGCCGGAGCCTTTCGTCGCCGGCGCAGTCATCGGGCCGATAGATCTCAGGCACCTGCGCGAGCCGTGGCTGGAACTTTCCTCAGATGCCAGCGCCGGCACGGGCGAACTGCGTCTAGGCTATTCAACCGACTACCTCCCGGAAGACCGTTATTCCGCAACCTGGACTCCACTCCTGACGGTAAGTAGCAGCAGTGATAATTTCATAATTGCGCTGCCGGAAACGGACGAGATATACCTGCGTTTCTACGCCAGTTGTGACGACGGTTGCGGCTGGGAGATTGGCCAGACTTCGCTTTTAGGTGTCAAGCGCTGGCACGACCTCCGGGCCAGTGTTCCCGGATACCACTTCATGCCCCTTGACGGTGGTAGCAGCCTCGACGCCAGCCTTACCAACTTTGGATTGCTGGATGAAGAACTGGGGAATATCTCTGCCCATTTCCTGATTTACGAAAATGAGGTTGTGATTGATGAAGGACTCCAATCAGTTGCCCTCACTTCCGGCGAGCAGAAATCAATCACATTCGCCCCCACGCTCGCGGAGCCGGGAATCTACCGCGCCGAGCTGCGCCTCGAAACCAGCACGGGCGTTACATCTACGCTGGAATTCTACATTGGCCATTCGGCAGCGGCTATCGCCGATTTCGAGAGCCCCGACGCGCGTAATTGTGCCGTCCTGCTGAAGGGCAACGACGAAGCGGTTCCCGCGCTCGAAGTACCCTTCACCCTGCTCGACTCGCACGGAATATACCACATCCTGGAAGTCGAGACGGAAAACCTGCCCGTGATTGTCGCCACTGGGGCCGAAATCGTGGCTGCCGTGAGCCTTGACACCTACGGCATTTCCATCGGTAGCGAGCTGACCGTAGTCGATACTGGCGACGAATGGCAGGTCTATACCGCTGAACTACTTGACCCGGCACCCATGCAGATTGAACTGGCAATCAGCAACAGCGGTTTCTATAGTGAAGAATTCATGCTTGAATACCACTATTCTCCGTTGTTCCTAGCCTCGGTTTCCGGTCCGTCCACGGCGCTCATTGCTCCCGGGACAGTCGCGACCATCCCAGTCACCATCGCCCCCCACGCCAGCATCCCTCAGCCCGGCAGCAGCCCAGTTACCGTCACGGTGAGGCTCCCCGGCGTCGGAATCAGCGAATCTGTGACTCTGCTATTTGATTACCGTGAACCCGTTTTCGAAGCTTCGGAAGTCCGGCTTGACCGGCACTCATTACTCGCGGGGCAGGAAATCCGGGGCAAGCTGACGCTACTCAACGACGGCTTCCCGACCAATGGGCTACGGGCAGAAATTATCCTGCTGGCACCGTCGGGCAGCGAGAGCAACATCTGGAGTCGCAATATTGAGGAGCTCGGGCACGGCAAGGAATTCAGTGCCAGCTTCAACCACACTCCACAGCAAGGAGGGCTCTACCAGCTGCGCCTCAAAGTTTACCAACAGGATCAATTGCTCTACTCAACCATTACGGAGCAGGACTTCCGCGTCGTCGCTGGCGACGGGGACGCGGCCACGGAGCCGCCTGCGCTCGAGCTGCCGCGCCCTGCACTGAACATGCTGGCGCTGCTCTCGTTTCTGGGACTGGCATTCTACACCGCCTCCTCGGAAAACAGCCGCTACCTTAGCTTCAAGCTTCTCCTGCCGCTCTATACTCGGCTGCGCCGTGACACGCTGGCGGACGAGCCGACGCGGCAGAACCTGATGCGCTACATCTACGTTCATCCCGGCGCCAACTTCACCCAGCTGCGCGACCATTTCGACCTGCACAACGGGACCCTGTCGCACCACCTCAACGTCCTCGAGAACCATTCGGTCATCGAATCGTTCCGCGCCGGCCGCCAGCGACTCTTCTATCCTTGCCGAGCCGAGCGGGCGGGCGTCGTCGCCCGCCCGCTGGTAACCGGCGAAGTGCAGCAGCAGATTGTGATGCTCATCAAGGAAGAGCCGGGAATCACCCAGTCGATGATTGCGACGCGGCTCGATATGAGCCGGCAGAAGGTCAACTACCACGTCACCGCACTCACCCGGCAGGCGCTCATCCGCGTCGAGCCCAGTGGTCGTATCACGCGACTCTATCCGCTGCACTTTACCTAGGGCACATGGCGGGCCTGAAGGGATTCGAACCCATGGCCGTCCGGTTAAGAGCCGGACGCTCTACCTAGCTAAGCTACAGGCCCGCGAGGCTGCGCAGGCTGCCGCCGATAAAAGATTATCTTACAGCCAGCCCGCTTCGCGCCGGATGAACCAGCCCGGCAACACCGCCAGCAGGCAGAGCTGGATGGCACCCTTGCGGATTTCCCGGCTCCAGCCGCTCATCGTTCCTGCTGGTAGGTCGCCCAGCCATCCCCTTCCCGGTCCGGCTCACGGTGAGGCGTAGCCGCACGGCGCTGCGCCTGCTGCCGTTCTGCCTGCGCCTGCCGCTGGGCATGTTCCCGCCCGTGTTGTAATTGCTCCTGCTGGCGCGACGCCTCGCGGTCGCTCCAGGCGACGCCGCGGCCTTCCCACTTGCCACGGCTCTGCGCCCACCAGTCGCCCGCCCCGGGCTGCTGGTCGAGTTTCTGCTGATAGGTGAGTTCGACCCGCTTTGCGTCGAGCTCCATAATCTTGCTGCGGCTGAACTGGAGCGCCCCAATCGCCACGGCCAGCGCGAAGATGAAGCCGATTCCCGGCAGGAATTCATAGTAGGTTAACGTCATCATCCCGTTCCAGAAAGCGTGGAGCCCCACCGCCATCAAGTAGTATTTTGCCACCACCTTCCACGAGGCGCCGTGAACCAGGTACTGGCTGAGGCCGTGACCCGTAAAGGAGGTGGCACTGGCGTGTATCAGCGTCGCCGAGAAGGTGCGCATCACGATTACCGCCGCCGTCACCGCCACGCCTTCACCAACAACGCTCCAGCCGTACATCAGGTTCTCGGTGGCGGCGAACCCGAGGCCGCAGGCAGCGCCGTAAATCAGTCCGTCCTCGACCTCGTCCACCTCCTCCTTGACGCCGGCGCGCATCAGCCCCATCGCCTTCAGGAATTCCTCGATGAAGGGCGCAATAATCACGGCACCCACGACCATAGCAACGTCCGGGCCAGCTGCCAGAGTGACCGTCCCAATCAGTATGGAATTGACTATCCCCGCCAGAATGATGCCGGTGATAGCACCCCAGAAGAACGCCTGATAGAGCGCCCCCCACGGCTCGGGGTCGTGCTTCTCGAAGTTGCGGAACCAGTTCAGGTAGAGCAAAGCCGGGACAAATGTCATCCCGAGGAAGAGCGCCGCCAGCCCGTAGCCGAAGCTGGCCGACAGCGCTATCAGCATGATGAGGAAGAACCAGAGGTAACGGGTTGGAGGTGCCTGCATCTAAGTCGCCGCGCGACACATTCCATCGTGGATATATAGAATACCACGCCGCACCAGCTTCTGCATTTCGCGCTGTGGGTCGGGTATCTCAAGCCGGGCCGCCTCGGCCAGCAGCTCGTCAGGGTCGACGCCGTCATCCTTGTTCAGCGAACGGAACAGCGTCAGGATACGGAACTTGGGCGTGTCCTTGGGCCGCAACGCGCCTAAGTCCAGTTTCGGATTGAATGGGACCACCGGCGCCCGCTTGCGCATCTTGCGCACCTTGCGCACCAGTGGCTCTTCGGATTCAATGAGCGCCTGCAGGTCTGACTCCTCGCCGTGAGCCTCGTCATCGAGGTGCTCCATCACCAGCTCCTGCAACAGCTGCGTCGTGGTTTTGCCAGCGTCCTTGGCCTTCTGGCGGAAATCATCCCAGTCGACCCGGAACTGTGAACCAATCGGAAAGCGGAAAGTTACACTGTCAGTAGCCACACTTCGATGGAAGCCTGATTTTATTTAAGTGTGTCGGAGCGCTAGCGCAGCTCCGCGTAGAGTGCCTCAATCCGGCCCACGATGCTCGCCCAAGTGAAGTCGCGCGCGACCCGCTCGCGTCCCGAAGCGCCCAGTGCGGCTGCCGCGTCCGCATCCGAAAGCAGTGATGCAATCGCCGCGCCCAACGCCTCGGGGTCGCCGTAATCCACCAGCAGCCCGGTCTCGCCCTCAGCGACCGCCTCGGGCACGCCACCGACGCGTGTCGCGACTACCGGCAGCCCGGCCGCCGCCGCCTCGAGCAGCACGATGCCGAACGCCTCGTAGTCCGACGGCAGCGCTAGCAGCTCGGCGG
>LWDU01043203.1_pt1 | contig 18608 bp, 16 predicted proteins | sample 727161 | NCBI WGS metagenome assembly LWDU01 (sample SAMN04566230, study PRJNA314399) | hydrothermal vent metagenome | isolation source: deep sea hydrothermal plume seawater | place: Mexico: Gulf of California, Guaymas Basin | collected 2004-07-11
TCCCCAAGATGATCATTAATTTGCATGATCATCTTGGGGAAATATGATCATCTTTGAGGAGAAAAGTCACTTTAACATCTTCCTGAGTTCTTTCCACCATTCCCCCTCTTGTGCATCACGGTACCTCTCCTTATCTTGGTGAAATCGATACTTCCATTGCCATAGATTGCCTGTATAAAAAAGAGAGGTGAAAATCTGGTTGCGGATAGTTGCGGATTTGCGTATGGTTTGCCTTCATTTGCCGCAATCTGCAAATTAAAAACCCTGCAATATCAGCAAGTTATTGATTTCATTAGGGGATGAATGATAATTCGTAATCAGCAGGTCGATGGTTCAATCCCATTCGCCGGCTCCAGTTATAAAATTAACAGCTTAGTAGCTTCGCTCCTTCGACAACGTTTTTCTCTTCAACCAAGAATCCATATCCGCTTTGACTGGGAAAAGCCCCGCCAGCGGAGCCGGGCAAAGCGAGTTTACTTGAGCTTGGTTCTGGTCCCCGTGTACGATTTGACTTGGACCCGGGACCTACGCTAAAGTTCTAAACTTTTATAGGTAGGCCTGACGGAGGGTCCGGATAGGCATTCATAAACACGAAGGGGGAAATGATGGCGGTATTGATCAGGCAGTTTAAGTTGGCGACAGGGCGGGCACAAGAGGACCGGATTACAGAACCGGAACGCATAGATCGGTATATGGGGATGTTCGCTCGTGAAGATGTGAAGAAACTTCAGGACGGTCAGAAGGTCACGATCGAGAAGGACGTGTGGCAACTCCTTTCATGAGTCAGGAAACCGGTTTGTTTTCCCCATACACAGCTTTGTAGAAATGATGAACGTTTCCATATTTCACAATCCGAAATGCAGCAAGAGTAGAGCAACACTGAAGTTGTTGAATGAGAAGGGGATAGCGCCTGAGGTTATTCTCTATCTTGAAATGCCGCCGACCGAGGCGGCGCTTTCAGAGATATTGGATAAATTGGGACTTGAGGCGAAAAAATTGATTCGTTTCAAGGAACGCATTGTGCCGGAATTAGGAATATCCCCAGACGATCGCCGAACCGATTCTGAATGGATCTGGCTCATGGTCGAAAATCCAATCCTCATTGAGAGACCAATCGTCATCACGCCTGAAAAGGCCGCAATCGGCCGCCCTCCTGAAAATATCCTAAAAATCATCAACCGATAATGTAACGACGCAGAAAAACCCACACACTAGATTTGACAATAACTCGTTCATCCAACAACCATTATTGATTGACATAGCTGAATATCCTCTCCCACAAATCTGTTAATATTTTCCCGACGAGTATCATCCGAGTGATTAGAATCCGGCATCTCCTGCTAGTAACCTGTCATGATATTTTACAATAAATTTCAAGTTTTCAGGTTCTTATGAAAAGATGAAGGGGGATAGTGCTTCGTTTCGTTGGATTATATTTGATTATATTCTGGAATCGATCACCCCCATTTGCTCCATGGGAAATAAAGTAGGTAGAAATGTAGCCTTAGATTTTTTATGTTAATCTATGGCATGTTAATTGCATTGTAGCGAGTTGGAGGCTACGCTGTTTTACTTCCAGAAATTTATTGGCCATGGAGGATTAATCCCTGCTATGGCGTTACCACCCAACGGGTTCCTTTATAGAGAGGAGCCGTGTTTTCTCTAAGCAGCGGCTTGCAGTGGGGGTCATTTGTTCAGTCAGTGCTCAATTTGTCGTGGACCAGATGGAAGATTTCACCAAATAGACGGCTTACTTACGAGTCACCTTAGTGTCTAAGCCAAAAGAGGCTTGATCACTAGAAACCTTCTAATTTATTTTTAAGGGCCTTCTCATTTGTTTTTAATGTGTTTTTAATCTGATTCTAATATCTATGGAGTAGATTGATTTTATTGGGGATATGTCACGAGAACTTGGTGTCATCTTGATATTTCGAGAGGGCAGACTTCCCCTGCTGCGGCTATAAATACACATATAATGAAAAGGGCGTGTTTATTTAGTGATGTGTAAAGGGTGATCTAGGAATGCAATCCGAGATTGTTTCAAGACTTTTTAAGAATATCTCAAGCTTGATGGAAACAAAAATGAGTGCCAGTACTTTGCTGTTGATAACCACTGTTATTTCTTATGGCCTAGTTGCTTGTACCGTACCACAGGCTACGATCAAGTCGAGAGATTTTGCAGACCGGAAAATTACCCGAGACGCTATTTCAGAAGGTTGCTGCGCAGATGAGTCAAGGGTTGCTGAACTGTGGACTGCACGAATCGGCAGGAGGCAATTTCCTGTCAGAGTGGAAACTCTAAGGGCTAAAATAAATGAACCACCCCACAGCAAGCGACGGGGTATTAAACCCAAACCTCGAAATAAAATGGAGTTCAATGAAAACCCATCCGTGTTTGACCTTCGTGGTTTACGTCAAGAAATATCTCCGAAGCTGCCAGAGAAGGTCATTGAACTTCTGGGGGAAAAGACCCCAAATCGAAGACCTGCCTATACGATTAGCAGTGGGGATGTTCTCCATATCTCTATTTTTGCAGGAGGTGAGAAGCAAGAAGATTTTATGACAGATGTTTCTCCCCAGGGAATGATGACGAGTCCTCTGATTGGTGATATTCATGTCGCAGGACTGACTGTCTCTACTGTGGCAGGGATGATGACCGAACTCTTCGAGAGAGATTTCTTTGTTAACCCGAAAGTGTGGGTCAAGGTGAAGGAGTTTTCAAAGGAGGTCTATGTGATGGGGGAAGTCCAGAGTCCTGGAGGGTATAAGTTCCATGAAGGCCTGACAGTCTTAAATGCCTGTATCTTGGCGGGCGGGTTTACGGACTACGCTATGCCGAACCGAGTGAAGGTTACCCGAAGTAGTGATGGAGTAATAAATACAATTGAGATCAATCTCCTTGAAGTTCAACAGGGCAAGGCGAGTGATCTGGTCTTGGCGGCAGGGGACCGGATTGATGTCCCTCAGCGTTGGTTTTAGGGGTTTAATGATGGCACCAAAACTTATGTTCGATGACAACTTAATGGATTTTAAAAAAGACAATAATGATGAGATAGATCTCGTAAGCTATTGGGCTGTGATAAGGCGAGAGAAAAGGATTGTACTGTTATCGGTTTTGTTTTCCCTCGTACTGGTTCTGACAATCAACTATTTCACGCGCCCAGTATACGAGTCGACAAGCCAGATCATTATTCGAAAAGAGCAGAGGCGTTCCCCCTTAACCGGCGAGGTAGTGGGCGATCAGGACAAGATGGCATATGAGACGGCCGTGGCATTGATTTCAAACCGTATGATGTTGGGTCGGGTTGCTGACACCCTTAGCGCTGAATTAGATCTTCAGGAGCAACGCGATAAGGAAGGGTTTATTCGGTACCTGAAATTCAAAGTGGCGTCTATGCTTAGGCCGGTGCTTCAGTTCGTGAGGGAGTTGTCCTCGCCGGAAGCCCCCATAACACCGTCAGATGAGATTTCGGAAGAACTGAGGCAGGAAAGGAAACTTGATAGACATATGGATGTTCTGAAAAGACTGATCAGTGTCGAACCGGTCCCCGATACACGTCTCGTCAATATCCGTGTTGAGCATTATGATCCCCTCTTTGCAAAAGAGATCGCCAGCACCTTGGTCGCGTCATATATTGGATATCAAGCTGAACAAAAGGAAGCGAAAATTGAGAGTTTGACGGCTTATCTAGGGAATCAGCTTTCTGACATGGAAGGGAGAATAGAGGAATCTGAACGGGCATTCTATGCCTTCAAGGATCAGAAAGTTCTTTTCTCACTTGAAGGCAAGCTACATGGATTGACCGAAAGGATTGGAAGGCTCAATAATGCCTATGTAAAGACGAAGACCGAACGGCTTGCGATAGAGGCAAGGCTCGTAAAGGTAACGGAAAGTATCAAGAACAATAACGTGGAAAAATGGGGTCAACTTCCGGTCAAAAGTGTAGCGGTTGATGCCCTTCGCAGGGACCTTATGCTAGCACAAATACGGCTAGTCAAGGCGGAAGAGACCTTCAAGTCCCAACATCCAAAGCTAAAGATCGTGAAATCTGAAATCTTGTCGATCCAACATAGTATCCAAGAGGAAGTGAGCAATGTCATAACACGTCTTGAGTCGGAAAAAATGATCCTCAAGTCTCGTGAACGGCATCTCAAATCGGCGATTGTCGAGACCGAAGAGGAGATGCATGGAATCAATAAAAGCGCTTTACAGTACTCTACCTTAGAGCGAGAATTTAACACGAATAGAGACCTCTACAGCCTTCTTTTAACAAAATTAAAAGAGTCTGACCTTACCGGAAAATTAGAAGTTCCTGTTGTGCATCTTCTCATCCCAGCAACCCGGTCATCATTCTCCATCAGCCCTAAAAAGGGAAGGAATATCGCGCTTGGCCTTGTTACCGGGATGATGTTTGGAATAGGGATAGCCTTTCTAAAAGAACGCCTCTGGACACCTATCCGAACACCCCAGGATGTGTACGCACAATTACAGTTGCCGGTTCTGGGGATGATTCCCAGAATGGAATGAGAAAAAATGGACACAATATACTATCAATCACTCGCGGCGGAAATCCGTAGGCATCGTTACGATGGGATTCAAAAGCTGGTGATCACAAGCAGCGGGCCTGGGGAGGGAAAGTCTACAATTACGGCAAATCTAGGTCGGACCCTCGCCCAGTCTAAAAGGGAGAATGTGGTCATAGTCGATACAGATCAGATTAATCCAACCCTTCATAGAAAATTTAAGGTTCACAACGCTCGGGGGCTCGGGGAGATTCTGAGGGATGTGTACCAAATTGATATGAGCAAGGTCGATAGGAGTCGCCTCGGTATCGGAGATTGGATCGAACTCCTTCGAGTCCAGGCATCGACCGGGCGGCTTGTCCTGAATGGGAACGGAGTTCAGCTTGTTGTTGAGTTCCAGGAGGGAAAGATCTCGAGGATTGAATGGCCTGAGAGACCTGAGGCCCAGCGAATTGGTTCTCTTTTATCCCGTAGAAAAATAATTACATCTGCTAAAAAAGCGAAAGCCTTGACAATGCAGCGGAAAACCCATGAACGGTTCGGTGAGATATTATGTAGATTAGGTGATCTGGAGCCGACTGATCTTGAAAAGGTACTTCGATTCCAGTTCAAAGACTGTATATCTCTGATGTTAAGTATGAAGGCACCAGACATACACTTTGTTGACGAGGCCGGACCAGAATATCAAGTCGAGATCAGAAAAAGTGATGTGGTAAATGACTCTATTATGGCGCCTTTCAAAATTAATCGTTATCAGCCGTTTCTTTCGAGTGAAGTCCCAAGTTATCTGGAAGATACTCAAATAACAAATCTCAAAATTCTCACCAGTGGGGCAGCATTCTATGATCTTCAGGATCCTTTGGTCGCTGAACAGTTCAGCGCTTTGCTGAATGTGCTGGCGAGGAGCTTTGACCTCGTTCTGATCGACTCTCCACCTGTGGCAATCGCCAGTCCGGCGACATCTGTTGCCAGCTTGGCAGATGGAGTACTCTTGGTGGTGAAGTCAGATGGTCTTGATCTTCGGATTATCCAACAGGCAAAGGAGGAATTGGAAAAGGTGAATGCCAATCTTCTTGGTGTGATATTAAACCAAGTGGATTTAAGCGAAAACAGCTACCTATCTTACTATTACGGTGCATATGGGGGGTAATGTGATGGCCTCGGCCGAGATTTTAGAACTTAGTATGAGAAAGATGGAAAAATCCGAACAGGCATATGATTCAGTCAAAATCCACTCGAAGAAAAGTGTACTGATTGTTGGATCAGAAAGAGCATTCCGAGCCTTTGAAAAGGAGTTTTTGCATCATCTCAAGACAGACTTTCATGTCGCGGGTTTCCTGGAACTGGGTGACCACGATGAAGAGTATGAGGGAAAGACTCCGATGTTAGGCCATTTAGATAATCTTCCAGAAGTGCTTGACTCTTTTTTAATTGATGAAGTCCTGTTTATTGCCCCTCTCTCTCTGCTTGCAAAAATCGAAGGGTCTATTGCATTCTGTAGAGAAATTGGATTGAAGACAAAAATTTCCCTCGATTTCCCGCGTGGCGGGAAGACCAAAATGAGTGTTGATGAAATTGCGGGTTATTCTTTCATCACTTTGGACACCCCTAAAATAGGTCTTCTCGCGATGAAACGGGTGGTGGATATTGTCTTATCATTATTTATTCTAGTTCTTATAAGCCCTCTTCTTATGTCGATTGCAATAGCGGTTAAGCTAACCTCTCGCGGGCCGGTGTTCTTTCGGCAGAGAAGGCGAAAGATCAATGGGAAACCCTTCACCGTATTGAAATTCCGTACGATGGTTGACAACGCAGAGAAATTGAAATCAAAACTCTTAGAGAGAAATGAGATGTCAGGGCCTGTTTTTAAGGTGAGCAATGACCCGAGGGTCACCCCTCTAGGCCGTTTCTTAAGGAAATACAGTCTGGATGAATTTCCTCAGTTTATTAACGTTTTATTGGGAGATATGAGTATTGTTGGGCCTCGACCACTTCCACTTTCAGAGATTGAAAAGGACGATGTTCGTCAAAGGCGAAGACTTTCAATGAAGCCTGGGATTACCTGTTTATGGCAAGTGAATGGCAGAAACAAGATTGACTTTGATGAATGGATTCAACTGGATCTTAGTTATATTGATAATTGGTCTCTTGGAAAAGACTTGATGATTATCTTGAAGACCATCCCAGCCTTTTTAGGGGGGTCGGGGGTATAATAATGAACACCTTAGGGAGGGATCTATGCGTATTTTGGTAACTGGCGGGGCTGGGTTTTTAGGCTCACATCTTTGTGAAGAACTTCTAAAGATTGGGGATGAGATTATTTGTCTGGATAACTTCTTTACAGGCTCAAAGGAGAACATTCGTCATTTATTTAAAAACCCTCATTTTGAGATGATTCGCCATGATATCATCCGCCCGATCGATATCGAAGTCGACCAAATCTACAATCTTGCCTGTCCGGCCTCCCCGGTTTATTATCAGTATGACCCCGTCAGGACCGTCCAAGCCAATGTTCTTGGAGTGACTCATTTGTTGGAGTTAGCGAATCGAACGAGGGCCAGAATTTTACAAGCCTCTACTTCAGAAGTATATGGAGATCCTCATATTCATCCTCAGGTGGAGGAATACTGGGGCAATGTCAATCCCATAGGAATCCGAAGCTGTTACGATGAAGGTAAGCGTGTGGCCGAAACGCTGATGATGGGTTATTACAGGATGTATAAGGTTGATATCAGGATTGTCAGAATTTTTAACACTTATGGCCCACGCATGGCCCTGAATGATGGAAGAGTGGTGAGTAATTTCTTTGTACAGGCATTGAAAGGGGAGGACATCACCATCTATGGAGATGGAACCCAAACCCGGTCTTTCTGTTATGTAGACGATCTCATTCAGGGATTGATCAAAATGATGAATTCGAGGTGTTTGGCGGGTCCAGTCAATCTTGGGAATCCACATGAATTTAACATTCTAGAGCTTGCTGAGAAAATCATTAAGCTTACGGGATCAAGCTCGAAACTCGTCTTCAGACCATTGCCGGGAGATGACCCCGTGCAGAGGCAGCCAGATATCAGCCTGGCAAAACGGACGCTGGGATGGTCTCCAAGAGTGAGTCTCGAAGAAGGTCTCGAAAGGGCGGCTGGTTATTTTATGAAGAGGATAGAAAAAGAATCGAACGGGAGGCAGGTCCGTCGCCAACTTCTTAATAGAGTACGAGATTCGCCCCTGGAGGAAACGCAGATAAGACCTCTTACCGAAGACCGATATCCAATTGTGTCAATATAAATGCAGGACAGGTCAATGAAGATATACTTTTATACCGAGTGCGTTACAGGGGCTTCGGAAAAGGGTCTCGCTTGTATTGAGTTGTAGGTTTAGATATCGAATATAGAAGTAGTAATAGAGTCCTATCAGGGGATATTCTTATCTTAGAAATCTCCCCTGATAGTGTTTGGTGCATCGATAGTCGCTGTGTCATTAATTGAATAGAGTACATGTTGTTATGGAAAAGAATCAATGTGTACCGAATCTCAAAGTTCTGGGTGTGAACGTAGATGCTATTCAGATTCCGGAAGTGATTAGCCATATGAAGGATTGGATTCAGAACCGGGACAACGGTCGCTATATTACAGTGACCGGCATGCATGGGGTTATGGAGGCACAGTCTGATGCATCGTTCAAGAATGTCCTGAATGCAGCGTCACTCGTTGTCCCTGACGGCATGCCTCTTGTCTGGCTTTTGCGTCGAAATGGGCATAGTACAGTAAAAAGGCGTGTTTATGGGCCAGAACTCATGGAGACTTTTTGTCGTGAAACTGGATCAGAGTATCGCCATTATTTTTACGGTGGGGCACGAGATGTTCCTGAGCGTCTTGCCCAGACCCTGCATCGGAAATTTGGCCTCCATGTCGCGGGGACATACTCTCCTCCATTCAGGTCATTGACGCAGGTGGAGGATGACGATGTGCTGGAACGAATCAATCAAGCCCGTCCGGATGTCTTGTGGGTGGGCATAGGCTGTCCCAAGCAGGAACGTTGGATGTTTGAACACAAAGACCAACTCCATGTGCCCGTAATCGTTGGGGTAGGGGCAGCTTTCGATTTTCTGGCGGGTCTCAAGCCAAGTGCACCTCGTTGGATGCAGGAGAACGGTCTTGAATGGTTATTTCGGTTGTCTTCTGAACCTAGACGGCTCTGGCACCGCTACTTGGTTTATGGCTCGAAATTTGTCTTTTACGTATTCCTGGAACAAGCGGCGTTGAAGAGATTTGACTGATCACGTGTCGGGTCTATCCATTCGTTAGTATTGCGGGGGGTGTTTGTTCAGTCAAGTTTTTGTTCTAAAAGTAGTTATCTGAATGATGTCGGTTATTATGAAAATGTATATAGCACTCGCCCATCCAAATAGATGCCGTCGTACTTGAAGCCACCAGATATTCTAATGCCCACGCGTAGCACAATAAAGAATCTCATAGCTCATAAGGCGATCAATGGCTCCTTCGTCTCGGTGATGGATCAAGGGATCGTTTCGTTATCAAATTTTTTATCAGTCATTCTTGTAGCAAGGGCTGTTAGTCCCGAACAGTTCGGAGTATATTCACTTTTTATTGCCGGTATTTTTTTTCTTTCCTCTCTTCAAAGTGCTCTCATCACAACCCCCCTGAGGGTGTTGGGTGTTTGCCCGAGTGGGGTGGAAAATGGGGGATACTTTAAGGCCCATATCTACTTGCAAGGCTTACTTGGAGGGCTGCTTGTATTAGCAACCGTGCTCATCCTTTCAGCCCTGGGAATGGCGAATATCCAGGTCCTGCTGTCTTTCTCCGTATGTCTTTTTTTCTTTCAATTTCAGGAGCTTGTTCGGGTTATTAATATCACAAGACTTTCATTTTGGCCATTATTGTGGATCGATGCCCTTACGCATAGTCTTAGAATCGGGAGCCTGCTCTTTCTTTCAGCCTTCAAGCTGTTGACCCCCGACACCGCATTGTTGGTTATTGGTGTTTCAAGTGCGATTGGCGCAATGGCCTTCCTGCTTGGTAAAATCATAAAAGATCCACCCAGTGTTCCCTTGCTAAAAATAGTGAAGATAAATTGGAACTTTGGGAAGTGGATTCTCCTGGAAGGAATCGCTTCTTTTTCTTCAACTCAAGTCTATCTCTACTTCATCGTTCTTTTGCTAAGTACGGGGGCTGCGGGGGGGCTGAATGCGGTGCAAAGTTTGCTTAATACTGTAAACGTCCTTTTAATAGGGGGCATAAGTTTTGCGACTCCAATGGCACGCCGTAAACTCATCGACCACGGCTATAAAATTTGGCGGCGATGGATGTTTCAGGTTGGGCTTGTACTCACAATCGGTACTTCACTGATCGTCTTGGCGATATCTCTATTTGCGGAGCCCTTACTTACGTCTTTATATTCCCCATTTTATGCCCAATATGCTCATCTTGTCCCCATCCTCTCTATTTCATACTGCCTGATGGCTGTTAATACAACTTTTAGGACGGCCTTTTATACTGCGAATTTGCCGCAAATTGGTCCAGTTGCCAGATCAGTGTCCGCAGTGTTAACACTCACCATCGCTTACCCGTTATTAATACGGTGGGGTGTTCGTGGGGCTGTATTCGGGTTGATTTTCACTCAAGTTATCTGGATCTTGGTGTATATATTCTTTATAGCGAAGGGGACGATCAGTGCTAAAAAAGTCACAACACTTCTTTTGCCGGCCTGATGTGTTTCCTCAAAGTCAGGTCTTGTTGTTAATTTGGAACCAGATTGTTACTCGAACTTGTAGATTAAGATTTAAAGGACTCCCTGTATGAAAACAGCACTTGTCTTCTTGTTGTCTGCGTTAGCACTCAAGGAGACATCCTTCATAAATTCTCCGTATGTTCTGCGTGGATTTTCACAGGGGCTATGTTTTATTTTAGGAGGTTTATGGTCATTAAAATATATCTCGTTTTCTCACTTGGGGCGTTATTGGCCGCTCTTCGGTTACATTGCGGCCCTATTATTAAGCACTATTGGGTCGAGACAGCCCGTTTACATCTCTTTTCAGGTTATCTCATTTTCCGCTGTCGTGATTTTTTTTATTGCATATTATGAATCAAAAAAAGGGGATCGCTTGGGTGTTAATGAACTCTTATCCAACACGACGATCATTTTATACACCCTTGTTGCAGTTTCTAGCGTGGTCTTATGGACGGTTGCTCCTGCATTTGTTTATAAAGAATATGCCTATAGTGCTGATCGTTTTAAAGGGATATTCGGGACAAGTGCGGCCATAGGTATTTCTAGTGGACTCTTAATCGGGATGTCTTATTTTGGGATTAAGAGATTTTGGTTAAAGGTCATCCCTCTTTTATCGGGAGGTATTTGTTTGTTGCTCTCTCAGGCACGTACAGCCTGGATTTCTATGATAATTGCAGGGGGACTAACGATCTGGTTGTATTCTCGTAATGGTCGAAAGCAGATTCTTGTGGGTCTCGCAATATGCTCATTCTCTGTAGTGAGCATATTGGTGTTTGATCTCCCTATTAACAAAAAACACACTGAGAGATTCGCCCGTACAGAGTCTATAAAAAACCTAACTGGTCGTGATGAGATGTGGAAAGCAGGAATAGACAGCATGAAAAAAGGGGAACATCTTTTTCTCGGCCATGGATTTACCATGGGGTCTCTAGGCGCGGGTATTATCGATAAGAGACTTAATAAGTCGAGGCTGAGTATTGATGAAGCCAGGGTGATAGCAAAAACGACTTTACACAGTGGCTATTTCCAATCACTCCTAGATACAGGCCTGATTGGAAGTTTTTTCTACCTTTCCGCGTTGTTCCTGGCTATAAAGAGGATTTATGAACGGGACATCTTCCGAGCTTTCCCCGTTGAATTTTTCTCAATAGTTTTCTTGATGATATCCAATATTACCGAGAATTCGATATATTCCGTTACGGTTCTTAACAGTGTCTTATTCTGGGGTCTTTCTGTGTTCGCCTTGAGCTTAAGGATCCCCCTGCAATCATCGAGAAGGTTCCGTGCGTTAGTCTAGCTCAATAAAGCAAGAACAATAAAGGATATAGAACTCAACCAAAAATGTCCACAATAAGAGTTGCCTATTTGACGACGATTATCCCTCATTATCGTGACGCGTTCATAAAACAACTCAGTCAGATGGGATTGGATCGTGGGATAGTGTTCGAGTCATACCATGGACAGCACTCTCCTAATGGTCCAGGATCTGTGGGTTTATCTCAAAACTATCCGAATACTTATCTGAGGAACACGTGGTTGACAGTCATGAGAAAAGAGCTAGTTTTTCAGGTCGGATTAATTAAGGAGCTTCGTCATTTGAAACCGGATGTCGTGGTCGCCACGCATGAAACACATAATCTCTCAATATTGCTTGCTTGGTTTCTACGAAAACCTTTAGGTTTTAAATGGGTATGGTGGGGCCATGGGTATAATTATCAGAAAACAAATTCGAAGGGTACCGTTGAGTCGTTGAATGCGATGCTGAAAGATCAGATGCTACGAAAAGCTGATGGCGTGATTACTTATACTTCAAGAGGTACCGAATATTGCAAAGGGATAGGTATTCCTGTTGATAAGGTTTTTGCTTATATGAACACCATTGATGTCAAAGCGGTCCAGGATACTGCACAGAAAGTCTCTGATGACAGGCTGGGTTCAGTTAAGAGTCTCCTTGGGCTGAAAGAAAAGAGAGTCCTCTTATTCAGCGGAAGGCTCTATAAGTTTAAGCGGGTAGATTTTTTATTACGTTCATTAAAAAAGGTTCAAACGTCATTGCGTGATGTTGCTCTTATTATATTAGGTGATGGCCCGGAACGTGCTCGTCTTGAGGTTTTAGCGAAAGAACTGGGTTTGCATGATGTACATTTTGTAGGGGAAGTAACAGACCACAGTAGAAGCGCACCCTTCTTTATATTGAGCGAACTCCTTGTCATCCCTGGAATAGTCGGCTTGGCAATTGTTCATGGTTTCGCAATGGGCTTGCCGTTGGTTACAACACGTCAGGACTTCCATGGTCCTGAAGTCGATTATTTAAGCGATAAATGTGGTGTCATGTCTTCCCCAACGGAAGAAGCATATTCTGAGGCAATCCTTGATTTACTGCGCTCAGAAGGACAACTTAGGGATATGAGGTTAGATGCCCTGAAAGTCTCCCAAACCTTATATTTGGAGAAATCTGTGGACAGATTTCTTGAGGCACTAAAGACCTTTACTTCAAAACCATAATGCTGAAGTTTGATGAAATAGCAGAAACGGGTACACAATGAGCAAGTTTATTTCGGGTTGTTTTTTGAGGTATCTATTCAGAAATAGAGTGGTAACATCGTTAGGTCTCGTTTATTGAGACGTGGACTCAATATATGAAAGTCCTACTCGGCCATACTTTTTATCGTTATTCCGGAGGTGAGGACGCTGTCTATTATAATGAGAGACAATTATTGGAAAAGAATGGGGTCGAGGTTGTCAGGTTTGTCAGAAGCAATAATGACATCGATACCTCTTCGCTTAGAAAAAAAATAGAGGCCGCTTTAAATACAATATGGTCTCGCGATACGTATCAAAACCTCTCTAAAATTATTAAGAAAACCAAGCCCGATATTGCACATTTTCATAATACATTTCCCTTGATTTCCCCGAGTGCCTACGCGGCGTGCCAGGACAATGGTGTACCGGTAGTGCAAACCCTGCATAATTACCGTCTGATATGTCCAGGGGCTTTATTGTACAGGGATAGCGGCGTTTGCAGTGATTGCGTAGGTCGGAGCTTATTCCCAGCTTTGAAACACCGTTGTTTTAGGGATTCATTGCCGGCAACGACTGCTGTTGCAGCGATGCTGTATTGGAACCGTCGTTGGGGCACTTACAAAAAACTAATTAATCGATATATTGTCCTTACCGAGTTTGCGGTATCATATTTTGTAAGGGGGGGGATTCCGGAAGAACGCATCGTGGTTAAACCAAACGTTTTATCGGAAGTGCCTCATTGCGGAGAAGGTAGGGGAAGCTATGCTGTTTACGTGGGTCGTTTGAGCAAGGAAAAAGGGGTCGTAAAATTACTAGCGGCATGGGAGAAAATAAGCGATCGGATTCCTCTCAAGATTATTGGCGATGGTCCACTGCTCAATGAGTTAAAGCAAAGAAGCAGGGAGAAAAAGATCGCTGTAGACTTCCTGGGATTTCTCCCAAAAAATGAGGTTCAAAGGTTTATAAGTGAATCTAAATTTTTAATAGTTCCATCAGAGTGGTATGAGGGCTTTCCGATGGTCGTATTAGAATCTTACGCCTGCGGGACGCCTGTGATCGCATCCAGGATCGGTGGATTAGATGAGATCGTCATCGATGGCGAAACTGGAGTGAAGTTTGAAGTCGGGGATGAAGCTGATCTTGCAAGCAAAGTTTTATTGTTGTTGAAAGATCCTTTGGTGTTAAAACGGATGCGTAAAAAAGCTCGAGCAAGATACGATATCGAATATTCGGAAGGGTCTAATTTCCGCAAGTTGATGGATATATATCGTATCGCAATAAAAGATCTTCATACGAATCGATGAGTAAGGGATGGTGGCTCATTCTAATCGTCTCATCGGGCTTGAAATCCTCTGAAAAAGTGATTTGTCCATAGTTGAATCCCAGGATCGATAATATCTGTGTCAGAACTGGATATTGTTCACCACAGATTCATTATATCTTTTTGGTCTAAGTCAATTGGCCGGGAATCTGGACGGGATTCATCTCTGATTGACACAGTATGCTTGAAGGGAAAATTCGAATGAACATTATTGTTACTTGGATGTATTCTTCACCGAAAAGTGAGAGCATCCTTCATAGCCAGATGGGAAAAAGGTCCGGGACTCAAAAAAACCAAAATTATTATTGGAGATGCGTGTTCTTGCTATTTGAAAGTAGTAGTCGATTAAATCCTGCATCGCGTCATGTTCTATTTATAAACAAAAAACCTCCGAATAAAATAGACGGGATAGATATTAATAGATTGATTCAGCAATATAATATCGAATTGGTTGAGTTTCCAAAGATTACGAAATCGCCACCTGATTATTATGGTGCTTGGAACACTCAGTTTATAGTACTCGATGTGTTGGACTGGCTAACAGAAAACGTTAAAGCAAGTGACAATATTTTTGTTTTAGATAGCGATATTATTTTCAATAAGCCTATAAATGATGATTTGCTGATAGACCTGAGAACCCATAAGGCCTTATTATATTCAATCGACTATGCCATTAATCATAACATTAACGGCTTGACCCGATTGGAATTATTAGAATTATCTAAAGAAATGGACAGTGGTTTTTCGGAGAGGGAATTCGTGTACTCCGGTGGAGAATATATATGTTGCTTGGGGAGCGAGATATCAAAAATTGCATGTTTGGGGCGTGAAGTCTTTTTGGTTTGTTTAGAAAGACACCAAGCAGGGAGAGCTAAATTCAACGAAGAAGCCCATTTATTAAGTTATGTGTACCATTCTCTCGGATACCCAACTCATAAGGCGAATAAATTCATAAAAAGGATATGGACGAACAGAGCTATATTTTCTAATATCGACGGGAGTGAACATGATTTGATTTTTTGGCACTTACCCGCCGAAAAAAGGACCGGTTTTGTAAAAGTTTTTAGATCATTCAGAGAAAAAGAAGGAGAGTATAATCTGACAATAAACAACTTTGGACAAGCATATAGAATAGAAGAAACATTTTTATCTAGGATAGTTCGGTGTGTGGAATTAATAGCACGCTATATTTATCGAAATTTACGAGGGATAACTAGGTGTTTTTCATGATAATTTCTTTACTTATGGTTCAAAATCTCCAAGAATAATATTCTGTAGTGTGTCGCATTCCCTCACTGTCTAGGTCCAGAGTATAGTCTCTTAAAATAGTTTTGAAAGAGAGATCGGTATTTTCGGGCTTCCGGTTACCTAGCGATACTAGAAGAGAAAATCAAAACTGAAGTGAATATAGGATATGGGATGGAGAAACAACCTTGAAGAATATGTTTCAAAGAATAAAAGTATTTGTGAAGGCTGCTTTTGGTAGGGAACTCATTGAAAAGACTTATAAAGTAAGCTCAAAAGAACGCTTTGGGTCTGATTATGGGGGCTGGGATGTCGTTACCGCAGACATTGACGAAAACACCATTATCTATTCTTTTGGCCTTGGAGAGGATGTGTCTTTTGACTCAGCGTTGATTGAGAGATTTGATCTCACAATTCATGGGTTTGACCCAACGCCAAAATCAATTGAGTGGGTCAAAAGGCATGGGTTTTCGGATCGTTTCATTATGCATGAATATGGAGTCGCGGGCCATGATGGCGATGTCGATTTTAATCCACCGGAGAATCCAGATCATGTCTCTCATACGATACTTAACAGGCCATCAACAGGTTTGAAGGCAATTTCGCTTCCCGTAAGGAGGGTTAGCACAATAATGAAAGATCTGGGACATCGCCATGTTAATATTATAAAAATGGATGTTGAAGGAGCAGAATATGATGTTATAAAGGATATCAGCAACTCAGATATTCGACCACAGCAAATCCTGGTAGAGTTTCATCATCGGTTTCCAGATGTTGGTATAGAAATGACAAAAGACGCGATTAACAGGCTTAAAGCTATGGGATATCAGTTGTTTTCTGTTTCCGCTTCTAATGAGGATTTTTGCTTTATTCGGAATCTGCTCTAAGAAGTTTCATGTGTATGATTCTGTGGGCCTTTTCCGAGAAATCTAAGATTGTACGATGGCCAAACGGCTCGACCCGGTTAACAGAAGCCACATGTTGTCGTTATATCCCTATCCACAGATACCATATCGTCTTGGGACGATGCGCAACTATATTTTCATTTCCGATTCATCAACTCAGGTTCAAACGACGACTTCTTTTTCTACCGATTTTCTATTTTTATTGCGCAGGCGACATCTAAATATACTTTTTTCTTGTCCAGCCTATAGGTCCCCCCTCTACTAACATAAAATAGGTATATTATTCATGCCAGTTAATAATAGATCCGATTACATTCAAGAAATAGATGGGTTAAGGGGGTTTGCGGTACTTGCTGTTATGGTATTTCATTTTAAGAGTGAGTATCTTCCTTATGGTTTTCTTGGCGTTGATATATTTTTTGTTATTTCAGGATATGTAATTTGTAAGGCTATCATTGGTCGTATAGAGGTTGGTCGTTTCACAATTAATGATTTTTTCATGCGTAGATTCCGCCGCATTATTCCCGCTCTTACTGTAGTTGTTATGATAACTTCTATTGTTTCGCTGTTTCTCATGCCAAATAATGTAACCTTTATAACGGGAACAGCTGCTTTATTTGGCATGTCAAATGTTGCACTATGGTCGATCTCCCAAGATTATTTTTCCGTTAGTGCACTGACGAATGCCAATTTACATACTTGGTCTTTGGGTGTTGAAGAACAGTTTTATTTAATATTCCCTTTTGTTCTGCTATTCATAAAAAGACGGCGATTGCTTGTCATATTTGTTATAGGAATCGCATTTGTCAGTCTTCTGAGTTATATCGCTATGTGGTCAGAGTATAAAGATAGCGTATTTTTTCTGGTGCCATTTCGATTGTGGGAACTTGCTTCAGGAGTTTTGGTTTACTTCTCCCACCATTTTCTTGCCTTCTTCTCTCCAAAAACAACATTGTTAAAAGGAATGATTAAATATAATCTTCTCATAGGTCTTATTGCGATACTATTCTCTGAAGACTACATTCCTGAAAACTATGCGACGTTGCTTTGTGTGATACTGACTTCAAGTACGCTTTATTTCACTAAGGGAGATAGAAACAATATCTTTTTAAGTAATTATATTTCGGTATTTATAGGTAAGATATCTTATTCGCTTTATCTTTGGCATTGGCCCGTATACATATACACTAAACTAATATTTCCTAAAGAATCAATAATATTTATGTATATTGTATTTACAGTTATTTTATCCTTATTATCTTATTATTTTATCGAACGTCCTTTTAGGTACCGAGAATTGAAGTTCTGTGGGGAGAAAATCTATATCATATTTATTATTTATGTTGGTGTCATTTCAATACTGACAGGTTTCTTATGGATGGTGAAGTCTGATTTGTATTTAGGCCCAAAGCAAATGAGGGAATTACAATTTCTGAAGACAAGCGAATGTCACCTTCCTGGTAAAGATGGGCTCATTCGATGTTTAAAGAATATAAAAGTAAAAAAATCTATATTTTTGATAGGGGACTCTCATGCTGGAAACTTCAAGCCGCCATTACAAAACGTGGCAGAAAAATATGGTTTTGATTTTCAGTTTCTTACAGGGAGAGGCTTAGTGAGTTCACTCAATGGTTCATGTACAAAAACGTTCTGTGAAGAAGGAACCTTTCTAAAGCAGGCTAATCGTTTAAAAGAGATCTCAGAGCCAAACGACATTGTTGTAATTAGTTTTTCGAGAGACAGGTTCTCAAATGCTAGATTCCGCGATCAAGACTTCGTTGATAATTTTTCAAAATTTATCGGGATTTTAAAAACAAGCAAATTAAGCGTGTTTCTTATAGAAGATATTCCTAAAGTTTGTAGTAATGACTTTGAACATTTTCAGTCAGCATTTCAATCAGAGCGATGCAATATCTCTGCTCAAGAGTCACGATTCAATAGAAAAGGGTTAACGATTATCTACAATAAAATATCCGATTTGTATCAACTGGATGTTTTGGATCCGCATGATCTATTATGTGACTTTCAAAAAAATGAGAATGGCCTATGTTCAAATATGTTAAGAGGAAATCTTTTATACCTTGATTCGTCTCCACATCTTACATTTTGGGCGAGTACATTACTGACTATTTTTTTTGAAGAAGGCTTGCAGCACATTTTACTAAGGTCCTGAATTATGAGTTTTAACGTTCAGGAATTTAGACAGAAAAGGTGCCTATCAGCTTGTTTTATACTTTCGGTGTGAGAAGCCTTGGTAATCCTCCCTAAATATAAAGGTGCTCAGAAGTAGAATTTTCCAATATAGTAATTTAGGAGGAGAATCTACGATGAAGAGATCAAGA
>LWDU01041228.1_pt1 | contig 18606 bp, 18 predicted proteins | sample 727161 | NCBI WGS metagenome assembly LWDU01 (sample SAMN04566230, study PRJNA314399) | hydrothermal vent metagenome | isolation source: deep sea hydrothermal plume seawater | place: Mexico: Gulf of California, Guaymas Basin | collected 2004-07-11
GCGCTCCATCAGATGTGAATGGCTTTTTTTCTATTGCCAAAGTGCCGGCTGGTGATTATAAAATAATCATTACTTATTTGGGTTTTGACTCATTACAAGCAAACATACATCTTGCAGCTGGTAAAATTCTAACAAAAAAGTTTGAACTTACTGAATCTAGCATACAATTGGAAGAAGTGAAGATCTCGGCAGAACGCCAAGAAATGAAAACGGAAGTAAAAGCAGCAGTAATAAGAATTACACCAAAAGATTTAGAGATGATTCCTACAATTGGTGGAGAGCCTGACTTGGCCCAATATTTGCAAATTGTTCCTGGAGTGGTTTTTACTGGTGACCAAGGCGGACAGCTCTATATTAGGGGTGGTTCTCCTGTGCAGAATAAAGTTCTACTAGATGGAATGATAGTGTATAGCCCCTTTCATTCCATTGGATTATTTTCTGTTTTCGATACCGATATTATCAGAAATACTGATGTGTACACAGGAGGTTTTAGTGCGGAATATGGCGGAAGAATTTCTTCCATTATGGATATTAAAACAAGAGATGGAAATAAGAAAAATTTTGAAGGAAAGTTATCAGCCAGTACTTTTGGCTCCAAATTATTGATGGAAGGTCCGCTTAGTAAAACAGGCAAATCTTCTTTTGTGTTTTCAGGGAAAACTTCTTACTTAAACAAAAGCTCCGAACTTTTTTACAAACATCCAATACTCTCTTTTGATGAAAAGGGCTTGCCTTATTCTTATACCGCAAACTAAACATCTTTGGCTTTAATTTTACCGACCAAGTAAACTACCAATATATTTCTGATTTACAGTGGGACTCAAAGGGAGTTGGAAGTCAGTTTATACTTGTGCCAGGAAGTTCTCCTATACTAATTGAAGGAAATTTCGCTTTTTCTAATTACAGTATAACTATGAAAGAGGCGGATTCAAAAGAGCGTTCAAGTGAAATTCTTGGCTTTAATGTAGGGTTTGATTTTACTTACTTTCTGGCAAAAGGAAAAGTTAAATACGGTTTTGATGTGTTGGGATTTGAAACAGATTATACTACTAAAAATTCAGTAAACTCCACTATTGAGCAAGATGAAAATACTTCTGAATTCTCGGCTTATGTAAATTACCAATACACATCAACAAGATTTATTATTGAGCCAGGATTTAGAATTCAAAAATATACGCTCGGTTTTTCACCTGAGCCAAGATTAGGGATGAAATACAATGCTACCGACAAATTACGATTGAAGTTCGCAACAGGAATTTATTCACAAAATATATTAAGTACAGTATCAGATAGAGATGTAGTTAATTTATTTTATGGTTTTATCTCAGGACCTGATAATATTCCAGAACAAGAGAATGGTGAGGACTACCCACACAAATTGCAAAAGGCAACACATTTTATTGCTGGAATTGAATATGATTTAGGTACAAATCTGGATTTGAGTATTGAAGGGTACAGAAAGAATTTCACCCAGCAAACCAATATCAATAGAAATAAAACCTCTAATGCTGATAATGATTTTATTATTGAAACTGGCTATGCCCAAGGGGTAGATGTTTTGCTTAAATACAGCAATAAGCAACTTTATCTTTGGGGTGTTTACTCCTTAGGGTTTGTGCGTAGAGATGATGGTGTGATGGAATATGCGCCACATTTTGACAGAAGGCATAATGTGAATTTAGTTGCTTCCTATAAGTTTGGAAGGAACAATTCCTGGAAAACGGATGTGCGCTGGAATTTGGGTTCAGGATTTCCATTCACACAAACGCAAGGGTTTTATGAAAACCTGAATTTCCAGGATGGAATAAATACAGATTATACCTCAGTAAATGGCGATTTAGGTATACAATATGCCGAATTAAATAAAGGGAGATTGCCATACTACCACCGCTTGGATTTATCCATCTCAAAAACAATAAAGATTGCTAAAAAATCTGATTTGGATTTAAGTGCAAGTATTACCAATGTTTACAATAGGGAAAATATTTTCTATTTCAACAGAATTAAATACGAAAGGGTAAATCAGTTGCCCATTATGCCAAGTATTGGGGCGAGTATTACATTCTAAATCATGACATCTTAAACTAAATCATGACATCTTAAAAAAAACTTTTAATAAAATTTTTATCAAGTTCGATATTATCGGCTTGAAATAGTATTTTTGGCAACAATTAAATTTGTAAATAATTGTGAGTATTTCTCCTTCAAAATACATTTTCGTAACAGGTGGTGTTACATCATCACTTGGTAAAGGAATCATTTCTGCATCATTAGGAAAGCTTTTAATGGGAAGAGGATATAGCGTAACTATTCAAAAATTGGACCCTTACATTAATGTGGATCCGGGAACAATGAACCCCTACGAACATGGCGAATGCTATGTAACAGAAGATGGAGCAGAAACCGATTTGGACTTGGGGCATTACGAAAGATTTTTGAATACTCCAACCTCACAAGCCAACAATGTGACTACCGGAAAAATATACCAAACCGTTATCAATAAGGAGAGAGAAGGGGCTTATTTGGGAAAAACTGTTCAGATAATTCCTCATATTACGGATGAAATAAAAAGATGTATAAAGCTTTTGGGCGATACAGAAAAGTATGATTTTGTCATTACTGAAATTGGCGGAACGGTGGGAGATATTGAATCATTACCTTACATTGAAGCAGTTCGGCAACTAAAATGGGAATTGGGAGAGGATACTTTATTCATTCATCTTACATTGGTTCCATTTTTAAAAGCATCAGGAGAGTTAAAAACAAAACCCACTCAACATTCAGTAAAAACACTTCTTGAATCTGGAATTCAACCAGATATTTTGGTGTGTAGAACCGAGCACGAATTGGGTATTGATATTAAAAGAAAGATTGCGCTTTTCTGTAATGTGGAGAAAGAGGCGGTTATTGAATCTATTGATGTTGAGTCCATTTATGAAGTACCAATAAAAATGTTAGATGAAGGATTGGATAAAGTAGTTTTGAAAAAACTCAACCTAAATGATTCTACCAAATTAAATCTGGATAATTGGAACAGCTTTTTAAAGAAACTAAAAAATCCGAAAAAGACAGTTAGTATAGGTTTAATTGGAAAATATATTGAATTGAAAGATTCTTACAAATCGATTACAGAAGCATTTATTCATGCTGGAACAACTCATAATTGTGCTGTTAAGGTGAAATGGATTCATGCTGAAAGTATAAATACAAAAAATGTAAAAAAAGAGTTGAAAGGATTAGATGGTGTTTTAGTAGCCCCTGGTTTTGGAGATAGAGGCATTGAAGGGAAAATTCTTGCGATTAAATATGTTCGAGAAAATAATATTCCTTTTCTAGGGATTTGCCTTGGTATGCAATGTGCCGTTATTGAATTTGCTCGAAATGTAATTGGGATGAAAAAAGCCCATACTACCGAAATTGACTCAAAAACAAAATATCCTGTAATTGATATTATGCAGGAGCAGAAAGAAATAATCAATAAGGGGGGTACCATGCGATTAGGAGCATTTCCTTGTAATATTAAAAATGGTTCGAAAACCAAAAAAGCATACAAGCGAAATTCCGCCAAGGAGAGACACAGGCACAGATACGAGTTCAACAATACTTATTTGGAAGATTTTGAGAAAGCTGGAATGTTGGCAACAGGAATAAATCCGGATAGCAATTTGGTTGAAATTATGGAAATTCCGAAACATCCTTGGTTTGTTGGTGTACAATTTCATCCTGAATATAAAAGCACTGTTTCTAGCCCTCACCCATTATTTATCGATTTTATAAAAGCTTGTCTTAATCAGAAAAACTAATGAAGCAGTACGATAAAAATTCTTTAATAGGACTTTTATTAATGGGATTCATTCTCATTATTTTTAATACCTATTTCTTCCCACAAGTAGAAGTGGAAACAAAAAAGGTAGAAACTACAACAATTGTTGCTGATAATAATAAAACAATCTTAACACAAAACGAAACGGAAATAATTGCAGCTGCAATTGTGGATTCTATAATTAACAAACAATATGTTAATCAGTATGGAATTTTTGCAAATACTGCAATTGGCTCTGAGCAAGAATCAATTTTAGAAAACGATAAATTAAAAATCACTTTCTCTAACAAAGGAGGAAGGATTACGTCTGTTATTTTAAAAGAGTTTCAAACACACGATAGTTTGCCCTTGCAACTTTTTGATGGGGACTCATCAAGGTTCAATCTGCAATTTTCAGTTGGAAAACCTATTAATGCAGAAAATTTATTTTTTGTCGCAAAACAAAATGGAAATGCTTTAAGCATGAAACTGATGGCGGATGCCAATCATTATGTGGAATACATTTATACCATAACAGATGACTATCTCATTGATTTTGATATCCATTTGGTCGGGATGGAAAACCTTATTCCATCAGGAGTAAATTACATGAACTTGGAGTGGCAAATGAAAACGCCACAAACCGAAAAAAGCAAATCGAATCAAGATATGTACACTGGTATACAATACCAATATAGTGCTGACAAGGAAGTTGATTATTTAAGCTTTACTTCAGATGAAGAAGAGAAAATAAATGCGCGATTAAATTGGGTTGCTTTTAAACAGCAGTTTTTCAGTGCAATCATTATTGCAAAAGATGGCTTTGAAAAGCCAACTAATTTGGTTTCTGAGAAAAATGAAAAATCAAAATACATAAAGGATTTATCTGCTCAATTTGAATTACCTTATCTTCATAAAACAAACGAACAACTCAATTTTCAATTTTACTTTGGCCCAAATCATTACAAAACATTAAAGGCATACAACTCTGGTTTTGAGGAATTAATTCCACTGGGTTGGGGAATCTTTGGTTGGGTAAACCAATACATCATTATCAATATTTTTGATTTTTTGAGTAAATACATGAGCAATTATGGTCTGATTATTTTACTGCTTACCATCATTATTAAACTGGCACTATCACCTTTCACTTACAAGGCCTATCTCTCACAGGCCAAAATGAAAGTATTAAAGCCAGAGATTGATAAAATAACTGAAAAGCACAAGAAGAAAGACCCCATGAAATCCCAACAAGAAACCATGGCACTTTATCGAAAAGCTGGGGTAAACCCAATGGGAGGATGCTTGCCCATGCTTTTTCAATTTCCGATACTTATTGCCATGTTTCGGTTTTTCCCTGCCTCTATTGAGCTAAGGCAAAAAAGCTTCCTTTGGGCGGACGATTTATCTTCTTATGATTCCATTATGAGTCTTCCTTGGGATATTCCTTTTTATGGAGATCATGTTAGTTTGTTTACCCTTTTAATGACTGTTTCCACAATCATGTACACTAGAATGAATAGTCAATCCATGGGCGGACAAATGGAGCAAATGAAATGGATAATGTACCTTATGCCAATCATGTTTTTAGGATTTTTCAATAATTATGCAGCAGCCCTTTCTTATTATTATTTCTTAGCAAATATTTTTACTTTTTCCCAGCAGTATTTTATGAAACGATTTATTGATGAGGATGCAATATTGGCACAATTGGAAGCCCATAAAAAGAAACCCGCAAAACCCAAATCTAAATTTCAAAAAAAGTTGGAGGATATGCAAAGAAAGCAAGAACAACAAATGAAAAAGAGAGGGAAGTAATTGGTAGATAGACCACAGATTATTGAAAAATTAATTTGGTGATTTGATGATGAGTTAATTAAACGAATAATCAAATAAACATTTATAAAAATGAAACAAATCTTACTATTATTTTTATGTTTGGCTTATGCCTGTGGAAGCAGTAAAAATAGCACAGAAACAAAAGTAAAAAAGGAGAAAAAAGAACTTATTATTTCCTTGCAAAGAACCCCATGCTATGGAACTTGCCCTATTTACAAAATGGAAATTTTTTCGGATGGCTCTGCCTTTTATCATGGGGAACGCTTTGTAGAAAAAAAAGGGGATTATGAATTTCCAGTAAGTAAAGAAACAATAAACTACATCCTAAAAAAAGCGGTTGAAATTGGCTTTTTTGAATTGGAGGACAAATACACAGCTAACATAACTGACCTACCTAAAACCATTACTTTTATAAAAAATGGTAAAGACGAAAAAAGAGTTATCGATTATTATGGCGCCCCAAAAGCTTTGAAAGAATTTGAAAGTTTGGTGGATGGGTGTATTGATTATAGAAGGATGAAAAAGATAAAAGATTAGATTTTTTCTAAAAACAACTCCATTCCCTTTTTCTTTTCAGCATCTAATTGATAAGAAATTTTATTGTTTAAATAATCAGCAGGATTTTTGCAATGGCTATAAATAGCAGCAGTCGAATCAATAGCTTTTTGGGTGTTTTGCAGCCCAAAAGAAAGTGCTGTATTAAACTCTTTTATAAAATCTTCATCTATTTTTTTATTTGCAATCCAACAGGCAAAAACAAAAGGCAATCCTGTATGAGCTTTCCAAATGGCTGATAAATCATAAACATACTTAAATTTGTTTTGATACTGAAAACCCCTATCTCCAATAATAAGCCCAGCCTTTTTCCCTTTTATGTGCTGTTCATAATTTGCTTTTACTTCAATTAATTTTGGAGATACCTTCCAATATTCTTTTAGTAATATTTTCAATAATTCTACTGAGGTCTTGGATTGGTAATCCAAAAAAATACTTTCTATTTCATTAATTGGAACATCAGAAAAAAGACAAACAGTATCTACTGCTCCATCTGCCCCAATGCAGAAATCGGAAATAATGTAGGCATTCTGTATTTGCTTTAAAACAACAATAGGAACCAAACCAATATCCACTTTGTTAGTTAGTAATTTATCAGCACAAGCAGAAGGAATATCCAAACTGATATCCAATTTTTTAGCCAATCCTGATTGTTCCAGTCCATAGATAAATGGAATGGTATTAAGGTAAGAAACAACTGATATTTTTAGCATTTCGGATAATAAGCATCAACAATGTAATACGCAATATAAAACACTAGTGATAATTTTAGAAATGAACCAGTTATAAATCCAAGAACCGCACCAAACGCAATTTTCAATGGTTCATTATCTTCTTGCTCCATTTTAGCACCAATATAAGCGCCAACAAAGGGGCCAAATAATATACCAAATGGTATAGGTAATATTACACCTAAAATTAACCCTATAATTGTACCATTTCTTGCTTTTTTATTAACCCCAAATTTTTCAACACCATAAACTTGCAACCAATAATCTAAAAAAAACACAACTACTACAATTATCCCTAACATAATTATGGTATTCTGTCCTAATTCATTAGGAATACAAAAGTAAAAAAGTAATAATGCTAAATAGGATACCGGAGGCCCTGGTATTAAAGGGAAAAAACTACCAACAAAACCTATAACCAGTAAAATTAAAACAATTATAATAATAAAAAAGTCCATTTTTCAAAAATAAGAAAAGAAAGCAGTCAATAAACGTAAAACTTATGATTTACCAAAATCAAATTCATTACGCAATTATTTAGTAAATTTGCATCTTCTTAAAAAAAAATAGAAATATGCCCCTTAATGCATTATCAGCAATATCGCCAATTGACGGAAGATACAGTAAGAAAACAGAAAGTTTGAAGCAGTATTTTTCAGAAGCAGCTTTAATTAAATACAGAGTATTGGTTGAAGTGGAGTATTTTATTTCCCTGTGCAATTTTCCTTTACCTCAACTACAAAATTTTCCTACTAAAAAATACGAGCTTTTAAGAAATTTATATGCTAATTTTACCAATGAAGATGCACAAAAAATAAAAGATATTGAAGGTGTAACAAACCATGATGTAAAAGCTGTGGAATATTTTATAAAAGAAAAATTCGATAAATTAGGATTGCAAGATTTTAAAGAATTTATCCATTTCGGACTTACCTCACAAGATATTAATAATACTGCTGTTCCACTATCGATTAAAAATGCTATGGAAGAAAATTATCTTCCTCAAATCAAAAAGATAGTGGCAAAACTGAAAACAAGGGCAAAGCGGTGGAAAGATATGGCAATGTTGGCTCGAACTCATGGGCAAGCAGCATCTCCAACCAGATTAGGAAAAGAAATAATGGTTTTTGTAGAACGAATAGAAAATCAATTAGCGCTTTTAAATAACATTCCTTTTTCTGCAAAATTTGGTGGAGCAACAGGTAACTTTAATGCACATCATGTCTCTTATCCTGAAATTGATTGGGTAAGTTTTGCAAATAGCTTTACAGCTGATGCTTTGGGATTGGAAAGACAGCAAACAACTACACAAATTGAGCATTACGATAATGTAGCAGCTCTGATGGATAATTTGAGCAGAATCAACACCATCTTTATTGATTTTTCAAAAGATATCTGGACTTATGTATCTATGGATTATTTCAAACAAAAAATAAAAGAAGGGGAAGTTGGCTCATCAGCAATGCCACACAAAGTAAACCCAATTGATTTTGAAAATGCAGAAGGAAACCTGGCTATGGCAAATGCAGTTTTCAATTTCTTATCTGGTAAATTGCCAATTTCTCGTTTGCAAAGAGATTTGACAGACAGCACAGTTTTACGAAATATAGGCGTTCCTTTTGCTCATACAAGTATTGCTTTCGCTTCTTTGGAAAGGGGATTGGATAAATTGGTGCTCAATAAGAAAGCGATTGATACCGATTTGGAGAAAAACTGGGCAGTGGTTGCAGAAGCCATACAAACCATTTTAAGAAGAGAAGGATTTAAAAATCCTTACGAAATGCTAAAAGAACTTACCAGAACCAATGAGGTGATAAATGCAGAAAGTATTGCTAACTTTATCAATAATTTAGAAATTTCTGAAAAGGTTAAAAAAGAATTATTGGCTATTACGCCATTCAACTATACCGGGATTTAAGTAGTAATTTTATGCTTAACAAGATAATCTTCCCAATTCCAAATAAAATGGGTCATTAGGTTTTTCAGTTCCTGAAAGAAAATAGGATTTGGCTCATTTTTCCTTTTGAATAAATTCACCTGAAAATCATTGATATTGTATTTGTCAAAAACGGCAGTTGCCATTGCCTCAATGCAATTGTCAGCCTTGCGTAAAAGATCGGACAAATAAGTTTCATAATCTACTAATTGTTCAAGTGCAATATCATTTCCCCCTTCTACTTTTTCTGCCATAATATCAATAAGCTGATTGTGCAATTTTTCGGCCTGCTCATCATCAAAAAAGGAAGGAATCATTTTTAGGTTTCCAACAAAAATAATAAGCCGAAACCACCTAATATCCTTATTTGATAGATTAGGGTTTCTTTCCAAATTATTATTGTTATTAATAAAATCTTGTATTTCTACAAAGCCATTTACAATCACTTCATCAAGAGTGGTGACAAGAAGATTAGCTGTTTTTAAAGAGCTTATCTTTTTCTTTTTAGATAATAATCCAAGAAATTTTATCATATTTATTATTTCAGATTAAAATATATTCTCGACTTTTCCATTATCTGATCCCCAATTGCAAGGCAAGCGGTTGCCGCAGGAGATGGCGCATTAAGAACATGTAAATTGTTTTTGTTTTGCACAATTCTGAAATCATCAATCACCTCTCCGTCAATGCCTAGAGCCATGGCCCTTACTCCACTTCTTCCTTCAATAATATCCTCCATTTTCAAAGTTGGTATCATCTTTTGTAATTCTTTCAAAAATAGAGCTTTTGAAAAAGCCCTGCGATACTCATTCAAGCCAAATTTCCAATGATTTATGAACAACCTCCAAGTGCCTGAAAAGCTTAGTGCCTGAAAAGAATCCTCCCATGAAAAGTCTGTTTTTTTATACCCTTCTCTTTTAAAAGTAAAAACTGCATTTGGACCGCACTCAATCTCTCCATTCATCATTCTTGTAAAATGAATGCCCAAAAAAGGAAATTCAGGATTAGGAACTGGATAAATTAAGTTGTTTACTTTACATTTTGCTTGATTTGATAACTGAAAATAATCTCCTCTAAAACCCACAATCTGCATGTCTAATTTCACCTTGTCTTTTTTGGCTAAACGGTCGGAAAACAAACCACCACAAAAAATAGTGTGCTCAACTTTCAGCTTTCCTTTTGTTGAAAACAACAGCCCATCCTCTATTTTTACTTTTAGGATTCATCTGTTTGATCAATTCTGCAAACTTATTACATACCTCCTTATAGTCTATAATTCCAGATTGAGGAACTGAGAGAGCAGCAGCACCCTCTGCTTTTGGTTCAATCTTTTTGAACTCTTGAGGAGTTAATATTTGTAAATCTTCCAATCCATTTTTCTCACCATTAATCTTTAATGCTTCTAATCTTTTTGCTTCCTCCTGATTTGTCGCCAGAACAATTTTACCACAAATATCATGAGCAATATTATTTTCTTTAGCAAATTCAATTAATTGCTCTCGCCCTTTAACACAATTTTTTGCACGGAGAGAATCTGGCTTGTAATAAAGTCCTGAATGAATAACTCCAGAATTTCTTCCTGTCTGATGAGAAGCAAGTTTGCTTTCTTTTTCTAAAATAATTAGATTTAATTTTGGGAATTCTTTCTGGATTTGATAGGCAGTGGCTAATCCTACTATACCTCCACCAACAATTGCAATGTCATATTTAAGCTCTTCCATTTAGTGACTACTTCTTTTCTTTAATTGTAAATACTCTGGAAATATTAAACCCAAAATAAATATCGCGTTGCCCCCAATCTCCTGTGGTTTCATGAATAAATGCTGGCTCAATCATAGCTGGGGAATTACTCAAGTGCAACTGAAAAACATGCCCTCCTGTTTCAATATCAAAGCCAAAAGAAAGCACATCATTGTTCATCTTTTCTTTTATCTGCATAAAATATTCCGCATTTACCGAGATTCGATTTGTTAGCTTTTGTCTTGCTCCAAAGCCTAAAGAAATTCTATCGTTTTTTTCTGCATAGTTTACCAAATTATAATGCACAAAAGTTGGAGAAATTTGAACAGATAAATCTCTATTTATTTTTCTGGCAATGAGTAATTGATGGACAAAACTGAGTTGATTACTCAACTCAAAAGTTTCTTCTTTCGTTTCGCTCCATCTGTATTGTTTTATATAAATAGCAGAATTTATTGCAACAGTAACAGGGAATTCTTTACTTCCTTTGCTTTGTCTTTTTAATCTAATTTTTGTGCTTGCATCTATTGTTTTAAGGGCTGAACTCCTTCCAATTCCTATACTCATCCAATCCTTAATCCCATAGTCAAAACCTAATCTAATTTGGGAATTATCTAAGCCAAATAAATTGTAAAAACCAGAATTCAAAGTTCCAAACCTATGTTGAATTTGAAATTGCAAAACTCCTTTTGATAACAGCTCCACCGATTGCCCGTTTACTACTTTTTTTCCTTTGAAAGTGGCGGTAATATACATTGGCTTATCATCTGATCCAAGCATAGATAATAAATCATCTTGTGCATTGGCAAAAACGCTAGATAACATTATAAAAACTAGTAGCTTTTTTTTCATTGTTTTTTCAATTTAATATTCACTTTCACCTCTATTTCTTCTGCAATATTATACATTACAATTCTAGGGATTTTAATTTTATAGTCTTCTAAGTTTATGATAAATTTTACGGCAGAAATATAAACAGTATTTTCATGCACTAATAAATTCCCTGCAACATTAATAAAATTAGTTTCTCCATGAATGCTAAGCTTGCCTTCTACATTTGCAATACCATTTTTATTTTCAGTGACTTTTCCTACAAAAGTAGATTTTGGATAAATCTCTGATTCCAAATAATTTTCATTAAAATGTGTCTGCATTAAGGATTTTGGAAATATAAAATCTGTAATGTTTAACTGAAAAACTAACGCTTTGGTTTTAGCATCATAAACGGCAGAAACTTTATTATTTATGGCCGAAATATCTTCTACTGGAGCCTTAGAAAAAAAGGTAATTGTTCCATCTTTTGCTAAATATTGTTGGGCATTTGCATAAAAACAAATCAGGAATAAAAATATACTAATTATTTGGCGCATCATTTTCTTTCCAGTTTTCAATAATTAATATTTCCTCTGTACTTAATCTTTCTCCATTCGTTGGCATAAATCCAACTTTTCTTTTTATACTTTCAATAACCTTTCCGTTAATCACATTATCCCGAATTTCCTGGAAATTTGATAAGGGCATTATTCCATTAGAGTTATTTTGAAAATGACATCCTATACAATTCTTCTCAAAGATTGGTTCTACACAGTAGGTAAAAGAAGGATTATCTGTTTCACAAATAGATAATTCATTATAAGTGCAAGAAGTAATTACTAGAATACTAAGTATTAAAAAAATTCTCATCTTACAAAGTTATTGCTTTTTGTAAAAGTAATTCTATTAAATAGCAATAAACCGACAACAAATAAAATAATTACTACCCAAAGTGCCATTTGCTGGCTATAATAAGTGGTGATAATTCCAAAAAGTAAAGGCCCTAAAAAGGAAGTTGCCTTACCGGTAAGGGCAAAAAATCCAAAGAACTCATTTTGTTTCTCATTTGGTACGAGTTGCGCCATAAGCGATCGACTACAAGATTGGTTTGGTCCAACCATTAAGCCAATTAAAACTCCCGCAACCCAAAACATTTCTTTTGGAAAATTGGTTTCAGGAGCAATATACGCTAAAAGAGTGGCTATTATTAAAACAACTAAAGAAATATTAATTACCTTTTTTACGCCAATTTTATCTTCCAAATAACCAAATAAAAAGGAGCCAAAGCCGGCACAACTATTCAGCACAATACCTAATAACATCACTTCTTCAAAGGTAAAATTAATAGTTCCAACTGCATAAATTCCTCCTAATGCAAAAATAGTAACTAGCCCATCATTAAAGAATAAACGAGCTATTAGAAATTGAGATATTTGCTTGTAGTATGTAATAGAGTTAAAAGTTTTCCTTATTGTAGAAAATGAATCGCTAATGTGTTTTTTGGTGAGTTTATCTTTCTTTCTATCTTTTAAAAACATAAAAGTGGGAATACTAAAAATAGCAAACCAAATACCCACCAAAATATTAATCTTTCTAAGTTCATCTGGATTATTTATGTCAACCAAAAAAAGTGCTAAAAACAAAGCTAACAAGCCTCCCACAAAACCCAAGCCCCATGCAAAACCCGAAATACTTCCACTATTATCTTTATTGGACAAATCGGGTAAATAGGAATTACAAAAAACCGAGCCCATTTCAAAAGCAATATTCGCAATTATAAATAATGTGAGCGCCCAAAACACATCCCCTGCCTCTGGGAAATACATGAGAACAGAAAACACGGCACAAATCCAAGTAAACAAGATAAGGAAGAATTTTCGGTAACCACTATTGTCGGCAATGGCACCCAGTATTGGCGAGAGAACTGCAACAATAATTGCAGTAATTGCAATTGCATTTGCCCACATTGCTGTCCCTATTTGAGGATTTGGAGCTATCACTTTCACAAAAAAAGCACTATAAATAAAAGTGACAATAATTGTAGTGAAAGGTTGATTGGCAAAATCATAGAGCGACCAAGCAAAAACTTCCTTCCTGTTTTTAATTTTTGATATCATAAAATTATAAAAGTCAATAATACAATTTTTATTACTAATCAGCTTTTTACTTCTTTAATCTTAAAAAAATGTAAATTTGCACATTAAAAAAAATAAAATGAATTTAGAAGGAATTATTGCAATTACAGGAAAAGCTGGGCTATTTAAAGTAATATCGCAGGGGAATAATGCGGTAATAGTAGAAAGTTTAACCGATAAAAAAAGAATGCCAATTACAGCACGATATCAAGCAAATACTTTGGAGGAAATTGGTATTTATACCTTGGAAGACACAACTCCATTGTCGGAAATTTTTGACACTATTTCCAAAAAAGAAAATGCAAAGCAAAGCATAGACCATAAAGTTTCAAAAGAAGAGTTAATCAATTACTTTGAAGAAATTTTACCTAATTATGATGAAGAGAGGGTGTATATTTCTGACATTAAAAAAGTAATTCAGTGGTATAATGCCTTGCAAACTGCTGGTTTAATTGAGTTGCCAAAAGCAGAAAAGAAAACTCCGAAAAAGAAAGAAACTACTGAAAAAGTATAATTATGCAAACTACTATTGCAATACCAACACGCCCAAAAAGGAAATTTGTTTCTGAAAATTTAGTAATTGATTCTTGGGGAAAGATAAAATCCCTGTTTGATAATTTAGTAGAAAGAAAAATTGCTTCTGCTACTGATTTAGAACAATGGATGTTAGACCGTTCTGAACTGGAAGCCGTTTTGGAAGAGGATATGGCTTGGCGTTACATCAAAATGAATATTGATACTACTGATAAAAAATTGGGAGAACGATTTTCGTTTTGGATTAAAGAAATTGCACCAAAAACTGCTCCTTATTCTCATAAATTAAATCTAAAGTTAGTAGAGAGTCCTTTTCTAAAAGATTTAGAGAGGGAAAAATACCGTATCTATTTAAGAAGTGTAAACAAGAAAATTGAAATCTTCCATGAAGAAAACATTCCTTTATTTACTACAATGGAACAAAAGCAACAAGAATATGGTGCTATTTCTGCAAAGATGTCAATAGAGGTAAATGGTGAGAAATTGACCATGCAAAAAGCCGCACAATTATTAAAAAGTACGGATAGAGTAAAAAGAGAAGAGGTCTACAATAAAATCAATACTAGACGATTGCAAGACGAAAAAGCATTGGATGATTTATTTGATGAACTAATTGCTTTAAGACAACAAATTGCGAAAAATGCTGGCTTTGATAATTATCGTGATTATATGTTTGCAGCTATGGGACGTTTTGATTACACCCCTAAAGATTGCTTTAATTTCCATGATGCTATTGCACAAGAAATCGTTCCTATTATCAATTCATTCGAACAAAAAAGAAAAGATAAATTAGGATATACTTCATACAAACCTTGGGACACAGCTGTTGATGTTGATGGTCTTGCACCTTTAAAACCATTTGAAGGAGGAACTCAGCTGACTGATTTATCAGTAGAATGTTTCAATAGGTTAAGACCTTATTTTGGCGAGTGTCTTTCCACTATGAAAGCAATGAAGCATTTGGATTTAGAATCAAAAAATGGGAAAGCTCCGGGAGGTTTTATGTACCCACTTTATGAAATAGGCGTTCCTTTTATCTATATGAATGCAGTAGGTTCTCAAAGGGATTTAGTAACTATGGTTCATGAAGGTGGTCATGCTGTTCACTCTTTTTTGAGTAGAGATTTAGCCATGACTGAATTTAAATCCACTCCATCAGAAGTTGCTGAATTAGCGTCCATGTCCATGGAACTAATATCTATGGATAATTGGGATGTATTTTATTCTGATGATAAAGAATTGAGAAGAGCAAAATTGGAGCAGTTGGAAAAAGCATTGGAAACTTTGCCTTGGGTTGCCTCTATCGACAAATTCCAACATTGGATTTACACCAATAAACACACTGCACAGCAAAGGAAAGAAAAGTGGCTAGAAATTTCTGCAAAACTTGGTAATCAAATAATTGATTGGAAAGGAAATGAAAGCGTACATGCCAACCTTTGGCAAAGACAATTGCACCTTTATGAAGTTCCCTTCTACTATATTGAATACGGCATGGCGCAATTAGGCGCAATTGCTATATGGCGTTCTTACAAACAATTGGGTGAACAAGGATTAGACAATTATATTGCAGCACTGAAATTGGGTTATACTAAAAGTATTTCTGAAATTTATGAAACGGCAGGAATTAAGTTTGATTTTTCTGCTGATTATGTAAAAGAATTGGCAGATTTTATCAAAGATGAATTATCCAAATTAGATTAAATTATTCTTATGGAAAATAATAATACCAACTCATTCAGGCATAAAATTCACGAAATTATTTTTGAAGCTGACACTTTTTACGGCAAGCTTTTTGATATTGTTTTACTCATCACAATTGTATCGAGTGTGGTAGCTGTAATGCTAGAAAGTATCGATTCTATTCATCAACAGTATGGAGATATTCTCCGTATATTTGAATGGATTGTAACCATTCTTTTTACCATTGAATATTTCTTACGTATTTATGCCGTTAATAAGCCATTGAAATATATATTCTCATTTATGGGTATAATAGATTTACTAGCTGTTATTCCCACTTATTTAATATTTATTTTTCCAGCAGCGCATTTTTTTACTGTTGTTAGATCAATAAGACTGATTAGGGTTTTTAGAGTTTTTAAACTATCTCACTACTTACGTGGAGCACATACAATGCAGATAGCTTTAAGATCTTCTCGTCCAAAAATTGTCGTTTTTTTACTTTCAGTAATGATATTAGTGATTGTACTAGGGACATTAATGTATATTATTGAAGGTAGTTCTGATACAAATGGTTTTGATAATATTCCAAACTCAATTTATTGGGCAATAGTTACACTTACTACTGTTGGTTATGGAGATGTTTTCCCAGCCACGGCATTTGGAAAAGTAGTTGCATCATTCATAATGATCCTAGGGTATGGTATAATTGCTGTTCCAACAGGTATTGTAACGGCAGAATTTTCCAGAAAAAAAAGGGAAAAGGTAAGCACCCAAGCTTGCCCAGATTGCACCACAGAAGGACATGAAGTAGATGCTAAATTTTGTAAAAAATGTGGAACAGAACTTAATCCATAATTATTCTCTCCCCTTCATACCAAGCTTTATAATTAGCATTATATAATTTCTCAATTGCATTACGCTTAATTTTCATAGTTGGGGTTAAGAGTTTATTTTCCACTGTCCAATCTTCTTTTACTACAATAATATTGTGAATTTTTTCATGACTATCTAGTTTTGGATTTACCACCTCCAAAGTGGTTTCCAAACTTGCAATTAAATCCGCTTCTACTTTTTCCTTTCCTCTTTCTGAGAGCACAATTATTGCAATTGGCTGAGGAATTTCAGTCCCAACCACACACACCTGTTCAATATTTTTATTGGCTGAAAGCTTCATCTCAATAGGTGAAGGCGCAACATATTTTCCTTTGCTCGTTTTGAATAAATCTTTTACTCTACCTGTAATTTTCAAAAAGCCATCTGCATCAATTACCCCCTCATCCCCTGTGTGCAACCAACCATCAATAATCGTTTTATTGGTTTCGTCTTGATCCTTATAATAACCATCCATAAGCGCATCATGTTTTATCAAAATCTCGTTTTGGTGAGATAATTTTACATCACATAGAGGTAATGCCTGCCCGACTGAACCAATTCTTATTTTATCGCTATAACTCACATGCGAATAACAAGTGTTCTCGGTCATGGCGTAGGCCTCTTGAATATTGATGCCTAAACGAGCAAACCATTTGATTAAAGCCATAGGAGTTGGTGCTGCACCAGTAAAAATGTTTCTTGCTTTACTAAGTCCTAATCCTTTTTGTATTTTCTTTTTTATTAAAGTTGAAATAATTGGAATGCTCAATAATATATTCAGTTTCTTTTGCGGTAATTTCTTTAAAATTCCTTGTTGAAATTTTGTCCAAATTCTAGGAACACCTAAAAATACGGTTGGAGATGCTTCTGATAAGTTAGCTGCAAAAGTATCCAAACTCTCCGCAAAAGACACTTTTCCCCCAGCATACAAACTGCCCATCATCACCAACAATCGTTCTGCAATATGACATAGCGGCAAGTACGAAAAGAAAGATTCATCCTTTAAAGGCAAAGCATTTACAGCATTTGTTGTTGCAAATGAGAAATTATAAAATTTATGCATCACTCCTTTTGGATCTCCTGTTGTTCCTGAAGTATAAATAATAGTTGCTATTTCTTTTTCTCCTCTTATTACATTTTCGCTAAGTGGCGTTATCTCTTTTGTTAAATCATCCCATTTCGGGTAATTTTCACTATAAAAAGGATAAGTAATGCAAGGCATATCGGTAGGGATTCCCGGCTGCATGGTTTCAAAATTATCCAACTTCCCTACAAACAATAATTTAGTTTCACTGTGCAACAAAATCTTGCCTAAAGTATCAACACTCAAATTCGGATACAAAGGCACTGAAGTATGCCCGGACATCATAATGGCAAAATCTGTCATTATCCAATGCGCACAGTTTTTAGAAAGCAAACTAATCTTGCTATTTGCTGGCAAATCCAAGGATTTTAAATAAGCAGCCATCTTCCTAACTTCTTGTCCTGCTTCTGCCCAAGTCCAATTGTGCCAAACCCCATCAATAGGTTGACTTAAATAAATTTCATTTGCTTTTTCTTGCTCCCATTTATAGAGCATTTCAAGTGGAGATAGATATTTCATTCTTCTAAATTTTATGGGCTAAAGATAAAAGAAAAATATTTTATATTTTATTATGCGTGCATAGTATATTTTTATACTTTCGTGAACTAAATAATTAAAATATGGAGCCAGAAGAAACCATTGATTATAACATAAGAAAAACCTGGTACAACATTACCAAAATGTACAACCGTACCGCTACTGAATACCTGGCAAGTATGGCATTGGGGATGATTATATTGAATATCGATATTACGGAAGGGACTCCCTCCACACAATTAGGACCAAGTATGGGAATGGAAGCAACTTCCTTATCTCGCTCACTAAACAAACTAGAAGATGCGGGGGTAATTGAGCGAAAAACAGATCCAAATGATAAA
>LWDU01032613.1_pt1 | contig 18599 bp, 20 predicted proteins | sample 727161 | NCBI WGS metagenome assembly LWDU01 (sample SAMN04566230, study PRJNA314399) | hydrothermal vent metagenome | isolation source: deep sea hydrothermal plume seawater | place: Mexico: Gulf of California, Guaymas Basin | collected 2004-07-11
AGATAAACAATTATGGCAAGAATTCATGCACGACGTAAGGGGCGCTCTGGCTCTAGTCCGCAGACTAGAGAAAAGAATCCTTCATGGGCATTAAAGCCAAAAGACGTTGAAAAGGAAATCGTTGAATTATCTTCTGATGGTAATAGCACCTCACAAATCGGAATTGCACTGAGAGATATGCACGGCGTTCCAAGTGTCAAATTGGCTACAGGTAAATCAATATCTAAAATTTTGAAGGAAAAGGATATCTCGCCTCAATTACCAGAAGATCTTACAAATTTGATGAGAAAAGCTGTTAAGCTAGGTGAACACTTGAAGATTAATAACAAAGATGTCCATAATACAAGGTCACTGCGTTTAACGGAAGCCAAAATTCTTCGCTTAGCAAAGTATTATATGGAAATATTCGTTATCTAATGCTAAGCTTTTGGTAGGCTAGGTCCTCAGGCTTGCTCTAATGAGCAATTGGAGCCTTTTGATAGTTGATGGGTCAGCCCATCTTGTAGATTTAGATTCTAAAGTGATAGAAATAGCAGGTTTTGGTCGTTTTCCAGGTGATATTCTTAAAGAGCATGATTTTGATACGGAATTTGAAATATTTGGGAAAAAATGTAAAATTGTAAAAGGAGTTCAGTCGGATTTACAATCTAATCTTAAGCGAGGCCCTCAAATTATTTCCCCCAAAGATATTGCATGGATTATTTATAAATCTGGTTTGTCAACAGGCGATACAGTTGTAGAGGCAGGTAGCGGTTCAGCAGCACTAACTTTGGCACTTGCTCAGTCAGTTGCACCAAAAGGTAAAGTAATAACTTTTGAAACTAATTCACGTCATTTCAAAATTGCTAAGAGAAACATAGACATGAGTCCTTGGTCTAATTTAGTAGAAATTAGGAATGATGAACTGAATGGCCAAATTGAACCAATAGAAACATCTTCTGTAATACTTGACCTTCCAAACCCTTGGGAATTTGTACAATGGGCTCAATCATCACTTCGAATTGGAGGGTTTATGATATCCTATCTTCCAACAGTAAATCAAGTTCAGAATCTTCTTAAATCTTTAGATGGATGGAAAGAAGTAGAGGCTATAGAAATAATTCAAAGAACGTGGCAATCCAAGCCAGATGCACTAAGACCACACAGCAATATGCTTGGCCATACCGGTTTCATTGTATCTGCTAGATGGAATGGTTAACTGGGCACAACAATTTTACAAGCCTTCCATAATGCATAGTAATGACTGATGTCAGGAATTTAATAATAATCGGCTCAGGGCCAGCAGGATACACTGCTGGTTTGTATGCAGGCCGAGCAATGCTCAATCCAATAATATTTGCTGGTTTTTCGAGTGGAGGTCAGTTAATGCTTACAAGTGATATTGAAAATTTCCCAGGTTATCCGCAAGGAATAGGAGGTCCTGAAATGATGATGGAACTTAGATCACAAGCGTCTAAATTTGGTTGCGATATAATAGATAAAAATGTTGATTCTGTAGACTTATCGGAACGTCCTTTCAAAGTGACCGTAGGTAATGAAGTTCATTTGGCTAATTCATTAATTGTTACAACGGGGGCTGAGGCTATTTGGCTTGATGCTGAAAACGAACCAACACACAAAGGTAGAGGAATATCAACCTGCGCGACATGTGATGGGGCTTTTTTTAGAGATAAAGAAGTAATTGTTGTTGGTGGTGGAGATTCAGCTATGGAAGAAGCTACTTTTCTTACTAAATTTTGTAACAAAGTAACTATAGTTCATCGTAGAGAGGGATTAAGAGCCTCTCAAATAATGATAGACAGAGCTAAACAGAACCCGAAAATTGCTTGGAAGTTAAATTCGAAAGTTAAATCTTGGTTAGGTTCTGAAGGTAGTTTTGAAGGTGCAATTTTGTTAGATACTAAAACTGGAGCTGAAGAAGATATTTCTTGTGATGGGGCCTTCATTGCCATTGGACATAAACCAATTACAGATTTTTTAGGTGGGCAAGTTGAAATGGATCAAGAAGGCTACATTTTGTGGAAAGAAAATTCAATGACTAGCGTTCCTGGCGTCTTTGCAGGAGGGGATGTAGTTGATACTCGCTATCGTCAAGCAATAACGGCTGCAGGAATGGGTTGTATGGCTGCTATAGATGCAGAGAGATGGTTAGAAGATAATGAACATTGATTTAACCTAATACTTTTAGAACCCCATATTAGTGGATGTGTGTGCAGCGTCAGCTTTCCTTAGGTAAATCAGAAGAGGCAGTCAGTCCCGTAATCGGTACAGTTTTGATTTTAGCGATAATGATTAGTATTACAGGAACTATGCTTGCTTGGGGGATTCCTTCAATCCAAGAAAGTGAGGCTTATTCGATTTATACATCTTCACAGAATAACCTTTTGAATCTCGATGCAGATTTAGATCATGTCATTCTTCAAGGAGAGGGTGCTTCCCGTACTTCAACAGTTTCCTTTAGTTCAGGCTCTTTTGTTCAACGCTCTGATAAGGATCAGATTAGATATTATTACACAACAGTTGGTTGGTCCGACCCGAAAATAGTGGGTGTGAAAAATGGAGCAACTATGTTCGGAATGTTAGATAATAAAGAAGTAGTTGATAATTATACCGTGACTTTGACTTACCCAATGGCACTTGCTGAGTTGGGAAACAGTACCCAATGGACAGGTTATACTTCATCTGATCACATAGTAACTGGCTTTCCAGCATTAGTTTCTGGAGTGCTGGGAACATATAGTAGTACTGCTAACAGTACTCAAATTGGTGGTTTTTTCATATACGGTGTAGATTCATTATCTTACCAATACTCCTCTGTTTCTGGAGTCTTCAAAATGCGTATGTTTAATGGAGGTATAATCTCTAAGGTGCCTGGAGGAACTTTTGGTTTTACTTCACAACCTTTGATTCTCTCAATTCCAAATGGCGATTCGTATGATTCTCTTACTTTTTACCAAACAGATTATGCCCTTACATCTAGCGTGAAAAATGTTCAGGGAGGTAATTACATTATGAATGCTCGTAATCAAGGCGGCAATGATATATCTTTAGATGTTTACAGTATTCGTATAGGTTTTAGTGGCGATTGCTCAGCATATCAAGTTAAACAGTATTATTATAATAATTGGAATTTTATTCCCAATGATTATTTATTTACACCAGACCAAGGACTTACACTTGCAAGCAATTTTGGTGTAAGTAATGCCGAAGAAGATATCGTTTATTCTCAAACATCGGCCTTTGATTTTAGAATATTGGAGCGTACAATTAATGTCGACGTTAACTTACGATAATTCTGCAGTTTCAGAATTAATTGGTTATGTTTACACAGCTGCCGTTTCAGTTTTAATATTATCTTCGATAATGCTTACATCTACAGCAATGCTTAACGGTAATATATCGAATACAGTACAAGAAGAAGCCGAAGAGGTTGCGCTTTATTTCCAATTAGCTATTGAGGATCTTTTGAATACAGTACGTGAATATCCCGACTCTTCACCATTTATTAGATTAGATGTCGGTATTGAGTCTATTAATCATAGAATTCAGTATGAAGTTAGTGGCACTGAAAGTGGCCTAAAAGTGACCACAATTAATCCGCGAGGTGGGTCGTATGAGGTCTCTTTTCCTCTAGCTCCAGCAACTGCAATTACAACTAAAGATGATGAGCCTTTAGAATCATCGTCGAGTTTTTATATAGTCGCACATTATGATGACAACCTAAAGGTGGTAAAATTAGCCTCCGCAGGACGATAAAATGAGCGCATCTAAAGAAACCTTAGACGCCGGTTCGACTTTGATTGAAGAGGAATCTCAAGAAGTCGATGAATCAAAATTGTCTTGGTTAGAGCGCCGTCAACTTAAGAAACAAAGGGCAGCAGCCCAAAAATCTGGAGTTATCCATGATTTGGTTATGGATGATATTGAAATTGGTGAGGATTTTGAAGAGTTAGATACATATCCTGTTCGACCACCATTTTCATACGTTAGAGTTCTATTTGATAAGAGAGATTATTCTAGATTTTATTATGTAGTTGAGCCTAAAGCTAGTAAACAGGAATTAGAGGATTTAGACACAATTAAGACGGTTCTTCAACGAGCACTCAACATAAACCGTGAAACGCTTGAAGAAACTCAGGAAGATTTCCTCAAACAAGCTGTTGATGACATCCTTAACAGCTATAGATTACCATCGCGTAAAAGCAATCGAGCGAAGATTCATTACTATATTGAAAGAGATATGATTGGTTATGGTAAGATTGAGACCATGATGAGAGATCCAAATATTGAGGATGTTTCCTGTGACGGCCCTGGTGTCGAGATTTTCGTTTATCATAGACGTTTTGAATCTTTACGAACAAATGTAATGTGGGAAGATGAACTGGAATTAGAACAATATATTATTCGTATGGCACAACGTTGTGGAAAACATATTTCTATTGCAGAACCATTATTGGATGCAACATTGATGGATGGTTCACGTATAGTTATGACTCTTGGTAGAGAGGTATCAACTCGGGGTTCAACATTTACTATACGGCGTTTCAGAGATGAACCTTTTACACCTGTAGATTTACTTGAATTCAAAACATTTTCTTCTATGCAAATTGCTTTCTTTTGGCTAGCAATGCAATATGGAATGTCGATGCTTTTCGTTGGTGGAACTGCATCTGGGAAAACAACATCATTGAATGCTTGTTCTCTTTTCCTTCCATGGCAACACAAGATTGTAAGCATTGAAGAGACAAGAGAGTTAAATTTACCACATCCAAATTGGATCCCAGGTTGTACAAGACAAGGTTTTGGAGGAGAAGGTAGTTCCCATGGAGGCAAAGCAGCCGGAGAAGTCGACATGTATGATTTGTTAAGGGCTGCACTTCGTGAGCGTCCAGAATACATAATTGTAGGAGAAATTCGTGGTGAGGAAGCTTATGTTCTTTTCCAGGCTATGGCAACAGGTCACACAACGTATTCTACTTTCCACGCAGATTCAATTCAAAGTTTAGTCCATCGTCTTGAGAATAAGCCAATTGAAATTCCTCGTGTTTTAATTCCAGCACTAGATGGTATATCTATCCAGATTCAGACACGAGTTGGCGGTAAGCGTGTACGAAGGAATAAAGCAATTGTGGAGATTATTGGAATTGATCCACATTCACATGAGTTATTGACTAATGAAGCCTTTAGATGGGATAATACAATTGATGAATATGTCTTTACCGGTAAATCATATATCTTCGAAAAAATTATGATGAAAGCTAATCTCAACCGTGTTGAGATAATGGATGAGACCAAGAGGAGACAATTAGTTATTGAATGGTGTTTGAAGAAAGGAATTAGGGATTACAAAGATTTTGCACGTGTTGTTGCAGAGTATTATGTACATCCTGAAGATGTCATGCGCCAAGTTTACGAAGACATGCAAGTCGGTGGCAAGAAGAGGCGCCGTAAGGTAGAGGATAGGAATTTAGATTTATCAAGTGAAGATGATGATTTAGATGTCGGTGATTTCCCACCTAATGTTAGACAGAAATATCAAAAACGCGAAGCAAAAGAGCAAGCTACTCGTGCTAAGAACGATGCAAAAGTGTCCCAAACAGATGATCCAACTAAAAGATCCAAATTAATTTCAAATGAAGAAACTCGAAGAGATAAAGTAGAAATTAAGCTTCAAAACGATTTATTAAAGGACCAAGCATATTACGTTCCTCTCAAACAATTGACTCCATTAGCTAAAGAAATAGATTTAGGAGATATTTCGTCACTCAACGAAGTTGAAGGCCGAAGAATGCTGAATGGTGTTCGATCAGAGCTTAATAAACGAGCAAGTGCCGCAGTTAAGATAGAAAAATCATCAGATGATATGAAAAGAGCCAAAGCAGTTGAGAATGAAGTAGCTCGTATGTCCAAAGCTATAGTAGGTCTAAAATCAAGTTTAGCTAACAGAGTACAACGTTCCGCTAATCCACGTTGGTGGCACAAATGGCTCTGACCGGTTTTGAGACATTCAGTCGAGTTTTACTAGGCTGGTTAGGTCGCCTTGTAGCAAGAGATTCTATAAGATTTAAGAATCAACTTGTTAAAGCTAGAATCCCACTTTTAGCAGAAGATTACGTTGCAACTTCAGTTATGCAGGTATTGATGGCAGTAATCTTTGGTATTTTACTTACTTTAGGTATTCTTGGCTTTTTGATACCTGACGTTATAGAAACTCTTCCTAAAGCAGGAGGAGAAGAGGGAGAAACTCTTGAGGTGGGTAGAACTGCAGAGATTATTATTGCAGCATTGTTATGCTTAGTGATTCCTTTTTTGATAGCATTGGTCCAGTGGTTAAGTCCAGCATTAATGGAAAGTAGCCGAGCATCTAGTATGGATCGGCAACTTCCGTTTGCAGCCAGTTATGTTTCGGCTATGGCTGCAGCAAATGCAACTCCTATTCAGACTTTCAAATCACTTGCAAGAAACGAAGATATTTATGGTGAAATATCTGTTGATTCAGCCTGGATTTATCACAGTATGGAATTCATGGGAAGAGATTTAGTTACTACATTGAAGGAAGCAGTTGACCGCTCTCCGTCTGAACGATTCGCTGAATTTATTCAGGGAATTATTGGTACTGTAACATCAGGAGGTAATTTGAAGCTTTATTTCTTGAACAGATCTGAATATTATGCTCAACAAAATAGAGTTCATGTTAAAGACATTCTTCAACAAATGGCTCTTTTTTCAGAAGCTTATGTTGTCGTTGCAGTTGCATTGCCCATATTTGCTATGATTATTGCAGTTATCACTTTCTGGGTATCTGGGGCTGGTATGCAACTTGAAGAAATCCACATGTATCTGTTAGTCTTTGGTGGTTTTCCCGTTATTCAAATTATATTTTCAGGATTGTTTTTTTCATTGAGTCAGGAGATTTCTACCGATTAATATGTCTATCAAAGGTAATTTACAGAAGAAAGTCTACACAGATTTGCGATAGCAAAAATAAATTATGATACAGATGGAGACTTGAAGGATTGGGATGGTGATGGCGATAAACAATTTGATGAACCTTGGACGATGAATGATGGTCGTTTTTCATTTACACTTGGGGAAACAATAAATCCACATGATCCCGATAAGACTTGTTCTATTGATCAATCCGGATGTATTTTTGGGTTGGGTTTATGGTCTATTTCGGTTAATGAATCAAGAGATCAATTGTTAAATGATAACGGAATAGAAAATGAGATGGAAGCCACAGAATGGACTCGTAGTTATCCTGAAATTGCAGCAATTGATTATATTATCTTTGGTCTTATTGCACTTATGCTTCCTTACGGGATTTATGGACATCGAAGAGATCGGATTCGAGCTCGTGTTGAGGAAAAATTCCCTGATTTCTTACGTGATTTAGCTGAATATTGGAAAGGAGGTCTGAGTATGACGGTTGCAATTCAGACTTTGGCTAAAGGCGAATATGGTAATCTTAATGATGAAGTAAATAAAATGGCTTCACAAATTTCATGGGGAGTTTCTTTTGGTGAGGTCTTAGAAATGTTTACTGAAAGAGTTACTTCTCCAATCGTAACACGAGCTGTAAGAATGGTTGATGAGGCAAATCGTGCAGGTGGTAGAATTTCAGACATTCTTTTAGCTGCTTCATATGATGCTAAAGAAATTAAAGCTCTTGAAACAGAACGAAGGCAGGAAGTAGGAAGTTACGTTATGGTTATCTATGCTTCATTTTTCGTTTACCTAGGCATAATTTTAGTTCTTGCTAGTACTTTTATTCCAGCAATTGTGGATTCTTCCGCAACAACTGGTGGAGGTAGTATGTCTATTGGTAATTTAACAATCAAAGAAATGAATGAAGTTTGGATTTCAACTATGTTTCTTTACAGTTTAATGGTTCAAGGTATAGGTAATGGTCTTGCAGCAGGCTTAATGTCTACAGGAAGATTATATTCAGCATTTCGGCAGGCATCATTTCTTTTAATAATAGGCTGGGTTGTCTTTGAATTTACAGGCATTGGAACCTCTATGATTACTCCTCAGATATAAATTGAGAGGTTATTTATTATGAAAAATACTAAAGGACAAATGCATGTGCTTGAGGTGCTTTTAGTAGCAACATTATTTACTTCTACGATAAATGTCGCTGTCAATATTCTGCCTACAAGTGATGCTAATAATGTCGAAGAATATGATTTATATTTTACAGGATTAGAAATTCTTGAAGTGCTGGATGAGTGGACACCGTCAGATTCCTCTATAGCTGCAGCACACCATGATTCAACTTTGGCTTGGTGGTTAGCTACAGATAATTATGTTTCGATAAAACAGTATTTAGATGCAGGTTTGTCTTCAACACTATCATATAGATTAGAAACTACACACGGTACTCAAACAGATACGATAGTAGATCGTGTAGTTCCTTCTGGCTCAGTAACACAGACCTTTAGGCTAGTATGGGCAGATAATGAACTCTGGGAATTAAATTTACAATTATGGTATGGATACAGGGAGGGCTAATGAAAGAAAGAGCACAACTTCTTCTTGTTTCCGGCCTTTTAATGTCTATTACAATCATTGCAGTTACAAGTTCGATTACTCATTCAGTTAACATGGGTCACCATCAAGGTGAAAGACACGACTTAACTTCAATAATGAGTTCAATTGAGAACAGTTTTCCTTTAGCTTTAGAGTATGAGGTGGATAATGCAGCAGAAGATGTTACTTTGACAACATCTTTTGACAATATATCTGATACATTTGAATCATTGTTAATCTCAAGAGGCTATTCATCAGCATTTACTTTAACATCATCATCTGAAGATAGTGGAACATATACCTTTGTCTACAGTTTCGTTCTTAGTGATAGTGTTATGAGTGTGGAAGTCAATCAATCAATTACTTTCTAGATTTATTCTTCAGAAGATATAAACGAAGTCATTGCTCTTTTGAACATTCCTCCGAAGCCCAAGAAACTAGTTATCATCATTCCTACAAACATGATAATGTAACTTAGATAAAGCTGATCAAGATGAGACTCATAATCAGCAGGTATTTCTCCATCCTTAAGACCCATTAAGCGAATCAAACCCAATATGAATCCCGCAATAATTAGTACAAAACCTAATCCCATAATCATTTCATTCGTAGTGATTCCGCCTTCAGAAGGATCAGGTCTGCCTTTGAATTCATCAAAACCTTCACCATTATCATTGTCGTCTGACATAATATGGCCAGAAATTACAGCTTAATAAGCTTACCCTGATTTTTTACGGGCCAAAGCAGCTTTCACAAGGCCCAAATGTAAAGGAGATGGCGCATCAGGCCTTGATTTGAATTCAGGATGAAATTGGGAGGCCACAAAGTATGGATGTCCTTCAAGTTCCAATATTTCCATTCGTCTTCCACTGCTATCTCTTCCAGTATATTTCATACCTTTTGATTCGATTTGTTCTATGTAATTTGGATTTATTTCATATCGATGCCGATGTCTTTCGAATATTACATCACTACCATACAATTCTTTAGCTATTCCAGGTTCGACTTTCACTTTATGGGCACCTAATCTCATTGTAGCACCCATGTCCTTCACACCTTCTTGTTCAGGTAAAATATCAACTACAGAATATTTGCCATCAGAATCGAGCTCAGATGAGTTAGCTCCTTTCAACCCTAATACATTTCTGGCAAATTCTACGGTGGCTAATTGGAAGCCAAAACAGACACCTAAGTAAGGAATTTCGTTTTCCCGTGCCCATCCAGCAGCCATAATCTTGCCTTCAGATCCTCTTTTCCCAAATCCACCAGGAACGATCACTCCATCTACGCCTTTGAGACTATCAGTATTTCCAGAATCTTCTAAATTAGGTGCTTCAATCCATCTTATTTTCACTTTGCAACCAAGTACGGCTCCAGCATAACGAAGGGTCTCTTCATGTGAAATATATGAATCTTTTAGAGCGGTATATTTCCCAATAATGGCAACTTCAACTTCTTCTCCACCATTTGTAATTCGATTAACAAAATCTCTCCATTTCTTAACATCTGGTTTTTTAGTTTTTAGACCAAGCCTTTTTTCTATCAATTCAGGGAATTTTTGCTCTAAGAAAATTAAGGGAACTTCATAGATTGTTTTTGCGTCGGGAGCAGAAATTACGGCTTCTCGAGGTATGTCGGCGAAAAAAGCAATCTTTGATGCAATATCTTCATCTAATCTATTGTCACTTCTTCCAACTATCACATCAGGTCTAATTCCAAGCCCTTGCAATTCTTTTACAGAATGTTGGGTCGGTTTTGTTTTTTGTTCGCCTACTGCACCTACTACTGGAACTAAAGTAGTATGAATAAACATCACATTATTTCGGCCTTCTTCACGACCTAGCAAACGGGCAGCTTCCATGAAAGGCATTGATTCAATATCTCCAACAGTTCCTCCCAATTCTATTACGCAAATATCTGCCTTAGCATTTTTTGCGGCATTCTTTATTCCATCCACAATTTCTCTTACAATATGGGGTATAATTTGAACGGTTTGGCCAAGATAATCGCCTCTTCTTTCTTTTTCTATTACTTTTTTGAAAACTTTACCAGTAGTTATGTTGTGGTCTCTTGTCAAATTACAATTTAAGAATCTTTCATAATTTCCAAGATCTAAATCAACTTCAGCACCGTCTGTCATTACGAACACTTCTCCATGTTCGTATGGATTCATTGTTCCGGCATCCACGTTTAGATAGGGATCGATTTTTACTGCAGTTACTTTGTAACCCGCACACTGTAATAGAAGACCTGCAGAAGAAGAAGTCACACCCTTTCCTAAACCTGAAAGAACTCCGCCAGTCACAATTATGTACTTCACTTGACTCAACGGGCGAATACATGTTAACAGGACTCTATAAGACAGATGGTTCACTTAAACCCCTATCTTATGTCTTGTGTGACCTTATCAATAGAAAAGCACAATGACCATATATTTTGGTTTGATTTGTGTCCTAATGATGAATCAGCTTTCATATCGGTTTACTTAATTATTGATGAGAAAATAGCTATAATAGAAACGGGACCGGCGTGTTCACATGATAGTTTAGTCCAAGGAGTTCAAGCTGCAGGGCTCAATCTTCAGGATATTGATTATGTGATTCCAACTCATATCCATTTAGATCATTTTGGAGGTGGAGGTCATTTTATGGCGGTGTGTGAGAATGCACAGGCAATTGTTCATCCGAAGGCGTACAAACACGTTTCTAATATAGAAAATTGGTGGCAGGGTAGCTGTGACTTTTTAGGCGATATTGCAAATTTATATGGTAAACCAAAGCCAATAAATCAATCTAGGCTTATTTCAGCCGAAGAAGGATTTGAGTTGTCTTTAGGAAATTTGAACATTAAAGCCCTTCATACACCTGGACACGCACCACATCACATAACATGGATTTGTAACAAAGATGCCTTTGTAGGAGACTCAGCAGGTCTTTGGTATCCTAACCTCGGGAAGTCCTTTCCCGTCACCCCTGGTTATTATCGGCATGATTTAGCTTTGGAGAGTATTGAAAAAATGTCTTTATTGGATTTAGAATATTTACATTATACACATTTTGGTCCTAGATATTCAAAAGGTGTATTCGAAGCAACAAAATCCGAATTTAAAATTTGGATGACTATTGTGGAAGAAGGTTATAGAGCAAATCTTTCGGCGAAAGACATTCTAGAAAAGTTATTTGATAATAGGTCTGGTTTAGTAGAAAGTGACAGAAATCATGGTGTTCATCAAAGAAGTACGCATTTAGGAACAGTTGAAGGCATGATGCATTGGTTAAGGAGAGAAGATGCGCAAGGCTGAAGAGATTCCTCAAATAGTGAAGTACCCCTTTCCACATGTAATAGTAAGAGATTTTCTTGATATGGCTACTTTAGATTTGGTTATTGATGCTTTAGCAGGTTTAGAATATGAATTTAATGAGTCCGATTTATTTAGTTATCTATCATTTGGACTAACAGATATAGATCATCCTGTAATCAATATTCTTCGTGATGATTTAGGTGATGAATTTTGGAGGAGGAAGGTTGCTGAAAAATTTAGTGTAAAACCGATATCAAAAATTGATATGGGTGCTTATGTTTATGGCCTAGGCGATTTTTTATTACCACACGATGATCAAGTTGAAGGGCGAATTATAGCGTATAGTCTACATTTGACAGATATTGGAATTACTGAAAAAATGGGTGGCGCCCTTCACATATATGAGGCTGACAAGTTAGGTAAGTCAACTTTAGTTGAGAGCCTTATTCCTGAATATAATTCATTAATTATGTTTGAAGTTTCAAATCATTCATGGCATCAAGTTGGGGAAATATTGGATGATATTCAAAGATTAACCGTTACAGGGTGGTATCATGCCTGATATCAATTTCTATTATTTAGAGAAAGCAACACTTTCAAATCTAAAAAGGATTTTTAATTCGTCAGATTTTCCATTTGTTCGATTATCCAAATTTTTGGATATAGAATCAGTAGATTATGAACCAAAATTAGAAAGAGAAGAAAAAATAGGTTATTATAATAGGGAAAAAGGTAGTGCAATATTGGAAGAATTTTGGCAATCTTCTGAATTCATAAAATTTTTAGGCCGTATTACTGGCCTTAAGCCAAAATTCCGTTCAGCCAATCATCTTAATTATTCTCCTGGCGATTATTCCTTATTACATATTGATGAATCTGAACCTAATAGATTGTCTGTAGTTTATGATTTTACTAGAAGTTGGAGGTTGGAATGGGGGGGTTATGATCTTTACACTTCACCAGATAAAGAGCCATTGATTTGTAACAGAGATTTAGGTTCTCTTATGATTGTTAAGCTTGAAAAAGGGGATTTATCCTGCACTAGATATGTGAGTTTGAAATCTAAAAAGAGTACTCTAATAGATTTTATTATTTACGATTTAGATTAAATTACTCATTTTTGAGTATATACACAATTATTTAATGCATGTACCAAAATTAAATCATATAGGTATATCAAAATACCACTAAATATTAACAATGTTTGAGATTGAGCGTATTAGAGAAATATTAAGGCAAGGTAAGCCAATTTTAGTCTTCGATGATAATGATAGAGAAGGGGAAACTGATATTTTTTTCTCAGCTAAATATGTATCCAATTCAAGTATTCGCTTTCTAAGAGAAAATGGAGGCGGAATGATTTTCTTAGCTGCAGATAATTCAGCTTCAACTAAGTTAGGTTTACCTTTTGCACATGATATATATGAAACAGTAATAAAATCTAAAACAGATTTTAAAATGTTAGAAACAATGCTAAATCATTCGATTCCATATGATCATAAATCCTCCTTTTCTATTTTTATTAATCACAAAGATACATTTACGGGGATAAGTGATTATGACCGTGCTTTAACATCCCAATCCTTTGCTGAGATATTAGAAGAATCATCTAATTTATCAGAATTGGAAAGTAGAGAAAAAGTAGCTAATAATTTTAGAATTCCAGGGCATGTTCCGATTTGTATCGCCGACTCTAAACTTCTGAAATCTCGCCAAGGTCATACAGAATTGATTGTTTCCCTCCTAAAATTGGCCGATATGAATCCCGTGGCTCTAGGGTGTGAGATGATAGGTCAAGATGGCAATTCATTATCTTCTGAAGAAGCTAGAATCTGGGCTTCTAACAAGGGATATTTGTTTTTAGAGGGGCGACAGATAATGGAGTCGTGCCAATGAGAGTAGTAGCAACAGGAGTCTTTGACATAATTCATGCAGGTCATGCACATTTCCTGAATGCAGCAAAAGAACATGGTGATGAATTAGTTGTAATTGTAGCTAATGACGACACGGTTCGTAAAATGAAAGGAGAACCAATTTTATCAGCTGAAATGAGAGCTGAAGTTGTTTCTCATATTAAGCCTGTAGATGATGTTTTGATTGGACGTACTGGTAATATGTTGGATATTATTGTTGATGAAATAAAACCTGATGTGATTGCTCTAGGCTATGATCAGAGATTATTTACTAGAGCGGAATTAGAAGATAAATTGCAGTCACGTGGTCTCAAAGTAAAAGTTGTTAGATTGCCAGAAATGGAACAAGATTTAGCAGGATCCCGTAAAATAATAGCAAAAATCCTGAAGATTTATAGGAAAAAATATATTGAGGAATAAGTTTTATGGTATTCACAGGAATAGTTGAAGGAACTGGAATAGTTACGGAAATAGTCCATTCTAAAAACTTAAGTAAACTTACAGTTCAAACATCAACGGAATTTTGCCAAGATATCAAGATTGGAGCAAGTGTATGTGTTGACGGTGTTTGTTTGACGATATGCACTATAGATAATGACAAACTAAAATTTGATATTATGATGGAAACTCTAAGCGTTACAACATTTGATGCAATTAAGGAAGAAGATATTGTGAATATAGAACGTTCAATGAAATTAGGCGATGAAATTGGAGGGCACTTACTTTCAGGACATGTATCTAGTACAGTGAAAATATCAAAGATTGAAACTCCAGAGAATAATCATATTCTTACTTTTCAAACTAGTTCTGACGTTTTAAAATATATTTTCCCAAAAGGATACGTGGCCTTAAACGGCGTCAGTTTGACTATTGGGGAAGTCGATAAAGTCAAAAAAACATTTAATGTTTATTTAATTCCTGAGACACTTCGATTAACAAATTTACAGAATAAATTAGTAGGTAATCGAATAAATATAGAACTTGAAACTCAAACACGAAATATGGTCGATACTATTTCAGAAATTAATAAGGAGTCAATACATGGCTAAATCAATAGCAATCGTGGTCGGTAGTTACCACAAAGAATCAGTTGAAATGATGGTTGAGAAAGCTAGAAAAATAGCTACAGATAATGATTTAATTGTTGAAGAAGTAAGTTGGGTTCCAGGATCAATGGAAGTTCCTCTTCAGATAAAACGACTATTTCTAAGAGATTCTATTGATGGTGCTGTTGTTTTAGGGATAATAGAGAATGGTGAGACAAAGCATGGACACGTAATGGGGCAAGCCGTAACTAAAGCATTAATTGATCTCCAACTAGCTTCTATGAAGCCTATTGGGTTTGGGATTATAGGGCCTGGAGCGAAATCTGAACAAATAGAGAAACGCTTACTTCCTTATGCTGAAAAAGCTGTTTTGGCTGTAAGTGAGATGCTATCTAATTGAATTTTGTTTTAATTCTCCAGTTTCTCTTAGCATATTTGTTCTGTAAATAATGCAATGCATGGTAAAAACTGGGTAATGCAAATACAGCCATTAATAGTGAGAATAGAACTAAAGTAATAATCAGAGCAAAGAAATTTCTTAGACCAATAAATTGTGTTCTGTAGAAGGAAATGATAACCCCTGAGAACACCCCCCCCATAGTAGTGAATGTTGCTTCAACAACAGATTGTCCTGTATTTTCAACAGCTCTCTGAATTCCTTCTGGAGTTGCTCCTTCTTCTCTAATTCGTTCTGTGATTTGTATAGAATTATCAATTCCTATACCTATAATGATTGTACCAACCATCGCTGTGAAAATATTTAGATTAGTCCCTCCTGCATCTACTGTAGCCGGGTACCACAAAATTACAAGTAAAATGGGTAAGAAAGTTATAAATCCGAATTTTACTGACCAGAATACAAAAACCAGAGCTATGAGAACCAAAAGTAGACTTAGTTTGATAGTATCAAATTGAGTTTCTTGAATTCCTTCATTGATAGCTATTGTTACAGGCGGGCCCCCGGTGAGTTGTGACATTTGAGCATTTTCAAATGACATTTGCCGGTTTCTTATCTCAGCAATTCGATCAATATCGTTTACTACAATAGTAGTATCATCTATATTCACATAGGGCATACTGATATAGATTAGAGCTTTATCATATTCATCTGTCAATAGCATAGCTCGCATTTCGTCCGTGAAAGAGTCATAAAACACATCAATCATATCTGAACGTAAATCTTCTCTACTGTACAATGGATTCAAATCAACTAACGCATAATCATCCCCAAAGAAATCGCTATGTAGAAAATCCCAGAAACTTCCATCGAATTCAAATAAAGCATCACCTTCTAAATCCTCTATAATAATTGTAATATGTGCAGATTTGAAGAAATCTACAATCGAAAAGGCTGATACATTTATAATCTTATTAGTGTTTCTATTTTCTATAGTTATATTATTAATTTCTCCTTGTGTCCAATTCATAATATCTAATATATCTAAATCTTTTGCAGCTGGTTTTTCTCTTTCAGTTTCATTATTTATCAGTAAAATTCCGGTTTGGCCAGCTTCAAATTTTTCTGAGTATTCACCTAATTTTTGTATGGAATCAATATCCTCTGGTGCAGATTCATCACCTCGCATATTCTGGTCCAGAACCGATATTCTTGCAATTGAGTATGCTGTAGTAAGTAGAACTACAAGCAGAATAGCTTTCCATTGTTTTGTTGATAAAATTGCAATTTTTTTCCATCCCTCATTTTTATGCCTCGAATAGTTTGTTAATTTCATTATTGCAGGGGTCATACTAACAGTTAGGAAGAATGAACAAACAACCCCAATAATCATAGTAAAACCAACAGTTCTCATTGGAATTATTGGAGAAATAAAGAGGGCTGAAAATCCAATAGAATCAGTTATAGCGCACAATAAGGTTGCTTTACCTGTTGTGAGAAGTGCTAGGTAAGTTGCTTTTGGCATCTTATTTCCTTCATCTTTGAATTCAACAATTCTATTAGCAACATGTAATCCATAATCGACTCCTATTCCAACTAATATGGGGCCCGCTGCGACAATCATAGGAGTGAGCACAACAGGAGATAGAGAGACAATTCCGAGAGTCCATATTAGTGCACAAAATATTGGGACTAATACTACAGGTATCGCAAGCCAATTTCTATGAAAAACAATCATTAAACCTAGAACAATTCCAAGCGACATGGGTAACATGGTTAACAAATCATCATATAATCGGTCTGTAACTTCATGAAGAACAACGACTAATCCGGTTTGAGTCATTTCAGTCTTAGGAGTAACTCTTTGATCGATGTGATTTTGGATTTCTATAATTTTTCGTTTTTGGACATCATCATTGTTCTCATCTGCAGCTTTTAGCGCGAAAAGAATTACGGCAGTATCTATGATGCCATCATCATTTGTATCTATAGCAAAATTTTGTAATGATGAAGATGTACTCGAAAATATTTGATCAATGCGGTCCTGATCATCAGGTATTGCATAAGTTCCCGTCTCATTTACGGTATCATCATCATTATCTTCTACGCTAAGTCCACCGAATATTTTCCCTTCACTGGCTTCTATAAATCTTGCATTTGTTGAGTTGAATTCCTTAATTAGTGTAGATATGCTAAGTGTAAAAATTATGTCGTCTTTTTCTCCTCTATCAGCTTGCCACTGGTTTTCTTGATCTACATTTTGTCCCCAAGGATCAATAGTCCGTTCTAACAAAGCAATTTCTTTGAGAGTAGAAACATAAGTTATGTTGTCCATTACAGGATCCTTGTAATATTGAGGATTCTCTGCGTTTGGAGTTTCAATATAGACAATAATTAAATCAGTGGCCCAGTCCTCTCTAACTTCTATCAATATATTAGTTGATTCTTCACCTTCAGGAAGATAAACTTCGATATCACGAGTCATGTTCTGCTCGAAGGTCATAGCAGGTTGCAAGAGTAATATTGTAACTAAAGAGAGGGTAGCCAGTGTTATTATTGGCCACTTCATAATTATGTTCGTGTAACCTCGAACAATATACTCTAAAGACTTTTGAAACACAGATGGCTATTGAGCCCCTCAATTAAATTTAATCTTTAATTTGAATAGTAATATTCTTTCTTACTTTTTTGCTCTCGGTCTAGTCTAGATTCAGGTTTATTTATTCGAGGTCGGTTCGTATTTTTATCTCTTCTAAAGGTTACTCCTACCCGTTCTAAGAAGATGTTCATACCCTTACGCATATTGTATGGCCCCTCTGCATTTCCTTCCTTACTTGGAATTCCGCCAAAACATAGCAAACCATCTGCGATATAATCAATGAAGTAAACATCATGGTCAACAACTAACGCAGATTTACCTCTCTGTTCCATTGATCTTCTTATTGTTTTAGCAGTAACCATTCTTTGATTAGCATCAAGATATGCTGAAGGTTCGTCTAATAGATAGAGATCCGCTTCTCTAAGTAGACATTCAGCTACAGCCACTCTTTGTAACTCCCCACCAGATAGTGTCTTTAGTTCTCTTTCCATCAAAGGTTCTAGATTCAAAGGAGTATTCAATTCTGTGTGGAGTATATGTTCATCAAAACCTTCTACAGATTGTAGTAAATCACCTACAATTATATCATCTTGAACTTCAATGTACTGTGGTTTGTAAGAAACGGTTATTTCACTTTCGATTTCACCTTCATCCGGTTCTAAAATTCCAGCTAGCATTTTGACAAAGGTTGTCTTACCGGTAGCATTACCGCCAACAACCCCTAAGACTTGTCCACTAAGAATCTCACCAGGTTTTGCTTTTAATTTAAAATCACCTAGTTTCTTTGAAAGTTTTGGCCATTTAATTAATC
>LWDU01031837.1_pt1 | contig 18591 bp, 8 predicted proteins | sample 727161 | NCBI WGS metagenome assembly LWDU01 (sample SAMN04566230, study PRJNA314399) | hydrothermal vent metagenome | isolation source: deep sea hydrothermal plume seawater | place: Mexico: Gulf of California, Guaymas Basin | collected 2004-07-11
CCCAAGTATGCACGGTGCCTCCCATGACAGGGCCTTCCGATCCAGTTGGAAGAGATACTCCTGAGCACTCGCCGTAGACGAATGCTGTAGCGAAGTCGCCGGTCAGCGCGTATTCAGAATCGTACAGGATTTCTCGTACTTTCGCAGGGCTGAGATCCACAGTTCCTTCATATTCCCCTCTGTTAAGGCCGATTTCGATGTAACCTCCCGCTATCGGTTCCTCAGAACCAAGAGAGAGTTGCCACCAGTTATTTGCATCCATTGTACCAGTGCCTCCAACCAGTATCATCTCGAACTCAAGTGGAACACCTCCTACCATGTCAATCCATAGACCTGCCCAATCATAGGANNNNCACTCTGTGCGCCGAGTAGGAACAACGCGACCCCGTATAGTGGAATTCCTTGGAAGTCTGAAACCGAGAGAATTCCATTATTGGGGCTGGAGCCTTCTGTGCCCCAAAGGATGTTGTTCAGGGCTACGGGGTTAGCGATGTCGACACCGCTGACCTCTGCTAGACGCTCCCTCAAGGACGCGTTAGAGGCTGTTGCAAGGTCTGCTCCACCGCCATTTACGGCAAAAGTCGTACCAGCGAGAGCGTAAACGGCCCAGTCCATGTGTGTGAGGACTACTGGGTCGGTGCTACTGTAACCGAACAGCGCAGCACGGACCGGAGTAGTAGTCTCGCTAGGCTCTCCCATGCCCGCTACAAGCATAGGGCCTATGTCGCAGGTTAGGGCGATGCAAATCCCCGTGGAAGGGTCTACAGCATCGTAGAGGATGCTCTGGGCCGATGCCGCGAAGTCAGGACTCGCATCAGCGGCTCCACTCTGCGCGAGCCAGTTGTCATAGGCCCCTTTGAGCACGGCAGCGGGTGCCATGGCGTCAGCAGTCGCCTCATCGTATCCGGCTTGCTGAAGTGCCGCCGATGCCCCAGGTGCCATCAGGTCAATCTTTTCCGATGCCCAGATGCTGGGTGCCCTGTTCTGCATGTCATTGATTAACATCATCTGCGTGAAGCCGGCCTTGGCAAAGGTCTCACCGTAGGTTATCCCGGTAGCCACACCTGCCATCCTCTGAGTGTTCCAAAGGATGTTTGCATTTGTCAGCTCGTAATCTCCCGAGACCGATGCATGCTTCTCGCCGTCGTCATCTGTCCATGTGCAGTTTTCGCACCAGTCAAAGGAATCGTACTCAGAGTATGTGATGGTGCCACCTTTGGCGTCGAAGTCAAGGATTTCCTTGGTCGTAGTGACGGTGTAGATGAACGGCCCCATCTTCTCAAACACGGCGACTTCATCATTTAGGCTAGCACCCGGATTCGTCAAGTTGTAGGCGAAATACGATCTCTCGCTAGTTTGGACAAGCCACTCTTCATCCTCCCAATCGGAAGCATCGTCCCTACCGTCGACTATCAGTTCCTCGACTCCGGCTTGGACGTTGCTTGCCACTACGCCGGTCAGGACGAACATGTTCAGGCTGACCAGTATTATTCCTGTGAGCATCATTGCTATCGATTTGTTGCGGTTCATGGTATACACTCTCTACGCGCGCACACATGGGTGTGTGAGATAAGTGTTGCACTGCTATTCAAATCCGAAGAAACGCGTTACTGAGACTCAAATGAAGCCGAATCCATCGAATTCACGCGCGAATGTGTACATCATGATTGGAACTAGGATAATCCCCATTGCATGGCTGCGCCGGATTCCAATACGTGGCGGCATCAGGCCCATCGCGGTGCCGATGATTAGGACTCCCAGACCTATCCATCCGGTTGATAGCCAGACGAGTATGGAGATGAACCCTGTGACCGTGAAAACAACTGTGCGTAGAGGCACGATTTCATGCATCTTCAGCATCCCTTTGCCGACCTTAATCATTACCGGAACCGCGAACAGCCCGGAAGCAATCGTGATGCCCAACAGCCTGATGAAATCAGCCGGGGGCGCGACGGAGTTCCACATGTCGATTGGATACATCATGTTGAGGGCGAGGGCGGCCCCAGAGCGCGGTCTGCCGACCATGTACAGGAAGCCGAGGACCATCACCGTGACCGCGGTGTTCACCGAGGATAAAACGGCGATGACCTCGAGGTCCTGTTGCTGACTCTGGGCTCCCAAGTCGAGGTCGGGACTGACTCCGGCTTCGGTCAACACCTCCTCGAAGATCTCCCTCTCCTCATCAGAGAGCTCGTCGAAGTCGTCGATGTCGAGGGGTGATACCTTCGGCGTGAAACCCGGTTGAATCCCGTGTTCGAAGTCGGCCGGGATGTAGTCCGGGTCAGTCAGCCTGCCCCACAGGTTGCGCATGCTCATGACAACAACTGTGGCTTGGGCAGCGGTCATCCCCGGCAGGATGGCCATGACCGAGGAGACGATGGCGGACAGGAAAGTAGGGATTGCGAGGGGCTTCATCGGAGGCATCTCCCAGTTGGCCTCCTGAGGAGGGATCTCAGAGGTTGTAACATAGATGTCAATCAGGTTGGCAATCCCGAACAGCCCGGCCAGACCTGGGAATAGCAGTGTGGCTGATGGCATCCCTATCGGAGACCGCCCAGGTAACTCGAAAACAGCCCATCCGTAGAATCCTGTGAGGAGGAAGAAGGACGTCGCAGCGAGCATCCCCGCGGTTCTTGAGCTGCTGCCGAGTCTTAGGTCGAAATTCTCCCATCTGCGGTGGATGTTGAACTTCCCCACAGGGATGTTAAACTCAATCTTGCGAGGCAGCCGGAAGACCAGCCTGCTGGTCAGCCGCTGGCACCACTCGGGCCAGGGCAACCGAGTCGTTTCGGTCATGATGAGGAATATCGAGATAATCAGAAGCAGCCAAGGCAGGACGTCGCGACTGGACTCGTAGAGGCCCAGCCCCGGATTCTCTCCGAAAAGTAGCCTCGCCACTATCAGCAGGGGTATTGACATCAGCATCCCCATTTGCGAGCCACGCGCTGAGTAAGCCACTCCTTGCGCCGCTTGACCCGAGATTAGCATACGGTGTCCGGGCAACAGGGCGAGAGCCATGTTGTCATCAGGTGCGCCGATTAGAGCGCTAGGGATGTAGTTCAGGAATGTGTGTACGGTGCCACAGGCGACGATGATACCAGCAACAGCGTCTAAGGGGACCCCGATGGCGACTGCCACCGGCGCGAGACTCAGTGCTATCAGGGCGACATTGTTGACGTGGAACCCAGGAATTAGTCCGGTCAGGCAACCCAGCATGATGCCGATTAGGTAGGAGGCAATCAGCCATCCGTAGTCGAGCAACACTGGGTCCATTGAATCACCTCAGCGAATATCGATGCAGAACTGAGCGGAGTTCCCAATCGAGTCCTCGGTCATAGTCAGCCTACCAGTCCATTCGATGGGCTCTCCAATCTGCTCCTGCTGGCTAGCTTCAGTGCCATCCCCGAGCAGACACACCTGCTCATCAGATCCTGAGCGTGAGATCCACTGGTTACCGTCTTCGTCCATTACCGCTTCACCAGTTATCTGGACCAGTTTGCCGAGATCCCATTTCCATGAGTTGTAACCATCGCCCCAGTTGAGCACCGATGGGGCAGGCGCTTCGCCAAGCAGCCAGGAGCGTGCTTCTAGGACCAGCCTACCATCCGACTCCGACCACAGCACCGTCGCGTTGAACCGAATCGCCTGATCGGCTTCAATCCACTCAGCATGCTCGCCCACAAATTCTATCCTGAGTTTGGTGTCTCTGTCATAGTAGCCGGGTCCATTGCCGACGTATCCTTTGTCGTAGTCAGGAGGGATCGGATCGGTAATCCAACCTTCGAACTGGTAGCTACTGCCGACATAGGTAAACGGGTCTTCGACGATGGCCTTCATTGCCATGATATCGTCGCCGAACTGGCCTGCAGGGTGCTGCAGCGCCTCGACATAGCCTCGGTCTAGGCAGACCTCTGCCTCATCGGTAGACCATGCAAGCCTGCCGCCCCAGTCTCCCATCTGTCCGACTATGTCGTTCTCCATATCCTCCGGAGATGGCAGCATGCAAAGCCGGTCTGTAGGGGCGTCCCCTTCGATCCACCATTCGTCACCATCGCTGGCCACAGTTCCGTCTATGACCACCAGCTTGCCGACCTCGTAGGTCATGGTGTACGGCTCAATCTCCCAGTTGAGGTAGAGCGTCTCGCCTTGAGACAGTACCTCAATCTCGGTGGCCTGCACCAGTAGCCTCCATCGGTAGGAACGCTCGTCGAACTGCAGCCAACCGTTCACGATGACGTGACTGCCGGCCTCGACCCACTCCATGACACGCCCCTCAACCTGTATGTACAGCAGGTGGTCTGCGCCACCGTAGACTTGGTTATCCATCACATATAGCGAGTGGTATGTCACATCAGGAGCGAGGGACTCGCTGAGCCAGCCATCTAGGGTAATCGACTGATTGGCATAGGCCTGCGGGTCTTGTCCGACCTCGACCAGTTTGGTTTCGGTGAACTCTATTCTCTGACCCTTAGCGATGATAGCGCCGTAGCCATTAGACTGCAACCATATTCTTCCATTCCACTCCGAGACCTCGCCCTCGACAATGAGCACGGTTCCAATTGGAGGCACCTCGTTGGTCCAGTCAACATTCCAGCGAACCTTCGCCACTGAATGCCCGCCAATCTCCTGGACCTGTAGGTCTATCCTGTCTGCTCCTTCTCCGTAGGGGTCACGTATGTAACTTGTCAGCACACCTTCTATTTTTACGGTCTCACGAGGGTAGTTCCGTATCTCGTCTATCTCTATCATATCCGGCTCCCTTATCACAGCGTAGAAATTCATCGCCGAGACAAGCAGAAGCGATGTGAAAAACATCACCCATAGTTTCGCCATGAGCCCTCACGAGCGGACCTAGCGCTTCAAGGTTGAGAGCATCCGGTGCCTATTTGCGTCCCGCGAATGGAAGACAAGGTTCATTTCACAAAGCACCGCGAGAGATGCAGGGACCCGTAGCTCAGTTGGTTAGAGCGCTCGGCTCATAACCGAGTGGCCATCGGTTCAAATCCGGTCGGGTCCACCACTCAAATAACACAACGTTGCAATAGCCGTTTCATGGTCCAGTTGGTGCGAAGACTCAAATATGGTCCGAGGGGCCTCATAAACAATGACGAAGGCTCGTTCGGTTCGGCCCGCCCTGATGATTCTGGCTGTGTATTTTCTCAGTACTTGGGCCGGAGCGGCTGCAGTTCAGGCCCAAGGGCCTGTCCCAGACATCACTCTGAGCTGCCAGCAGCCGCAGCCCATCGACGTCTATCCAGGGGCAACCAGAATCACCATCATCGATTGCACTCTGGAGAATCCGACTATCCATCAAGAGAAGGTCAATGTTCAGATCCAGTCTGGTTCTTTAGCCGCAGCCGGGCCGGCCTCGATGACTGTCGGAGCTCAGTCTGACGTCTCATTCCAAGTGGTCGCTCGCGCCGAACTGAGAATGCCCGAGGGTTCACAGATTATCTCAATCACAGCCGAGGTCGTTCAGGCCGATGGAATCACTTGGGTCGGGACTCCAACCACCTACAAGGTGCTGGCAGTCATAAGGCAATTCAGTCGCCTGCGAGTGGCCTCTGAGGTCGCCTTCCTGCAACTCAGACCCAAAGTTGACTACATGATAGTATTCGATGTCTACAATGACGGCAATGCATTGGACAGGTTCAACGTCGGTGTCGAGAATTACGACGAACTGAATGACGAGGGCTTCCAACTCAGTATTCCATTAGTCTCGGTTGAGATAGAATCGATGGCTCCAGCCGAGAAGATTAGGGTACAGATGAGGACTCCTAAGAATCAGGGTTGGACTGACAAGTACTTCTCCTTGCAGTTCAAAGCTACTTCTGAATACTCGGTCAGAACCGAAGGTATTCCGAATTACCAGGTGCAGACCATGACGATATACATCAGAGGCGTGTACTTGCCTGGGTTTGAGTTGATGAGCACTATGATGATCACGACTCTCGCTGCTGCTGCGTTGGCCGGCAGATACCGGGACGATGAGGACGATGATTCAGATGAACCAAGAGTCCTCGATGCACGTCTGTTCTGAACCGCTGCCACTCCAAAGTGACTTGCCGTCAACGGGTTGATAACCCACGCGCGTGACGTGCGTACCATCTATGAGGCGCTTCTATGAGTAACGGCGGTCTGCTACAGAAGGCCATTGAGCAACAGTCCCACGACGAGGGCGTTGCCGTAGTTGTGGCTGATGTGGCCGAACCCGGACGCACTGGGATGATGTCGGGACCGATGAAGCAGGGCGCCGGCTTGGGCGTCGTCGCATTCGTACTATCTTGGATAGTTTCCAGCCCTGGCATTCAGAGTGACTATTCTTTCGCTGGCATATTTCCAATACTAATGTTCGCCGGATCTTTCTATTTGGTTTGGAATGCCATGGGTCGGAAGCAGACCGCCGCGATTGCAGTCGTATATTTCCTACTTGCAGCCTCTCCGTACGCCGCCATGAGCCTATCCTCAGGTGAGATTACAATCACTGAATCCGAGCTCTCGGAAGACGCTACTGAAATCACCCTAACGATCCGTGAGTCCGGTGCCCTGTTCGGATCTTCCATGGATTCAGCCGATGTCTCAATCACCTATGATGGAGACAGTGTGTTTGACTCTACACTGCCATTCTCGATAGATAGAGAGGATGGAATCGGCAAGTATGGGGAGATTACTATGTCAATCGCTGAGTGGTACCAAGGCAACGCAGCAGATAACGCAGTCTATGTTGTCACAGTGGATGTCGACAGCTCCTCTGATTCCATGCAACTTCAATCGAATCACCTACAAAGAACCGTTGACGATGTCAAGAGCGCCACTGCTGGAGCAATGGGGACGGGAAGCGAGTGCAGTGATTCCAAGGATTCGTGCATCATAGGTGTGGCCCTGAAGTCATGGTCAGGTCTGGATGCAATGGGAGACAATCCCCCAGGGGGCCTCCGTCATGCAGATTACACAGTCTCTGCAACGTTGTACTATGATTCCACAGAAGCCATCAGTTTCCCTACAGTTACGGTGGCAAACGGAGTTGCCGAATGGGACTCAAATAACGGCGAGTACGGTGGTGGCAGCGCCTTTGTCGGTGATGAAGGTTCAGAACTTCCAATGCCCGGATCTGTGGATTCGTTCGAACTGAACACCAAGTACATCCCGATAGAGGATTGGATTGTGAGTGATTACGGGTGTTACCACTTCACGGCCGAGGTCACTCAGATGTCGCCGTGGTCCGATGGCTCAGTGATTTCGTACACTTCATACTACGAATACACGGAAGAGGGCGGCGAGACCAACGGCAACCCTACCAACGAGGCTTGGACCGCTGTATCCAGTTGTGATGCCTAGTTCTCGTCTTGCGAGTAACTCAAACTCTCTTCCTCTGTCTCGACGATTGCGTCCGATGCGCCACGCCTCAGCACAGTCATCCCGGCAATACCAATCCCTACGATGATAGCAGTCAACAGGGGCAGAATCGGCAGGGAGTCATCATCAGCCGGTTCTGTCCAAGTTGCCAGCCCTGTGCTCATGCTGCCACCTCCGAAGGCGCTATCTTCTACCAACTGACTAGGCGTCAGAATCCGACATGACAGGGTCGCATCACCGACCTCGCTGCTACGCCAGCCGAAAGATATCTCCACAGATTCCCCAGCGTCGATGAGAACCTCCCGATAACCTCCGATATCGGCCTCCAGTCCAGTCTCTACCACATCACAGGTGAAGTATAGAAGGGCAGAGGCAGTGCCTCTGTTCGCCAACTGGGCCAGTATCGGCATGGATTGCCCGATGGATTTGGTTGAAGATCCGCTGGCTATCTCAACCGACTCCCACTCAATGAATGGAGTACCGGAGTCGAGCACCGTATTCTGCGTCCAGCCCAATGCCACTGGCCCACCACCATAATTGCCGATGCCTGAAGACTCTGGATTCCAACCGGTCTCGTATGTAACAACCTCGATGGTCGCTGACTCAGTCCAGATAGTCCCGTCGGAATAGCCAATCTCTACCACCCGTTCTCTGCCAGAGTCCACTGCTGCGAATCCACCTAGGCTAAAGGTCTCCTGTGTAGCTTCCTGCGGACCTATTCCCGTTATCCTGAGCACCACGTAATCGGCATCGACCTGTATTGTCTGGTCCGAGACCCGGCGCTCCCAACGGTCGATGAGGCCGCCCGAACCGCTGACATCCTCGCCCCAGTAAATCACTGAATTAGGCCCCCCTTGGACATCGTGATCATCAAGACTATCAGAGAATCCAGATTCGCCTAGAAGCTCTATCTCTCCGGTATTCCCGAGGATTACAGGACCTACTCTGTCGAAGTCGGAGTCATCTACGCTCATGGCGCCATTGATTACTATCTGACCACCTGAAATGACGGAGTTACTAGACGTCATCTCTCCTTCTACCTCGATGGTGAAGCCCTGTTCTCCCGCGCCCCTCATGTTGACCGATTCAAGGTCACTTCCAAGGATGGTGGAGCTACCCCCAGTCTCGAACTCGATGGTGATTGAGGCAACGGTCACCGCACCTGAAGAGTAGCCCGTCAGACCGATCCACACGTCTCCCGTGCCGTCCGCAAACGAGAATGTATGAGAGGAGCCGTTGATGTTAATCGACTCGCCTGCTACATGTGCCGCGCCACCGTAGTAACTGTCTCCTTCCATCGCCTGCATCTTTACGCTAAATGCCCCTGAAATCCCTTCTCCCGGAACCTTGAACTTTGACATGTTGACCTCGTCCCAATAGCCCATGCTGGCGATTGCAGTAGGGAGGTTTTTGGCGACGATGCTCGCCTGAGTCAGAGTGAGTTCTCCACCAGACTCGACGACGATGCTGGAGCCTGTGTACATGCGGGCCTCGGTGCCATCGATGGTCAGATGTCCACCGCTCACAATTCTGACCGTTCCTTCTACCGACTGCTCGCCTGTCCAAGTCAAATCATCATCGATAACTGTCTCCGCTGCGTCGGCTGAAGCAGACGGGACCGTACACATCATCAGTACAGTGGTAAGCATCAGGAAGCACTGCAGCATCGCGATTCGTCTCATATGCCTCCAATCTATATGTCAGTCATGAATAGTTTTGCCCGACACTCTTCGGATAGGGTTCATTCGCTGTCTACGTCTGGCAGACCCGTGGACGTGTCACCGCTCTTCCCTGCGCCCGACTCCGCAGGCATCGTGTTGAACATCCTCACAGTCCTGATGATGTACGGCCCATTCTATCTCGCTAACACCGGCGCGATGCTGTTCGGCAAGTGGATCCCAGATAAGCTAGAATTCAGTAGCATCACCATTGATGGAGGCAGGAACTGGAAGGACGGATTCCGTCTCCTTGGAGACGGTAAGACGTGGAACGGCCTGCTGGGAGGCGCGGTCTTCAGTGGCCTGCTCACAATGCTCACTCACTATCTGTGGTCCGAGAGAATGCTGCCGGATGCACGCCCGTTCGTAGACCCCACATTATTGGCCGGGCCCGACGACTGGTTCTGGTTTGGAGGCGAGTGGGGAGCTGCCTTTGCAATGGGATTCACCCTAGGTCTGGCTTGTATGATTGGCGACATGACAGGCTCGTTCGTCAAGCGTCGCCGAGGCCTCAAGCGAGAGGGCGACGAGAGCTCCGAGGCCCCTCTGTTGGACACAGTTCCATTCGCCATTGCCATCTTCGTCGCAGCATTTGCTCTGTTCGATGGACAGATCATCATCCATGAACAGCTGCATGAGGAAATAGTCGCCCTGCTGGTACTGACTCCTGTAATCCACAGGTTGTCCAACCGGCTCGGATACAGGCTCGGACTCAAGTCGGTGCCGTTCTAGGGCGCGCGCGCCTTCGGAATCCATTATCTCCTCGATTGCCCGCGCAAGTCCATGCCAGGACTGACAGTGCTGATAGTCGGAGGAGGTGGCAGAGAGCACGCTATCTGTTTGGGCCTCGACGCCAGTCCCTCGGTTGGGACCATCCACAGCGCCCCAGGCAATGCGGGCACCTTAATGGTCGGAGTCAACCACACTATCTCAGCCAGCGATATCGAAGGGTTGGTATCACTGGCTGTTGAACTAGGCGCCGACCTAGTCGTAGTCGGCCCTGAGGTGCCTTTAGTCAACGGTCTCGCCGACTCCCTCAGAGCGGCGGGAATAGCCTGTTTCGGCCCACACGCCGAAGGCGCGATACTTGAGGGCTCGAAGCTGCACGCCAAGAGAGTCATGCAGGAACTAGGCATTCCCACGGGGGGTTGTGTAGTAGTTGAGAAGGCGGGCGCAATTGAGGCCGCTCTTGATTCGTTCAAACCTCCTTGGGTAGTCAAGCGCGATGTGCTAGCAGCAGGCAAAGGCGTCACCGTGACGACTGACAGGCAGCAAGCTCACGACGCCCTCGCTGCAGGGCTAACTTCGGACGGCTTCGTCCTGCTCGAGGAACACTTGTCAGGAGAAGAGGCCTCGGTGCTGGTCGTGATGGACGAGTCGGGCTATGTCTGCCTGCCACCCAGTCAGGACCACAAGAGAGTGGGAGAGGGAGACACTGGCCCCAACACGGGAGGCATGGGCGCATACGCACCAGCTCCAGTGGTTACTCCAGCAGTATTCCAGAGAGTGGTTGACGAAATCGTCGAGCCGATGCACCACCATCTCAGGAACCAAGACGTGCCGTATCGCGGCTGTCTCTACGTCGGTCTGATGATCGACTCGCAAGGTGCCCCGGGGGTCATCGAGTTCAACGTCCGCTTCGGTGATCCCGAGACTCAAGTCACCATCCCTCTGATTTCCAGCGATCTGGCTGAGCTCCTGCTGGCCTGCGCAGAAGGTAGGGTCAGCGACACAGAGGTCGAGTTCCACTCGCATTCTGCAGCCACTGTTGTATTGGCTTCGGAGGGCTACCCTGCCTCCTCGGTTACCGGACGAGTCATCTCTGGAAGCGAGGTCAAGATTGAGGAGGGTGAGATTAGGGGTTTCGTGCACTACGCAGGGACAAACTTCGATTCAGAGGGCAATCTCATATCATCGGGGGGACGAGTCCTGTCAGCCACCGGAACAGCCCCGGAGATTAGCAGCGCAATCAGCGCGGCATACGAGGTAATCGGCTGCATAGGGTTGGAAGGCTCACACTACCGCTCAGATATCGCATTCCGTGCTCTGTAGCGGGTTTTGAACGGGTTTGTTCTCATCCAAATCTACAACCATTCTACGAATGGTTATAACATCCCGTCAAATCGCCGCGACGCTGAGCCTTCAGGCTGAATACGGTGATTGATGATGAATGACACAAACGGTGCAGTAGAAAGCGGGTTCTCAAACTCGGGTTTCGCCTCGGTCCCGGCAGTGCTGGTAGTATTGCTGGCGCTATTCTTTGGGGCCGACTATGCTGCAAATGGAGCAATGGAAAATGACGGATACACGCAAGTCTTGATTCTGCCCGTCGTAGCCGCACTCGCGGCTGCCATGGGCAGAACCGGTGCCGTGATATCCATCGGAAGCCGCTCCATGCATCGTGCTGTAGTAATGATGGCGTTCATCGCTGTGGCTGGTATCATATCAGTGGCATACAACATATTCGGAAGCATCGGAAACTTAGGTGCTTTCACGTTCGCTTTCGTTGGTATCTCTACCTTCCTAATGGTCAACTCCGACAAGAGGGAGGAGTCGACGATACTCCTAGCAGTGGTCATCGGGTTCTACTTGGCCGTCTCTCACGCCGCCAACTCTGCGATAGACACCTCTTCCTGGGCGGGTGGCGCGCAGGACCTCATCGACGCCGAAAGGGCTGCAACCGCCTCGGTATTTTTCGCTTTCTGGGCTGTTTCGATTGTGACAGGAGTAGTCATGGCTCTAATCATGAGGACTTTTGGCAATCTGGATTCCCTTGGGAGTGGTTCCTGGTTCGCGGATCTCTCGACCTCACCCAGCAGGCTCACCATGATCGCACTCGGCATGGTGTTCGCAGTTCAGGCAGTGCCCCTCGTCTGGCTCGGACAGATTACTGACATTCAGACCTACTTTGAGCATCAGTACCTAGGCTCTGTTTGGGCGCTATTCACTACCGCAGTAATCCTATTCGTAGCGTTCTGCCATGCAGAGAGATGGAGAGTAATCGGGACACTGATAGTAATCAACTGGTCGTTGTACACACTTGGACACCTGCAGGAAATCGGGAATGAGTTCCCAGACCTACTCAACAGTGACGACGCTATGAGCACCTTCTCCTGGTTCTTCATCGGATTCTGGCTCAATGTGATTGGCATTATGTTCGCCGTTCGCGGAAAGTTCGGTGACATATCGCCTCGTTTCGAACCGAGCACCGCTCGCATTTGGTGGGGGCAGCACTCCTACGGAGTCATGCTGGCTCTCTCAGTATTCGTGGCCTTCGCCATACGTACTGGTTGGAACGTCCTACCTGCGATGAATGCTAGTGCAACAGGACTCTGGGATATGACCGGAGGCTCCGACCCGTGGTACATGAAGCGTGTCGTGGACTACATCATCGCTGAGCGCAGCCACTTCATCTTCGACCACGATCGAGCTTATCCAATGGGGGCCATCAACCCTCGCCCACCTCTGTTCACGTGGTCTCTCGCGCTCGGAGGTTTCGGCCTCTCGTGGCTCCTAGAGATGCCCGCCGAAGAGGCAGTCTGGTGGAGCGTCGCGGCTTTCCCCGCCATATTTGGCGCACTCATCGTGCTGCCTCTAGCTGCGATGGCAAGGAGGATACACAGCGATACCGCCGGAATCGTGACTGCGTGGCTCATCGCTCTGATGCCGGGGCATATCTCGCATTCGACATTCGGCCTTGCTGACCACGACGCATTCGCTCTGCTTTTCCTATCGATGGCATTCTACTTCTGGGTCAGGGCCATTGAGGGGCTCGGCACGGAGAGGATGTTTGCCACTCCCAGTTCCAACCCCCTCTACCTTGTAGCGGGAATCAGGGAGACTTGGCGCAGAAACCCTCGGACGATGGCATACGCCACCCTGTCCGGGATTTCGTTCGCTACCGTAGCCCTCGGATGGAAAGGATTCGTCTACGGCCCTGGCATACTGTTCCTAGCGTTCGCAGGTCAGATAGCACTGAACATGTTCCGCAAGCGAGACAGCCTGCCCCTCACTTCGACTACTCTACAAATGCTACTCACAACATTCCTGATTCCGCTACCGTTCTACAACTGGCCCGGACTTAACCTCGTGTTCGACCCCAGCGGATTCCAGCCAATGTTCTACATCATCGGATTCACCATCGCACTAGGCTGGGTTTCATCCGCATTCCGAGACAAGCCTTGGCTACTGGTCCTTGCCAGTGGCACCATGCTCATCGGCGGCATACTGGCCATCCTGTATGTTTTGCAGGAACTCGAGATCTACAACGGGTGGGATATCCTGTTCACCGGCGGTTTCTACTTCTCCAAGAACAAGATATTCGGAACCATCGGCGAGGCTCAGGCCCCCAGCCGAGGCGTACTGTTCGCATCATACGGACCAATCGTGGCAATGATTGCTGTTGGATGCGCCTTGTTGCTGATGTGGAGAGGAGCCAAGCGCGAGCGTCAGAGTCACCTGCTTCTGGGAATCTGGGTACTCATTGCAACCTACATGGCTTGGTCCGCTGGCAGATTCATCTTCAACGCGACTCCTGCGATGGCGGTCGTCGGTGGTCTGGGCATCGCCATGATGTGGAAAGGTGCGAACTTCTCAGCATTTGTCAAGGAGTGGCGCCGCTCAGGTATCGGCACCCCCCGTTCGAGGTGGAGTTCTGTGTGGCCTGCTACCAAGAAGAATTCCGCGGTCCCCGCTCTACTCCTAGTGCTCATGCTCGTCGCTTCACAGCACGCTACCTACGGAATAGACTCTGGAATACCTAGGGGCGAGCCGTCGGCGACAGACGTCGATCAGGCGATACACGACATCGCCCCAGACTTCCTGCGAGCCGAGTTGCTGGGACTCTCGGTGCTCAAGAGCGAGAGTTACAATCCCGATTCTGAGATGTGGTACATGGGTACCTTCGGCCCAGGATTCAACAGCGGAGCCTGGAACCTCGCTTACGAGTGGCTATCGGAGCAAGACTCCGACGTGGGCTTCAGCGAGAGGCCCGCTTTCGTCTCTTGGTGGGACTACGGATTCCAAGCGCTTGCCCAAGGGCAGCACCCTACCGTGGCCGACAATTTCCAGTCGGGGATACCTAACAGTGGAGGGATGCTCCTTTCGAACAGCCAGGAGGACACACTCTCGCTGTTCATCACCACTCTCGCTCAGGGAGACCGACGCTACAATGGTGGTGGCGGCTTCACTGATGATTTCTCATCGGCGCTCGCCGAGCACATGTCACAGAGCCAACTTGGAGAGTACAACGACATTCTGTCATTGAGTGTTGGTGACGAGGATTTCGTCCTCGATCGCTCTATGGCAGTAGTGGCCATCGACGACAAGACAGAGCTCCTCAGGGGGCACCTCCTCGGGCCAGATGGCATTCCTGAAGGAGAGGAAGTCTGGATGGTCAGGTTAGACGGCACTCAGATGAGTAATTCCACTGCCAACGAGACCGAAGCCATGGAATTGTTTGACGCCACTAGGCTGAACACTGCAGAGTTCGAAATCAAGGCTACTCACTACCTAATCGACGACTACAGGTATACCAGCGACCTGATTGAGGACTTCAACGACGTATCGACCAGCCTGCACCGCACAAATGCCCGGCTCGCGCTCAGCAGGGCCTTCCTGTCCAGCGCCTTCGACATGAGCGACCTCTCTGACATCTACCACGGAATCACCAGTCTGGAATATGACGTCCAGAACTACGAGGGTGAACTCGGCGAGATGGTGACTCGGAACAACGACATCAGGTACTTCGCTATCGACAACAGACTGTACCCCCTTGGCGGCGCGTACTATGCAGACTACCAGTACCACCGCGGTCAGACTACAGGTATCTTCCACGCCCCGACAGGATTGTCCGGCCTCGACATGGAGGATTACATCAGTGCAGACTATCAGACACAGAGAGGGAGTGGGAGTATTATGTCCATGACTGCTGCTCAGTATGAGGCTGCATACCTCCAAGATATCGTCAGGCAAAGTTCGGGTGGCGATGCCACCGATATAATCAGAATGGTCGACATAGACTACGTGCAGCAGCCCGCCTTCTTCGACACCATGATAGCCAGATTTTACGTGGGATACTCTACCTCTGCACTAGGGCTTCCAGGAGACGCCGAGCAACCTGCTCCACACTTCTATACATCGGGTACTCCCGGTTCCTACCTCGAGAACGCATACCCGCTGCCTGGGGCTATGATGAATCACTTCGTGCTGTCAAATTGGTACGACAATGAGCGCTGCGAGCTGCTCGACAACGGCTCAAAGGCCGACGAGAACTGCTCCAACCCGACCATCGGCTCGGCCAATACCCAAGTCAAGATCATGAAGTACTACAGCGGTGCCACACTCGAGGGCACCGTCGAGTTGGAAGGCTTCGGCCCCATACCTAACGCCCGCGTGATGTTTGAGCGCGACGCATTCAGCGGCGAGGAGGCAGCCGACGAGAATGGAGATATTGTCGATGGAGACGACCGCACCTACTGGATTCCCATCGGGTACGCCGATGCCGACGAGAACGGGCATTTCTCATTCACTGCTCCAGCAGGCAAGATTCGAGTCTCCGCCTTCATCGGAGAGCCGAATCTCGATGCCGCCCGATCACTGATTATGTCCTCGGATGTGAGCCAAACGCTAGGCGACATATTCCAGGAAACTTCCGTTGGCAGAAGCGTCAACCCGATTACCGGAATCCTAGCTAACGTCTCGGGCTCGACCTGGCTCTCGGAGTCCATTGTCAATATCTCCGGTTCAGCCGGCCATAGCAATGGTTTGGAGACTGTCTACGGTAACATCTCGGTTTCTCCTTCTCACGCCACAGGCAAGTTGGTTTGGTCAGGAGCCGAGTTCTTCGATGGATCCCCCCTCACCAATGTCAGCATCGAACTCTCACCGTCCTGGGACCGCGTGCAACTCACCCCCTACACAGTTGATTCATCGAGCGGTGTTGTGGAGGGTTACGACCTATCTTTCGGTGGAATCGGCGAGGTCACCTTCACTGGAGAGGGCACAGTAGTCTCGCAGGGCATAGTAACTGTGAACGACTTCACAGGTAACTACACTCAGACTATCTTCCACAATCACAGCCTGACCGGTGACGGGCAGTTCTCCGGCCGTGGAACACTTTCTGGGTCAGTCAGCGATAGTGCTGAGATAACGGCCTGTGACGTCAATTCAACCATGCCAGAGAATGCATCAATTTGTATGCTAGAAGGGGCCGATTATCTGTTGGACGGGACCATGAACGCGACCGGGCGTTTCACCTCGAACGGCTCTACTAAGTTCGTAAGGAGCCTGAGTCACGCCACTCTGGTGGGCTCTGGCGAGTTCACCGTCAACGCTTCGGAAGAACTTGATTCATACGGCACCATCAACGGGACATTCTCCTCGTCCGAAGGCGAGGGGATATTCAGCGGCCCGATGGTGCATCCGGGGACATTCCACGTTGTGGATGCCGTGCCCGGCGACTACGATGTCACTGTGATTTTTGAGGACGGCACTCGCATCGACCTCGATGATGGGTTCAGCATCCCTCTAGTGGGCATCCCGGAAGTCAAAACCATCGACATCGCAGGCGGTTCAATCAGCGGAACTCTCGTTGACGCAGCCGGAGAGCCACTCGAGGGCGCAGTCATGCTGCTCGACAACTCTTCGGAGCCTGCAGATGCCATCACAGATTGCCAAGAGACCGGCACCGCACCATGTCTGATGATTCCAGACGAAGCGGGAGACTTCGAGTTCGGACCGATTATCCCGGGCAATTACACCGCTCAAATCGACCTTGACGGCGACGGCTTCCCAGAGATCTCGGTCGATTACGTCTTCCTTGCGGAGCAGGACGCAGCGATGGCGTTCCCATCGCCAGTGCCCGAGACCTCCGACCTGACCTTCCGGTTGCTCGAGGATGGTCAGAACGTTCCCGACCTGAACGTCACGCTGCGGCTGAAGAACGGCACTGGCGAGCCAGTGACGGCGATGTTTGACAGCGCTTCTGGAGATTACCTAGCCGAACTGGTGCACGGCATCTGGATCATGAATCACACCCTCACTGAGGAGTTGCAGGTCTGGGAGCAGATAGAAATCGGCGAGGACGACATTGACGCGGACTACGAGTTCCATGTCAGCCGCCTCGTAATGGGTTTGGTGTATTACGAGGAAAACCTCTCCGCCGAATCCTCAGAGCCCGAAGAGGGCAAGATACTCGACCACGTGGTAGTTGAGTTCCATTGGGGAGACTTCAGCACTATTGCCCGGACGAACGGTAGTGGCGGCTTCAGCGTCGTACTCCCGGAAGGAGCGGTTGTTGATGCCACCGTGCAGCTTCCTGGATCAGTTCTCAACCTAGTCAACGGCACTAGGTTCACAGTTACAGCAGACGGGTTACTGGTGGACTCCGAGGTTATAGACTATCTCAGTATGATAGCTAAGCCGGGATACGTGGTCGGTGGCCAAGTCAACATCAACAGGGAAGCCAATCCATATCACTCCACATACGGAGGCTGGGAACCGGTTACCGTTACAGCTGACAACCTAGATACAGATGTCCGCTGGCATGGACAGGTGTTGCCTAATGGGCAGTTCCAGATGGTCCTGCCCGGTGGCAACTGGACCTTAGGCCTCGATGCTGACTGGCTGAATCCGGTGTCGGCAGATCTGGAAGTCGATGGGAAGAACGACACGGTTGACTTGATTGTTCACCCGGTCAACAGCACCGTTACGATTGAGTTCTTCCTCGACCACAGCGCTGACAACAACGCTTCCAATGGCACCTATGTGACCTATCCGTTCAGTGTGGTCAACTACCTAGACAGCACACAAACCGTCTACGAGGTTCTCGCCAATGGTACCGAATGGGTATCCGAAGGGATAGCCGAACTGATGCTCGAGCCCGGCTCCTACAGAATCGATGTAGTGATATCAGATCCGGTTGCAGGCGACCCGTTCGGAACCAGAGTCATGACGGGCACCACACAGTTCGACATAGGACTGAACGGCAACACTGTGGACAGGTCCATCGGGTTTGACCCAGAATGGAGGATGAACATCACCTTCACCAATGAGAGCGGTGGCGTACTGGCAGATCATCTGGTTAGGCTGACCAATGTAGAGAGTGGTTGGATGATCTCGCACTTCACCGACACCGAGGGCAGGTGGATAGCCCACGTACCCGAGGGTGACTGGATAGTGACTATCGATGCCTTCGAGACATCCTCCGGAGTTCAGGAGATTCTTCGAGACCTCGTCTCTGTCTCAGCCGATACCGCCTCAGGTGACCTCTCGATGTCGACCGGCGAGGTGGCCACATTCGACCTAGTACTGTACGAGGATTACTCTGAGGATATACTGGACGGCATCTCCCTGCTGTTGGTCTCAGAAGACGGTCTTGGGACGGTGCATCTAGAATCAACCGACTCGTCTGGAGAGGTCAGCGTATCCGTGGCCCCAGGGAACTGGAACTTAGAACTCAATATGACCGAGGAAAGAGTACGCTGGATAGTGGAGTCAATCAACGATACGTCCTTCG
>LWDU01035004.1_pt2 | contig 18591 bp, 21 predicted proteins | sample 727161 | NCBI WGS metagenome assembly LWDU01 (sample SAMN04566230, study PRJNA314399) | hydrothermal vent metagenome | isolation source: deep sea hydrothermal plume seawater | place: Mexico: Gulf of California, Guaymas Basin | collected 2004-07-11
TGCACTCGACCCACTTCAAGTTCGTACCGTTTGTTTGCCACCCCATCAATAATGAGTGCACCCTTCGCCGTGGTACCCCCCATATCAAATGACAACAAATTCTTGATGGACAGCGTTTCCCCATGACGTGCCGACATCAATACGCCGGCGGCGGGCCCTGATTCCATGATGCGCACCGGAAAACTCCGCGCGACAGCTGGCGTCGCCGTTCCGCCACTTGAAGTCATAATAAATAGCGGTGCTTGAATCTGGCGCGCGAACAACCCTTGTTCAAGGTCATGAAGATAACGATCCAGTAACGGCTGGGTATATGCGTTGATACAGGTTGTCGTCCAACGTGAAAACTCTCGAATATCGGGAAACACTTCAGAGGAAATCGACACAAAAAGTTCTGGATAGTCCGCACGCACAATGTCGCGAACCTCCCGCTCATGTTCTGGATTTGCATACGAATGCAAAAAACACACGGCAAGACTTTCTATCCCCTTTGTCTCAACCAGATGCCTGACGGCCAGTTTCACCTCAGACTGAGCTAATGCCGTCTCAACCTGGCCGTCATAGCGGATGCGTTCCTTGATTTCGACACGGCAGGAGCGTTCGACCAGCGGCGCTGGATAGGTGATACGCAAATCGAACATCTCGTACCGATGTTCGTTCGCCATCTCCAGCACATCCGCAAAGCCGGCGGTCGTTATCATCCCGATCCGCGCGCCTTTGCGCTCGATGATCGCGTTGGTAATTAAAGTAGTGCCGTGGATGACTGCCTCCACCTGCTCGACCGGCACTTGTTCTTGAACCAACAGATCAGATAAACCTTCGAGAACACCGCTGGCAGGAGCGGCAGGAGTCGTCAGGCGCTTATGGGTTGCAATCCGACCCGATGAAATATCCAATAAAGCGAAATCAGTGAACGTTCCGCCGATATCAATGCCGACACGCTGACTCATTAGCGAATCAAATCCTGCCCATAGAGCACAGAGCATTCACGCTGCGGTCGTGAACGCCCCAAAACCCCGCCAAAACAATTGATTACTCTAGAAATTGCCACTGGACAAACCTATCATTGCACAATGCACAAATGAGTTATTTATCCTTTATACACGCAGTTTGAAAAAAGGCCAGCGCACGCTGCCAATGGTTGCTTTTACCAACATCGTTCACTTAATCAGAAGGCAAACCTCATGAAACCAGAGCAAATTCTAGCCCGCACGCCGAAAGTGCTTTGCCAATCTCAGCGCGAACAGTTTTTTCATGACGGTTATCTCGTTATTGACCAGTTCATTGGCCAAGACTGGTTAGATCGACTTTGGACCGTTACCCATGATTTTATCGAGGAGAGTAGAGGGCATACAAAGTCGAATGACCAATTCGATCTTGAGCCAGAGCACAGCGCTGAGAATCCTCGACTGCGTCGACTGAGTTGGCCCACCATGCAGCACGAACTTTATTGGAAATTTGCAAGCCAAGGCCCAATCGTCGATGTCGCCGAAGATCTGCTCGGCGGTGACGTTATGTTTCATCATTCGAAGCTGAACTTCAAATGGTCAGGCGGTGGTGAGGAAGTTAAATGGCATCAGGACTTTCCGTTTTATCCCCACAGCAACCCGTCCGTATTAGCGATTGGCCTGTATATGAACGATGTCGATGACGAAATGGGACCAATGGGTGCCATTGCTGGCAGCCAGAATGGTCCGATCTACAACCACTATAACGAACACGATCTCTGGACTGGAGGACTATCCGATGCCGATGTCGGGACACTTCCATTGGATTCAGTCGGATGGATGAAAGGTAATGCGGGCAGCATTACAGTGCATCATTGTCAAACGGTCCACGGCTCATTACCTAATAATTCAAACCGCATGCGCCCGCTCCTGATCAATGCCTACAAGTCGGCCGACGCTCGCTCACTGACCAGTTACCCCGACTCGGCATCTAAACAACATTCGACGCTGATTCGCGGTTCGCCGGCGCGGTGGGCGCAACTCAGCCCCGCACCGTGTCGACTCCCGCCAGACTGGTCGGAAGGCTACACCTCTATCTTCGCAATACAGCAGAACGAAGACGACTCCCGTCGCGCCGCCAAATAGCCGACATGGGGGCCTTCCCATACGCCGATTGGCGTACACGAATTGGCGGTTTACTGGTGAACGTCAATCGGCAATCTTCACCACTATGTGGGTCAGTCGCATTATCTCAAGGTGAGGACTTCCGCCTTGACGACGAACATCAAGCGTCAGTCCGTTTTAATGCCGATCGCAGACATACCGCAAGCGGTAGCGTGATAAGTGTCGCTCCCACCATCGCCGCTACAGAAACACCCAAACGAAATGAATCGGCGACAAAACCAAACACCAGAGGTCCGGCAACGGAGGCGCCATTGGACATCGTGTAGATCGCGGCAAACCCACGCGATTGTCGGGCGTCATGCACGAAATTACTCACCGTCGCGTAGGAGATTGACGACGAACCCTGCAGAACAACACCCAGCAAAGGCAGTAGCATAAACGCCACGATTGTCGGGGCAAGGAAAACGACGGTCATCACGATCGCAGTTAAGGATTGCACCAGCACCAATGATCGAACGACTCCCAATTTAGCCGCCAAGTGCCCGCAGGCAAATTTTCCGCAAACTCCGCCTGCAAGGGTTGCAACCACCGCAAACGCGGCCAGTACCGGAGGCACCTGTTTTGCCACCATCAGGAATGCGACAAAAACCAGGAAACCATCCTGAACTGCGATATCCAAAAACACAATGCTTGCGAGCGTGACAAAACCCCTGCGATCCCGCACACCCCAACCCCCAACAACCGTTCTGGCAGCCAAGGTCGCCGGTAATGCAGTCCTTTGTTTTATCGCCAGCAATACAAACCAGAGGATGCCTGCTGCGGTCAACGCGACAAACCCGTATCCCGCCGCCAGTCCCTGCCACCCCACTTGGAAACCAAACAGCACACTGGCAATTCCCGTGAACAACAACTTTCCTGTATCTCCACTCGCGTTATAAGTGCCTAACGCGACTCGCCGGTCAGGACCCTCAAACGCACCAGCAATCAACGAAGAACACAGCGAGTGTTGAAAGGCGGCACCACAACCAGCAATCAAAAGCGCCAGTAAAACTCCGTGGTAACCATTCGCCAGGGACATCGTCAGATACCCCACGCCCGCACCTGTTAGCCCGAGCACCAACAGTCGCCGTTCACCCACCCGCTCGGAAAGAATGCCCGCGGGTATCTCAAGTAACCACATCGCGCCGCTGTGTACTGCCCGAATCGCACCGATCTGCGCATAACCAAGGCCAAAACTCTGTGCAAGAACAGGCAAAAGCACGTAGATCGACGCGGTCAATCCATCCTGCAACCCGTGCACCGCCGCACAAGTTGCGAGTAGTCGCTTATGGGGCGCATTCATCATGCAAACAAATGAAAGCAACCACGAGGCAGTCCTGTGTCGCTCTCAATAGCTAGCATCACAAATACCGCGAGGGCCCAAACTAGCGCGGCCAGAGAATCAGCTGTGTACAACGGTAATAACACAGCTCTTTTCCCTCGTCAGGGCTGGACACCACTGCGTCCCATACCTGCGTGGTGCGGCCTTTGTGCACTGGAGTAGCAACACAACGAATCACACCTGCATTCGTCATGGCAAGAAAATTGTTCTTTGTTTCGATCGTGGTAAAACCAGATGCGCCCTGCGGCAACGATTTAACGCAGCCGTATCCAGCACACGAATCTGCCAAAGCAAATAAGGTTCCCGCATGCAAGGTCCCATGCCAACCGGAATGGTGTTGCTGTAGAGGGATGTGAGCGATCACTTCATCTTCCTCAACTTTGGTGAAGGCCATACCAAGGTAACCAAACAAAAACCCCTTCCCGTATTGATTGAATTCCTCAAGCGTTCGCGGCCATGGCACTTTCATACGCATTCCTTGTCGTTACCGTCTACATTTTTCTGCATATCTTAACAATGATAGACACAATCGGTGACTGGACCTGGCTTCGGGGTTTGTTTTTCGTGACAGACTGCGGCCATTAGTTTCTGGCATAACCCTCCATGGAGCTACTTAAGTCGCATAGCGCCTCGGACATATTGCGTTACGATGTCACGCAACACCACTAAGATATCGACGTCTGGTGACGCAGTTCGCCAACTCCATTAAGATCAAGCCATGCAAACTGACTGGCCGCAAGTTATTGATGAGGCATCTGTATGGAAGTCATCAATTTACGCCGACGAATCCAACTGGATAGTACATTTTACCGATTCACAACTTGCCGAGATCGAACAAGCCGCACGTCAGGTGCTTTCCTCAGGACAAAGTCCGACTTCATTCAGGCAATCTGACTTTACTCTGCCAACGGTTGCATCACTTCTCGACGACCTGCTTCACACCTTACGGGAGGGGCGAGGTTTTGTCTTTCTACGAGGACTCGACGTCACTCGCTATGACATTGACACCCTAAAGACCATTTACTGGGGCATCTGTTCGTATATCGGCGAAGGAATCTCTCAGAATGCACAGGGTGAAGCCATGAGCGCCGTTACGGATTACGGTGATTCATTTGAGGGCGACGACCCTTATCGCCACAACATTCGCGCACATCGAACCACGACCGAGATCCACCCACACACAGATAGCTGTGACTACGTCGCTTTATTGTGTGTTCGGCCAGCCCAATCCGGCGGTGAAAGCGCGGTCGTCAGTTCACTTGCCATCTACAATGAACTCATGGCCACACATCCGGAATACCTGGAACCTCTACGACGAGGATTTTTCCTGGATCTGGTGGGTAAAGGAACGTCGGAAAAACAACTCAGTTTCCACCGCATTCCGGTCTTCAGTTATTTCAGTGGAAAAATGTCTGCACGATTTAATAAACGCCAGATCGAGCTTGGCGCTGAGAAATCAATTAAAGGCCTGGATGGACTCAGTCAAAAAGCCATCGATTACATCGCAGAGCTCTCGCTGCGTGATGAGTTTCAACTGCCTATGACATTTCAGGCGGGTGATATACAAATCCTCAATAGTCGTGTGACGTTTCATGCGCGAAAAGCCTTTGAGGATCATGCTCAATCTGAGCGCAAACGCCTGCTGTTGAGGGTATGGCTAAACGCACTGGATCCCCGACCCATGGCGCCTGAATTTGCAAACCAGCTCAACACGGGTGAACGAGGGGCAGTGACGCTCCGCCAGTAGCGGTAATCATTTTCAACTCACGGAACACGAAACTGCAGTGGGCGATATCACCGTTTAAGCCCTTGTCGCGACCGCCGTGAAAAACCCACCTCGAGATAGGTCGGATGTCGCCGTCACCCCTCAGCCACCTTCATAGATACAGCGCTTTTCACAGCACCATTGCCCGTTCGAGTGACAATCAATCCGCCGAGACTCGCGGCCACCGGATGACCGATAGACCGCACTGTATTCACCTAGCTCCACTGCGATCATCTGACTTTCCTCGCCCAATACAGGTAACACACCGCCGACAATCCAGCCGCGCCGAACAGTACACACATGATCATGATTTGATAACGCGCGGCGATTAGTGGTGAAACGCCTGCCAATACTTGCCCTGTCATCATACCCGGCAACGACACCAGACCGACTGCCATCAGTGAGTTAACCAACGGGATGAGCGCCGCCTGAAACGCAGTGCGCCTTGCTGACTCTTCTTTTTGTCCATTATTCATCTCGGCCGCATACCGCTCTGCTGCAATACTGACGGAGTTCATCGAATTTGAAAAAACCATCCCAGCCAGAGGAATCAGGTAACGAGGCTCATACCAAGGCGTTATGTCAATAACCCACTGGGTGGTCAAGAAAAGCGTTGGCACACCGCCCACCATAATGGCACCCAATGCCGCCCAGTAGAGGCGAGGTCGATCGTGGCCCATCGGTCGTAGGGCGATCCAACTCGCCACCATAATCATCATGGCGAGCACCCCAAACACAATAAGAGAACTATCTGTATCAAACAAGAAGACCAATACATACCCGACCAGTAGTAATTGGGCCAACATACGGGCAGCACCATAAATGGTTGGCCGAACAGGCAATTTCCAACGCTGTTGAACCAGGATAACCACCAACACCGGGATCAACGCTAACGCTAACCTGTTCAAAGGGATGATATCGACGGATGCATTCATCAGCGCTTCCAGCCCCTGGGTATTTGATCCCTTAGAAGTGAAAGAAAATCATACCGCGTTTACCCATCTGTCGTGAATCACTGAAACACAACGGCATTACCCCCCACATTGGATGACCCATTGTGAACTCTTTAACGGGGTCGGAATCTCCCACCAGAGGTGCTACCAGGTCCAATCACGATAAGATCACTGAATAAGGAGGTGTGTCGATGGACTTTCAACTACAAGAGAAGGTTGCATTAGTGACAGGTGGTAGTCGAGGTATTGGGCGGGCGATAGCACTGACTCTGGCGTCGCAGGGAATGCACATCGCCATTTGTGGCCGCACCCAGGAAACACTCGATAGCACCGCAGCCGATATTCAAAAACACAAGGTCAAGGTATGGACATTCCAAACCGACGTCAGTCAGCTTACGGAACTCGAACACTTGGTCAACAACACGCTACATGCTGCAGGCCAAATCGATGTGCTGGTAAACAATGCCGTCACATCCACCAGCGCCCCTTTCAATGAGTTAACCGACGATCTCTTTCGTTATCACATCGATGTCAAGCTCATGGCCTACATTCGCCTGGCGCGACTTGTACTGACACCCATGCGCGCGGCAGGCTGGGGACGCGTGATCAACATCGGGGGCATGACCGCCCGAATTGTGGCTCCCCTGCGGATCACCAATGGTGTCGTGAACGCGGGTATCGCCAACTTCAGCAAACAGTTTTCGAGTTACGCTGCGCAACATCAGGTCACGGTGAATTGCATTCATCCCGGTTACACCGTGACAGAGCGAGTCATGCAACTTTTTTCACGTGAAGCTGAGGAAGCGAACACCTCTATCGAAAGTATTATTGCCAAGCGCACAGAAGAGATTCCGCTGGGTAAACTGGTGCAACCGGATGACATTGCCGCCGCGGTTTTGTTCTTCTGCTCACCGATGGCCAATATGATCACAGGCCAGTCCATCGCGGTTGACGGTGGCTCGGGAGAGGCGGTCATGTACTGATCATGCTCTCCGATGGGCTTCTAACCTCCCGAAAGAGCGATTTCCACTGCATCAGTCGCCTTCCACATTCAAATCAGACCATGACGTGGGTTACTACCAGAATAGTATTACGCCTCACTTTCGTGACTGTGCTGCACGTGATGTGATGCTTTCGAAACGCTCCGTCGATGCCTACGCCCCTATGCCCCTACGCTATCATCCATCAGCGCCATCGCCTACATCACACTGATGATGATTTGGATAAAAATCAGACTAGCACCGACCCAGCCAGTAAGGAACGCGAGCGTTCTGAGCAAGGGAACACCCATAATGAACACGAGGGCATGCGCAACACGGGCCCAGAAAAATAGCGTTGCACCCAACACCGTGTTAGCGCTATGCACATCGATCGCCTGTGCCACCATAACAAGCGCCGCAAATGGGGCGAGATTCTCAAGAAGATTGAGGTGCGCTCGTTGCCCGCGGCGAGCCCAACAGGGAGCTCCGGTGGATCCGTAGGGTAACCTGCAGCATCCCCAATGCCCCAACAGAAGATCCTGGCCACAACGTAAGGCACCCACAGTATCAAAGCCAATCCGGCTGCCAGGGCCAAGTAAAAAAGTTCCGTAGTCATCAAGGGCTCCTGCAGACAAGGTTATTGGCCATAATCCCCCACTGAGATGCCTTTAGGCTATGAAGGGATTACTCCTTCCTACATCAGTCGACAGCGCTACAACAAACTACCCTTATCAAGATCAGTTGACTGCCAATCGTGCATCATCGCGCAACAGCAAAGCGGCGACAAGCGCGACCAGCGCCGCGCCCAAAACTACGCCTATACCAATACGTACATCATTGGCCGCGCCTAGCAGTATCGTTGACGAGGCAATCAGCGACCCTAGCAGCATTTGAAGACTACCGGCCAACCCTGATCCCACGCCCTGCGCAGAACGTTTCACCGAGTTGATGGCACCAATCGATGCGTTGGGCATGGTAAGTCCGTTTGATAATGAATAAATCATGGCCGGCAGTACTAGCGCCAATCCTGATTGAACCCCTGAAAACGCCACAATCGCCATCACACTGATGGCAAACACCGTCAGTATGGAACCCCAGCGAACCATTTTGATGATACCCAAGGTAGCCGTCCATTTTCGACTGATAAGATTCCCGATCACAAAACCTGCCGGCAGCAGCGATATGTGCATACCGAATTCCGCTGGGGTATAACCCAGCTCACGAAACGCAAAGGGCAAAAAGTTTAAAAACGAGAAAAAGATCGATACATGCAGTCCTAAGTTGCCCGCGAACAGCAAAAACTGCCGATTTGAGAATAACAAATAGTAATTTTCAATGACCGTAGACACGCTGAGAGACCTTTGTCGTGCACTGTTAGTCTCTTGTAACAGTAATACCGTCGGAATCGTCGTAATCAAACCAACACAGACTATCGCAGCCATGATGCCGCGCCAGCCTACCGTCTCGAACAATATGCCGCCGAAGGGAAATGATACTAACGGTGTGAGCGCCATGGCGGCGGTGACCGCAGCCAGACTTCCTGCAGCTGCCCGTGGCGCGTGCGTATCATTAATAATCAGCCGCGGCAGAACCATTGCCGCCGAAGCACCGATCCCTTGGATGCAGCGAGCTGCTATCAACATATTGAGATCCACCGCAAGAAATGCCATTACCGATCCCAGCAAAAAGCACGCAAGGCCTGCCAATAACGGAAACCGTCGCCCAAACTTGTCTGACAGAGGGCCAAAAAATAGCTGCCCTACGGCAATCATTGCCAAGTATCCCGTTAGCACCCACTGTGCCCTATCAGGCTCAGCAGCAAAGGCTTCGCCAATTCCCGGTAGTGACGGAGTGACAATGGCGGTACCAAAAATGCCGGTCGACGTAATCAATACCAACAGCCAGGTCGCCTGGGGGTCCGACCTTTTCCCCTCTTCAGTCATGAACTGACCGCCTCCTTTATCGGTTCATCGAGACCGTTCTCGGCCATACATTGGCAACGCCGGAGCGTCTCATCACGCGTAGCGACTCTATCAGCGTCCTACCGCAGGCTCAGGCATCCTGTAGCCGGCAAAGCCGAGCCGCAAGCACATTGAAGGGCAATCTCTTTGCTAGGGAAAACAACGAGCGGCGACAAAAAAGTGGCACGACGTCGCAGACCAGCAGTTTAATCGCGTGGGCCGCTTAAAGATAGATCGATGACCCAATGGTGGGGAGTCAACAGTGCCGACGAGAACCGGTCGTTCCAGATCACGCCAACGCGAAGAAACTCATGAACAACACAGTCATGATCTTTTCTTAATCGCGGAAGTTAATGTATTGAAGAGGTAATCCCACTTCCTCATTTTTTAGAAATGCAATGGCCGACTGCAATTCATCCCGTTTCTTGCCTGAAATACGCAATTGGTCACCCTGAATAGCCGTCTGCACTTTTAATTTTTCTGCCTTGATTTTCTTAACCAAACTCTTGCTCAATGTCGTGTCTAGCCCATGTCGCAACTTAATCTCTAGTTGGGCCTGGCCAGCCCCTCGTTCACGAACCTCTCCGATTTCCATACACGCAATGTCGATGCCTCGCTTGACCAGTTTGGTGTCCAAAATGTCACGGACCTGTCCAATCTTGAATTCATCTTCGGCATAGAGCGTCAGGGTCTCGTCACTGCGCTCAATACGAGCGTCACTCCCCTTGAAATCAAAACGATTGGCGATCTCACGATTGGCCTGGTCCATCCCATTAGTGACCTCATGCCAATCGAGCTCGCTAACTACATCAAATGACGGCACTTGCCTACCTCCACAAAGTCATTACAACACCCGTTTAATTGCCAGTTGCGCCATTTCCAAAGAGGACACAGCCACCAATCGTCGCTGATGCTAAGAAACAGCGATCCTACACACAGGCAAACAGCATGTCACCCACTCTAGACACCCTGCTAAAGCATAGAGCAATCCCGGGGTCACCTTCAGAACCACGCGCTAACGGCCTAGGGTGTCGCCCTTGATCACCCGATCATTTACGTCACATAAGTCCAACGACTCACTAGAATCACTCGTGCGACTGTATTCTTTCGTAACTCTGCACACTTCCCAGACAACAAGAGATAGATGAATGCAACTGGCTTCCATCACCGCCCGGATCTTTTGTACCATCGCTTTTATTCATACGTTTCCGGCCATGGATAAACACGCATTACTACAGTCAAACTGAGAAAGTACACAAGAGATATTGAAATGCCTGAGGGGCCGGAAATTCGACGCGCTGCGGACAAAATCGCAGCGGTATTGGAGAATGAAGTCATTGAAGACTTGTTTCTGGGACTCGGACGCCTGAAAAAATTCCGGCGAACCTTAATGGGTACCCGAGTGCGCTCGATTGAAACACGTGGCAAAGCACTGCTGACACACTTCAACACTGACTGGACGCTCTATTCCCATAACCAGCTATACGGCGTATGGCACGTCGTTGATCGGGGACAGTACCCAACGACCAAGCGAACGCTGCGCGTTGCATTACACACTGCTCGACACAGCGCGCTGCTCTACAGCGCGTCAGATATCTGGGTTCTGACAAATAAACAACTTACTACTCACCCTTTCCTAAGTCGTATTGGGCCTGACATACTCGACACTTCGCTAACATGGCGTGCGCTTCTTTCACGCCTTACGGATCCTCGCTTCAAAAGGCGTAAACTGGCCACGCTCTACCTCGATCAACAGTTCCTGGCCGGTATTGGAAATTATCTACGCTCGGAAATCATTCATGATGCCGGTCTTGACCCAACCCTGCGTCCAATTGACCTGAATCGCGTTCAACTGGGTCGACTGGCACGCAGTACGCTCACGATTTCGAAGCGGTCCTATACCTCTGGCGGCATCACTAATAAGGCTGGGATTGCAAAAAAGCTTAAATCGCAGGGGAAATCACGCGCCGCTTACCGATTTGCCATCTTTGATCGAGAAGGGGAATGCTGTTACCGGTGCGGTGGATCAGTCATTCGATCAACACTAAACTCGCGACGGTTGTATTCATGCGCCCAGTGCCAGACTTCTCTGTTCGAGACTCAATCAGGCTAATTCACACTAACTTGTGCATTTTTTCGAGCGCGGTTGAACCCAACTCTTTCAAGACGTGGCGACGCAACCGCCGCATGCCCCCGAGCCAACGATCGTAGTCGGCCCCTTTGCGTCGTCGATACTCTTCGACCTCGGGATGGGGGAGAATCAAGAAGCATTCTTCTTCCAATCCTTTAATCACCGCGTCCGCGACCTGATCCGGACTGATCAGACCTGTCTGACCACTGATATCAGCGCCTTCGTCATATCCCAACATCGGTGTTGCAACATACTGCGGACAAATCGCCGACACCTTGATACCGTCACCACCATGGGTAATCGCCAATGATTCAGCGAATCCTAAGGCGGCATGCTTGGTCGTGGAATAAGCCGCATCACCAATCTGGTTGAGTATCCCGGCGGCGGACACCATCTGCAGAAAATAGCCACCACCGCGGGCGATCATTCCCGGCAGGGCAGCTCTTGCAGCGTAGACATGCGCCATGACATGAATATTCCAACAGGTTTGCCATTGATCGTTAGTTGCCGAAGTCACCAGGTCTCCCTCACCGAAACATACTCCCGCGTTAGAACAAAAAAGATCAATGGCTCCAAACTTGGCTTCCGTCGCGCTGACCAACTGCTGAATATCCTGTTCCTTTTCGACATCGCAAACCACCGCCAGGCCATTCACTTGGGTTGCTGTTTCGTTAACCTCGTTTTGCAATCGATCGGCAACCACTACCCTGGCGCCTTCTTCTGCAAACCGTAGCGCCAATGCCTTACCGATCCCGCGTGCACCGCCGGTAACAACCACCGTCTTTTGATTAACGTTCATAACCTTATATTTGAGCGTATTCCCACCAGTCTGGCAAATCATCCGTACCTGATCACATAAGACACTAGATTGGTACTTGAATCACCATTCGATGGGCTACTGGCCATGTGTGCTGGAGCGCTTGATAGAAAAACCGCCAACGGCTCCGCGCTCGGATAAACTAGCCCGCGGTATCACTATCCAGACTCGGGCCTTAGACCAACAGGCCAACCCGAGTTGACCACGAGAAGAGAGTGTCGAATGTCAGAATTAACCATTGCCAACCAAGAACAGCGTGAATTTTGGAGCGACATTAAAGGCGACCTGTGGGTGACGCTGCAGCCAAGGATTGACACGATGCTAGCTACCTTTGGAGATAAGGCGCTCGACACGCTTAACCCTCAATCCGGAGAGCGAATTCTAGAGATCGGCTGCGGCACCGGAACAACAACGCTTGCGCTCGGCGATCGGGTTGGCGCCTCGGGCGAAATACTTGCCGCCGACCTCTCACAGCCAATGCTCAGTAAAGCCATCGAACGGGCCAACCTGGGTGCGCCGCATCCGATTACTTTTGTCGAGGCCGACGCCCAAGTGCACAACTTCCCGACAGCTACATTCGACGCGGTCTATAGCCGTTTCGGGGTGATGTTCTTTGATGACCCCGTTGCTGCGTTTAGCAATATCAGGAAAGCCGTGCGTCCCGGGGGACGGTTAGCCTATGTGTGCTGGGCGGATCGCAAGGCCAATCCGTGGATCCGCATTCCGGCCGGCGCAGCGAAAGCGTGTCTCGATTTACCAGCCCCCCCGCCAGATGACGCACCCGGACAGTTTTCCATGGAAAACGAAGGCCGCGTTCAACAAATCCTGCACGATGCCGGATGGTCTGACATTGGCCTGGAGCGCTTTGCTGTTGATGGCTCTATTGGATCAGACGCCGCCGACGCAGCAAGCTTTATTACCAAAATGGGCCCCATGTCAGAACCTTTTGCACTGGCAGATCCCGACACCCAACACAAAACCCTGCAAGTCATCGAAGAGGCGCTGATGCCCTATTCCAATGACAGCGGCGTTACCCTCGGGTTTAGCACCTGGATCGTGAGCGCAATGCAGGCCTGATTAGATATCAGGCCGCATTCGACAAACCATCCTCACTAACTGCCCCAGATGTCGCCAAGGGTAAATCCATTGGGAAACGGATCGTCCGGGTCCACGACATACTGGGCCATGCCCGTGACCCAGGCCTGGCCGGTGATGGTGGGGACTACTGCAGGGTAATCGCCAACCGTTGTCTCTTTAATCAGTCGGCCGGTAAAGATCGTGCCGAGAATACCTTCATGGTGAAAATCCTGGTCTAGGCCCAACAAACCTTTAGCATGCAAGGTCGCCATCTTAGCGCTGGTGCCTGTCCCACAGGGGGAGCGATCCAGCGCCGCCTTCCAGGTCTCTGGGCGATTCCAGTCCAGGGAGCCCGTCGACACCACCGCTGCGTTCTTGAGTGTGGCCTTTGGGTTTGTAGCCGGACCAGAGAGTACCCCAATGGTGATATCTGAGACCGCCGGATTCTCCGGGTGCTGACAGGACAGTTGTTCACGTGCCGCGGCTTTGATCATCTCACCCGCCCGAGCTAATTCTCCTGCTCTATCGGGAGTCAACATCAGTCCTAACGGCTCGGTTTCTGTAATGACGTAGAACATCCCGCCCCAGGCTACATCGACAACCACTGGACCGAATTCCGGCACTTCGATCGTGGCATCCAAATGGACGGCAAATGCCGGCACATTTTCGAAAGTGATGGAGTTTGCTTTCCCATCACGCACTTCTGCCGTTACTTTAATGAGCCCAGCGGGACTTTCCAGATTTAATGTCGTGATGGGTTCGGTCACTTCGACCATGCCGCTCTCGATCAATGCCGTCGCCACACACATCGTGTTGGTACCAGACATTGGAGGGTATTCGACCTGCTCCATGATAATGAATCCAGCGTCAGCGTCAGGGTGGGTAGGCGGCAAGATCAAATTGCAGTTTGACGCGGGATAGCCACGCGGTTCGCGCAACATGCGAAGGCGAAGATCATCTGCCTTGGTCTCAAAATAACGCATCTTCTCAAACATACTGGCACCGGGCACATCCAGCACGCCACCCACAATCACACGACCAGGTTCACCACCAGCGTGAAGATCGATTGCGTGAATCACCTTATCGAATCTCATCGTCAATCCTCCTTCCAAACCGTCCAACACAACCGCACACAACCTGGCTCACGACTTCGAGTCTTCGCTCTCCCCAAACGATTGATTCGACGTCCAATCGAAGGTTCCTTCGTCGCGTTCGCGAACAGCCTGCTTCCAGCCCATGGCTTCTGCGCGTTGTTTGAAATTCACCCCTTCCGGTGAGTGACGGGTGATGCCATCAAAGAAAGTAGCCAGTGTCTGCGTCGAGGAAAGACCCATATTCTCTAGTGCCTGATTGACCATGATTTTTTGCATGATCAACTGGTTGCGCGGAACCGTAGCCATGCGTTGCGCGATACGATCTACTTCATCGTCAAGGTCTGCCGCCGGCACAGCCTGTCCCAGACCCCAGGCTTCCGCCTGGCGTCCATCGATCAAGTCGCCACTGAATAGCAAGCGTTTCGCGCGCTCTGCACCTAGGCGATAGACCCACATTGCTGTTGGTGGACACCCCCATACCCTGGCAGGTGGATAACCAAGCTGTGCATTGTCGGCGACGACAAGAAGATCAGCACACAGTGCAATATCGCTTCCGCCAGCAATCGCATAGCCATGCACTTTACAAATCACCGGCACCAAAGAGCGCCAAAGACTCATAAAACAATCCGTGTTCCGCTTCATAAAAGCGAAGTCTTTAACCGGATCCCACGGCATTTCCTGAACACCTAGATTGGTCCCGGACGACTCAGCGAATATATCTAAATCATAGCCTGCGCAAAAAGCGCGCCCCGCACCCGACAAAATGATGACACGAGTGGACTCATCGGCATTCGCCCGGATAACCGCTGCTTCAAGCGCTGATGGAAGCTCCTCATTAATGGCATTCAGTACATCGGGGCGATTCAACGTGATATGAGCAATGCGTCCGCTTTGCTCATAAATGATCGGAGAGGTCGATTTCATCTTGATCCATCAGTATCGAGAACAAACGATTTAACGAACTATCCTCAATCCTACTCCTTAATGGGTGTCGCCACACCCATCGACCAGCGGCAGAACTCCAGAGTGGTCAACTGGGTTCCGGCAAAGCGAAACCCATTTGACGCGAATCACGCGCACCTCATCAGATATCTCGCTCCAATCCAATCAGTTCGCTACTCTTCCTTAGCATAAGATGCCGCTGCACTCGCATCAAACTCAAGCATCACGCACGGCTCATCACCGATGACCCATGCATCATGCCCTGGCTCACAAACATAGGCATCGCCGGCACTGATTTCCATCTCACTTCCATCGTTGTGTTTTATTCCCAAACGACCTGACACCACAGTGCCCACATGGTTCGCCTGGCAACTATCGGTCCCCACCACCGGCTTGATGCAACTTGACCAGGTCCAGCCTGGTTGAACGGTCAGTCGTGCAGCTTTTACGCTACCCAGATCTACCAGTTCCAATACCGTTTTATCGGGTGTGCGTGTCTCATCTGGGGTTGAAAAACTCTTCCTTCTGGCTCCAGCCATCGTCATCTCCTGTTATTAGATTATTCGGTTACTCCGTTAGCAGAATCGGAATATAGCGTCTTTCAATACACAATCGAAACAATGGAATAATCCAATCATGCAGGAATAACGGGCTTATTCGGGTTACACGTAGACAGCTTAAACAAGCTCTGTTCAACAGCAACGCGTTGATTCGATGCGAGTGTTTAGCCGCCCTCTGTCCTCTTTTGATCGTAATGGAACAGGGGCCCAAGGCTGGTTACTGTTATCCATCACAATTTCTATGGACTCACTCCCGTGCTCGAAAGCACCCATCAGCACAAACATCCACCTAACGCCGACGTGCCTGAACCGTAATCTCCACTCGACTGTCGCCGAACAGATGCTTGGATTCAGTGGTTGTCCTTGCCGGAGTCGTGTTCGGGGGAAAACACTGACGATAGGCTTCGTCCATCGCATCAAAATCAGCCAGGTCAGTCAAATGCACTTCGGCCTTAACAATATCGCACATTTCCAGTCCCAGTTCCTTGAGAACTTTCGAGATCACGTTCAATATCGCTGTCGTTTCGGCGGCCACATCGCCTAGCACCGCCAGACCCTCAGGAAAATCCGCGGCAACCAACCCGGAAAAATAGACATACCAATCGTCGAGCACAACCTGACTAAACGGCGCCGTCGACTTAGGGATAGAAACCGGCTGAATTCGATCGATCATTGTCTCGGCGAGTCTCAGTTGGATGGAATACAGAGCGGCATCTGATCAATATTCTCGGAGGGATGGGATGCCAAGTAAATAATTTTCATCGCACAAATGACCAGAACCTCTATAATCCGACCTGCCCTCCTTGTTGTTCCGTGCCCCAGGTACCTTTTTGTGACGCTTCCCATAAATTCTTTGCGCAATATCGCCCGTCGACCACGGCAAGACAACACTGGTCGATCAATTGCTTCGCCAGTCCGGAACGCTTAGCGCTCATACAAAAATACCCGACCGGGTGATGGATTCTAATCAGCTGGAGCGCGAAAGAGGCATCACTATTCTGGCCAAAAATACGGCCATCCGTTGGCAGAACTGGCGAATCAATATCATCGACACCCCGGGACACGCGGACTTTGGCGGAGAAGTAGAACGTGTTCTGTCGATGGTGGATTCGGTCTTGTTACTGGTTGACGCCGTAGAAGGACCCATGCCGCAGACTCGTTTCGTCACTCAAAAATCGCTTGAACGAGGTCTGAATCCTATCGTTGTGGTGAACAAAGTCGATCGCCCCAGCGCTCGACCGGACTGGGTCCTTGGCGAGACATTGGAATTGTTTGATCGCCTTGGCGCCACAGAGGATGGAAATAACGGAGAAAACGAGCCTGGTAAATAGCTTGTATCGGCCCGAGGCCCATTGACTTCAGGCAATCACCTCTCATGTACCACCGCCAGCCGTTAACGCCAGCGGCCCGTTTCAGATGCAAATCAGCGCACTGGACTACTCCAGCTACGTTGGCGTAATCGGCATTGGACGTATTCAGCGTGGCACCGTCTTCAGAAATAGTCAGGTGAAAGTGCTGGGAACCAACGGGCCAGTTCGCAGTGGACGCGTGCTGCAGATTCTAGAATTCCACGGACTTGAACGCATTGAAGCGGAGACTGCTACTGCAGGTAACATCGTTGCCATCACCGGCCTAGATAATCTTCGCATCTCAGACACATTATGTGATCCGGAAATGGTCGCGGCGATGCCTCCCCTGAGTATCGAAGAACCGACTCTCAGTATGACTTTTCAAGTTAACGACTCACCGTTTGCAGGGCGCGAGGGGAAATTTGTTACCAGTCGCAACATAAGAGAACGCTTAGACACGGAATTGATTCACAACGTAGCGCTGCGTGTCGAACCATTAAATGACCCTGACAAATTTCGCGTCTCCGGCCGAGGAGAGCTACACCTGTCGATACTGATTGAGAATATGCGTCGCGAAGGCTTTGAGTTGGCGATATCCAGACCGGAGGTCATCGTGCGAGAAGTCGACGGAAAAATTCTGGAGCCGTGGGAAACGCTCACGATAGACACTGAGGCTACTTTTCAAGGCAAGGTGATGGAACGACTAGGTGAACGTCGTGCGGAACTACAAAATATCGTGCCCGACGGCGACAATCGAGTTCGCCTGGACTACATGGTCCCCAGCCGCGGCTTAATGGGGTTTAGATCTGAATTCCTCAGCATCAGCTCTGGCACGGGGCTAATGCACCATGCCTTCGGCTCGGCAAGCGTAACAACGGGGTATTGGTCTCCATGGCCAAGGGTAAGGCCCTCGCCTATGCACTCTTCAATCTGCAGGAAAGGGGACGACTATTTATCGGTCACGGCGCAGCGGTCTACGAGGGAATGGTCATTGGCATACATTCGCGGGAAAACGATCTGATTGTTAATCCGCTCAAGGGAAAACAGTTGACCAATATCCGTGCCGCCGGCACCGACGAAAACATCTTGCTCACGCCGCCTATCGATACCACATTGGAATATGCACTCGAATTCATTCACGATGACGAACTGGTGGAGGCTATTCGAATCCGCAAGAAGCTGCTGCGCGAAACCGAAAGGAAGCGCGCCAGTCGTGCTGCCTAGAAGCCACTAGCGCCGACACATCTAACCGCTTCTCGTCGATCCGGAATGGCACTCGACCCGTGGGGCCCTCACTGAAACCGCCGGTCAGTCAACAATAAATAGCTTTACGCCGGTTGTTGTCGTTGATCGGTGCGGCGCATCTCCAAAATCGGATACCTGGTAACTCATGCCAGGGCTAAGTCGAAATGTCCGACCATCCTTGAGTTCGCTGATCAGTTCGCCCTCGAGGACATACAAAACATGCCCCCGATCACACCAGTGATCGGCAACATAACCTTCCGAATATTC
>LWDU01039256.1_pt1 | contig 18586 bp, 19 predicted proteins | sample 727161 | NCBI WGS metagenome assembly LWDU01 (sample SAMN04566230, study PRJNA314399) | hydrothermal vent metagenome | isolation source: deep sea hydrothermal plume seawater | place: Mexico: Gulf of California, Guaymas Basin | collected 2004-07-11
TAGGAAAGGCCGAATGCCCATTGTCGCGCACCGGTAGGTAACAGATAGCCTGACTCGGGGCGAAGACTCAAGAACAGGAGTTTGACGGGGAATTGATCGCGCAGGGCAAAAGGGCCGGAGGGCGCGCGTTGGGCGAGGACGGCAGAAGGCAGGATGCAGAAGGCGGTAAGCAGAAGGCAGAAGGCAGAAGGCAGGGCGCGCTGTGTACGTACGAGGAGAGCATGCAGAAGTGAGTGCGGATTGCGAAATGCAGAGTGGGTAGAAATTGGCGAATGGAAAATGGTAAATAGTGATTGAAAGGCGGAAAACTTAAAAGACGGGACAAACATAGCCATTAAATCACCAATCAGTCAATCAATAAACGCCAGGGTCTGGCCGGCGATAATCTGGTCGCCTGTGCTTACGGTAATGTTGTTTACTGTGCCGTTGACCGGGGCGGTGATTTCCATCTCCATTTTCATGGCTTCGAGGACGATGATGATTTCACCCTCCTGTACGCTCTGACCTGATTGGGCGACTACAGAGATGACCTTGCCCGGGATCTGTGCCATAACCGGTGTACCGGGTGCGCCGTTGCTGTCGCTGACCGTTTTACGTTCGTTCTCTGCGGCCTTTACACCGATATTGTAGACTTTCCCATTTACGGTGGCCGTGTCACCGTCGATCGTCATGTTGTAGCTCTTGCCATTAACCGACACCTGATAGGTCTGGGGTTGATCGGGTTTGGTTACAGGGGGCGCTTGCGGTTGTTGTTTCTCCGGTTCCTCTTTCCGGACTCGGACCTCACCTTCGCCTTTTAGAAAGGCCATTCCCTTGTCACCGCAGGCGGCCAGAATAAAAATATTTTCGTCGGTTTCTTCGAGTCCGGCTTCCTGCAGTTTAGTGCGGGCGGCGTCCGTGCCTTTTTGGGGATCGTTGTCATCGAGTTCCCGAACAGGACGATCGTTGGGCGGTATTCCGAACTGTTCTGAGGCGATCTCGACGATTTTTGGATCGGGCGGGACAGGCGTTTTTCCGAAATACCCCAGCACCATACGGCCATAGCCGTCGGCGATTTTTTTCCAGGGGCCCATCATGACGTTGTTGAACGCCTGTTGAAAGTAAAACTGGGAGACCGGAGTTACGGACGTGCCAAATCCGCCACGCTCTACGACTTCGCTCATGGCCTTAATGATATCCGGATATTTGTCCATAATGCTGTTATCCCGCAGCATCTGTGTATTGGCGGTCAGAGCGCCGCCCGGCATGGGGCTCCAGGGAATCATGGGCTCGACGGCAATGGCCTCCATCGGCAGAAAGTAGTCCTTCATATTCTCCTTCAGCACCTCTTCCGCGTCCCTGATTCTGGTGACGTTGACATCCAAATCAAAATCGGTCCCGCGCAGGGCATGCCACATCACGAGGACATCGGTCTGTGACGTACCACCGGAGACGGGGGCCAGCGACAGGTCGATGGCATCGGCGCCGCCTTCGAGAGCGGCCTGATTGGCAGATACGCCGATACCGGCGGTATCGTGGGTATGAAAATGAATCCAGGTGCCTTCGGGTAACATTTTCCGGGCCAGTTTGATGGACTCATACACTTTGGAAGGAATGGCTGTGCCTGAGGCGTCTTTAAAACATACGGAATCGAACGGGATGTCTGCGTCGAGAATTTGTTTCAATGTCTGCGCATAAAAGGCAGCATCATGGCCCCCCTCACAGCCTGGCGGCAGCTCCATGATGGTAACGCACACCTGATGTTTGAGACCGGCATCGACAATACATTGGCCGCTGTAGATGAGATTTTCGACGTCGTTCAGGGCGTCGAAATTCCGAATAGTGGTCATCCCGTGTTTTTTGAACAGTTCGGCATGGAGACGGATGATGTCGCTGGGCTGTGAATCCAGCCCGACTACATTGACGCCGCGCGACAGAGTTTGCAGGTTCGCCTCCGGACCAACTGTTGCACGGATGGTGTCCATTCGTTCAAATGCATCTTCATTACAGTAAAAATAAGGCGACTGAAACATCGCCCCGCCCCCGGCTTCGAAGTAATTGATGCCGGCATCACGCGCGGCTTCCAGTGCCGGCAGAAAGTCCTGGGTGAATACCCGGGCGCCGTACACGGATTGGAATCCGTCCCGAAATGCGGTACACATGAAGTGGACTTTTTTCTTCAAAACCAAACCTCGACAGTGAATTTATTGATTTGTTGATTGAAAAGACAGAATCAGACAATCAACAAATCAGACAATGATCTACGGCGCCAGAACCGACCACAGGATACCCGCGCCGACGGCCGAACCGATGACGCCGGCTACATTCGGGGCCATGGCGTGAAACAACAGGAAATTCTGCGGATCTTCTTTATGGGCTACGGTTTGAACTACCCGGGCGGCCATAGGCACGGCGGACACGCCGGCAGCGCCAACCAGCGGGTTAATTTTTTCCTTCAAGAACAGGTTCATGAATTTCGCGAACAGCAGGCCGCCGGATGTGGCGATACAGAACGAGAGTGCGCCGAGGGCGAAAATGAACAGAGACTGCGTGGTCAGAAAGGTCTGTGCCTCCGTACTCGCTCCTACCGAAAAACCGAGCAGGATAGTCACTATGTCTATCATTGAGGTTCGAGCGGTCTCTGCCAGTCGCTCTGTCACTCCGCTTTCTTTAAGCATGTTGCCGAAAAAGAGCATGCCGACCAGTACGATCGAATCCGGCGCAATCATCGCGGCGATGAGAAAAGCGACGATGGAAAAGATGATTTTTTCCCGTTGTGAAACAGCTCTTGGCGGCTGCATGCGGATCAGCCGTTCCTCACGGGTCGTTAGCAATCGCATAATCGGCGGTTGTATTACGGGAACCAGCGCCATGTACGAATAGGATGCGATGGCTATGGCGCCTAGCAAATGAGGGGCCAGCTTCGACGAAAGGAATATGGCTGTCGGGCCGTCCGCCCCGCCGATGATGCCCACAGCACCCGCTTCCGCTGGCGTAAAACCTATGGCCAGGGCGCCGAGCAGCGTCAGAAAAATACCGATTTGCGCGGCGGCGCCGAGGAGCACCAATTTCGGATTCGACAACATGGCAGAAAAGTCGGTCATCGCCCCGATGCCTAAAAAGACCAGCGGCGGGAATATACCTTCCCGAACGCCGAAATAAATGTAGTACAGGACGCTGCCTTCATCGTAGACGCCATGCCCCGCCCCCTCAAGAGAAGGCACATTACCCACGATAGCGCCAAAACCGATGGGTACCAGTAACAACGGCTCAAAGCGTTTTGTAATAGCCAGGCCGATCATGACGATTCCAATAACGATCATTATGGCATTACCAAGCGTCATGGCGGCAAAGCCGGAGGAAGACATAAAGTCAAAAAGGATGGTCATGTATTTAATCCTGTGCAGGAAGATACCCCGCAGTCCAAGATATGGGGTATTATCGACAGTGCTGTTGATGAGTCGTTAATCCAACTATTTCGACCGTCTTTCCTGGTGGAGGATATATCCTACAGCAGCAGCGATGGCCTCATCGTCGTTCGATGCGTCCGGTGTAGATGTCAGCGGTACCGGAGTTTCCGGGAAAACACCACTCAGAAGGCTCAGTGTTTTCGGCAGCATGGTAATGCATACACTGATTAATATCAGGACCAGAAATACGGTGATCATCCCCGTCAGAGCGATTTCAATACCCTGGCCGTCGATAATACGTTGTATACTGATTTGAATAAGATCCATAAATTCGCAGTTGATAGGTTAGAGCACAGGTTCACAGCACCCTATGAACGTATGAGGTTAAAATGTAAGCAATTTCCGGTATTGATTCGCTTTGCCGTTTGACAATTATGATTTAAAATCGATATTATATCGTCTAAACTTATGAATGCAGCAAGAAACGTATCAGGCGGTAAGAAGGCAAGGAAATATTAACCGAGATGACACAAAAGACGCGTCACCTCAGAGTACCGAGTACAGAGTGTGGAGTACATGGAGCCAACCCCGTTTTATGCGCTGATTCCCGACCGAATCTGGGATGGGCAGGCTGACTCGGTACAAACCGGGCTGGCTGTTGTCATTCAGGATCAGGATATTGACGCCTTATTGCCTGTAGAGGAATTGCCCTCAGACCTGATGCGTGTTGCCCTGCCGGACTGTACCTTAATACCGGGGCTTATGGATGCCCATGTGCATTACAGTTCGGTCATGGGCCCGGCTTTTCTGGCAGCGGGGGTCACGACCATCCGTGATGTGGGCAACGACCTGAACTGGATTTTAGCGCAGCGGACGCGCCATGCAAGTGACCTGTCCGCCGGTCCATCCATCGTGTGCTGTGGACATTTGCATGACGGCCCTGACGTATTCTGGCCGCATATGGGCCGTGCGCACGCACATCCTGACGATCTTCGTGCATCCATCAGGAAGCATGCGGCAGCCGGGGTCGATGCGATTAAGTTGTATGCGGGTCTGGATCTTGAATTGCTGAAAGCCGGCATTGATGAAGCGCATCAGGCTGGAAAATTCGTCATCGCCCATTTAGGGTCGCCATCGGCTGAGGATGCGGTGCGTGCCGGCCTGGACGAATTCGAGCATCTGTCCGGTTGCGACGTCGCCTGGCGGGAGGCCTCTCAGGAAGAAGACGATGCCATGATCAATCTGCTCCTTGCGCATCAGGTGGTCATCGATCCGACCCTCGTGGTCTGGGATCGCCTTGGTCGCATCCTGGATCGGTCGTTTCATCATGACGGCCGCCGGGTCTGGGCACATCCCTGCCATCGTGATATCTGGGATCGATACCGCAGCCGTTTTGGTCCGCCGGAAGACCGATGGCGTCACCAGGGGCCTATGGTGCATTTAAAACGATTTCTTCGTCGGGCCTGTGAACGCGGGGTTACCATTGCGTTAGGCACGGATACGCCGTTTCCGCATCTGGTACCGGGTATGAGCGTGCATGATGAACTGTGTATGTATGTCGATGCCGGTATTCCGCCGATGGACGCGTTGCGGGCGGCTACATCCGTCAATGCAAAGGTGCTGGGTGTCGATGGACGTACCGGCATGATAAAACCGGGATTGCTGGCCGATCTGGCTGCCATACGGGGAAATCCGCTGGAACAGATTGGCGATATCAGCGAGGTGGTGTGTACCGTGCGTGCCGGTCGGCGGTTCGAACCGTCTGAACTGCTGCGTGCCGTTCAGGATACATTTGATCAGATCCCGGATGGAGCTATTACACAGGATCTGTTGGAATATACAGGTGGTGACCGTTAACTATGCCGAAAATTATAAAAGATGTCATATTCAGCCTGATTGTTTCCATCAGTACAGCTGGAATCCTGGCCGCCGGTATCGGGACGCTGGCTGCTATGGTTGGGTGGATAGAAGATAATCAAGTCCTCGTCGATATCTTTTTGGTGATTACCGTACCTCTGTTTGTATTCAGTCTTATTCTTATCTCGCGAAGCAGCAATAACGTGTCGGAAAACGATACCGGATGAGGTGGGTTTATAAAGGAGAAAATCATTTCACGACGAACCGAAACAGCAACGCTGGGCGGTGGATGCTTCTGGTGTCTTGAGGCGATCTACCAGAACGTAAAAGGGGTATCTCTGGTGGTATCGGGATACGCAGGCGGGTCTGTGGATAATCCGAGATATCAGGCGGTATGCAGCGGGACGACCGGGCACGCGGAAGTGATGCAGATTACGTTTGACCCGGATGTGATCTCATACGACAATATCCTCTACATATTCTGGCGTATGCACGATCCGACGACGCCCAATCGGCAGGGCGCCGATGTGGGTACGCAGTACCGGTCGATTATTTTTTATCATGATGAAACGCAGCAGGAGATCGCCGAACACTCCAGAAAACAGGCAGACGCGTCCGACCTCTGGGACAGCGCCATCGTCACAGAAGTTGTTCCGCTTACCCGATTCTACCCTGCGGAGGATTATCACCAGAATTATTATCGCAACAATCCCAGGCAGCCGTATTGTACGATGGTGATCGATCCCAAGGTGGATAAATTCAAGAAGTCGTTTCAGGACATGATGACGTAGAAAATGGTGAATTAATAGAGTGGTGATTTGATGAAGTAAAGTCGCAGGATTTTGCGCCTTTTAATCTATTGAGGAGACCTACATGAAACATTTAACAGCCATCATTCTGGTAGCCCTGATATCCTGCTCGGTGCAGGCGCAGCCGTCGTTACGGACGGAACATGTTATTCTGATTACCTTAGATGGGTTGCGGTGGCAGGAGTTGTTTACCGGGGCGGATTTGAGTCTGATTGGTGATGAAGATTTCGTTGGTGAACCTGAAATCCTTAAACATCGGTTCTGGGATGAGGATGCGATGATTCGCCGGACAAGGCTAATGCCGTTCTTCTGGTCGGTTATAGCGGAAGAGGGCAGGATTTACGGCAATCGAACCCATGGCAGCCTCGTCAATCTCACCAACAACTTCTGGTTTTCGTATCCGGGGTATAATGAAATCCTGACCGGATTCATCGATGATCGGATTACCAGCAATGACAAGATCGATAATCCCAATGTCACCGTGCTGGAATACATTAATGGATTACCTGAATTTCGTAATTCGGTTGCCGCGTTTGCCTCGTGGGACGTGTTTCCGTATATCATTAACGAACAGCGCAGTGGCGTGCCCGTCAATGCCGGTTTTCGTTCTGCCGAGGGCGACTTGACGGACCACGAACGGTTTCTCAATGAGATACAGCCTCAGATACCGAGTCCATGGACCACGGTGCGCTTCGATGCGTTTACGCATCATTATGCGATGGAATACCTCGAAAAATACGCCCCGCGTCTGCTGTATATATCCTATGGCGAGACGGATGATTTCGCACACGATGGAAAATACGATCAATATCTGAACTCCGCCGCGCAGACCGATGCGTTCATCAATGATATCTGGACGTGGGTCCAGTCGCACGCGCCCTACCGTAATGCGACGACGCTGATTATCACGACCGATCATGGCCGCGGGACGCAGCCGAAAGATGCGTGGAAAAGCCACGGCACGGAGATCAATGGATCGGATCAGATCTGGTTTGCGGTCATAGGGCCGGATACCACACCGATGGGTGAGATCAAAACCGGCGGCCAGTATTATCAGAATCAGATCGCCCGGACGGTGGCCGCGTTTCTGGGCGTTGAATTCACCGGTGAAGGCAAAGCTGGTGAGGCGATAGAACAGGTTATTGGGAAGTAGGCAAACGACGAAGCTACGATAGCGCCCGCTTGGGGGGATTTAGATAGCGATGGCGATCTCGACCTTTACCCAACTAATTCGTCTGCTCCGGGTGTGAATCGTCTTTACAGAAATGACGGGGTTGGCCTGTTTCCTGAGATCGGTGCCACCACGGGCCTTCAGGAATTGTTCAGGTGCTCACCGATGTGGCGACGAACCAGTCCGATCGCCGGTCTGCAGTTCTATGTGGTACATTACGAGTCGTAGCCTATGGCATGACACCCGGTACCGGGCTAACAGTCGGCCACGACGCAATGTTGCACCTGTCAGTTTCTCTGCTTGATGGCGTGGCGGATAGCCCACCTACAACGCTATTTCAGTTGTTGTGATGGCCAACTCACCGCCTCAGATCGTACCCGTCCAACTGGGCCAGGTAATACAGGCTGTGACCGGCAAAGAGGCGTCCCTGCCTTCAGCCTTCATGCGGCAGCTCCCAACCCTTTTACGGTGACGACCGTCTTCTCCTATGATGCACCGGAGGCGGCTCGGGTAACGCCGGATATTATCACACTCGACGATAAAGAAGTGACCCGAATCGTAGATACAGCTGTGGCGCCAGGATGCCATATATTAATATGGAACGGTCAGGTTGATGTCGGCGATCCTCTGCCGTCGGGCGAATATCAATACCTCATGCAGACCAATAGGGGATTCACGCAGTCACGACGATTGAGGATCATTCGGTCTGATTTTACAATACAGGCGGTTTGATTTCTGTCAAAACGATGGGTATTATTGGTGATCGGGGCAAGACGTCATACGTCCCCGTAGAGACGAATATAAACCATGCTCAAATTCTGGTTATCCGGCATCATAATCATTCTATTTGCAACCTGCGGTCCGTCTGTTACTGTAGACACTTTGATCACCGTCACCCCGGCGAAAGCCGGGGTCCGTTGCCTTTCCATATCGCTTGATGCAATAACTTAACCGCTGGCCAAAACCGCATTTTCACGGCCTGCGCCAAGATGACAATACCGGAACATACGCTAAACACATACCAGGCCGCGGCGTCCAGCCTACATCACCACTTCCACCGGGGCGCTCAGTTCAAACTGACCCCACTTGATCTGAAGGAAGGATTTCTTTACATCGTCCTGGTTGGTGGTGAATATCATGTCCAGGTTTTTGGTCGTGTCGGAGGTTTTCTTGAAGGTCAGCGGCGCATTGAAATTAATGGTCAGTTCCGAAGCCCGTGCGCCTACTTCGGAGGCATCCATGTGTAATGCTCTGGTGGATGCCGGATCAATAAAGGCCAGCATCCAGTTACTGCCGTCCGCCGAACGTTGAATGGCGATATAGTAATGACCTGCAGGGACATCCTGTCCGCCGATTTTTATGGGTACATTGCTATCCAGATGGGTAAAGAAATTGTCATGCTATCCAGGGCGCCCGGAGCTTCATAGTCTGCTTTCCATGCGGGCCTGCCATAGCTGAGGGCGACTTCAACGGCTGCTTTGCCAGCGGCGCCGTCCCAGAGCAGAATACGCGTTTCGCCTTTGTTGTGCAAGCTCCCGGTAAATGCCCGTAGTTGTGCCTGTGCGCTTGATACGAGGAGGGTTAAAACAGCCAGGGTCAAAAGCATCTTCTTCATGTACGCCTCCGATAAAAAATGATAACTGGTAATTGGTGAACCGCACAGCGGTCGCTGGAGCCCACAGGGATCAGCAATGGTGATTTATTTTCGGTTACAAAATCTTCTTGTACAGCCATTTTGAATGTATATACTTATCCGGGTATTGTCAAAAGGATATGTATACTGGTGAACGTTAACATCGGAAGGTTGTAAGAGGTTTCTATGCCGACTAATGTTGTTTTTATTATGACGGACAATCAGGGGGCCTGGACGGTGGGATGTTACGGGAATCCGGATATCCGTACGCCTCAGATTGATCGGCTGGCATCGCAGGGGGTACGGTTTTCGAATGCGTATTGCGTTAATTCGGTCTGCTCGCCCAGCAGAGCTACGTATCTGACGGGCCTGATTCCGTCGCAGCATGGCGTGCATTGCTATCTGGGCGGTGAAAAACCGGATGCGCAGATCGGTCCGGATGCCTATTGCACGATTGGTGAATTTATGAGTCTGCCGCGTATTCTGGCGGAGTCGGGTTATACCTGCGGCCTCAGCGGAAAATGGCACCTGGGAGATAGCCTGCAACCGCAGACCGGGTTCTCCTACTGGTTCACTAAACCGCGCGGACATACCCAGACGTTTTATGATGACGAAGCTATCTGGGATGAACGGATATACACCGAGCCACGGTATTATACCGATGTCATCACCGAACACGCCCTGAACTTTCTCAAACAGCAGCAGGAGAATCCGTTTTTTCTGTATGTCTGTTACAACGGACCGTACGGCCTCGGTGAGCACATGACCAGCACACATGAAAATCGGCACACGGCGTATTACGCGGATAAGGATCTGCCGTGTTTTCCAAGAGAGCCGGTTCATCCCTGGTTAAAACAGAATCGGGATTTCATAGGCAACCCGGTCTGTATGCGTGGCTATGCTTCTGCGGTCAGCGGCGTGGATGATGGGGTGGGGGCGATACTTGATACGCTCAATCAGTATGGTCTCGATGAAGATACGCTGGTTATTTTCTGCTCTGATCAGGGCCTGTGCGCCGGGCACCATGGGATGTGGGGTATGGGGGATCATGCCCGGCCCATTCATACCTACGAGGAAGCCCTGCACATTCCGCTGATTTTTCGCCATACCGGCCCCATTCCGGCCGGCACGGTGTTTGACGGGCGGACCTGTAATTATGATTTTTTCCCTTCGATGCTGGACTATCTCGGTATGGCCGATGCGATGCAGACAGACCCTAATCTGCCCGGTACGAGCTATGCCCGGGCGATGCAAGGAGAGCATATCGCTTGGGACGATGTGATCTTTCATGAGTTTGAAAATGTTCGTATGATCCGTAATGACGCGTGGAAATATACCCGGCGCTTTCCGAACGGCCCGGATGAACTCTACGATATACAAATCGATCCGGGGGAACGCCGGAATCTGGCCGACACGCCCGGATACGCGTCCGTTATTGAGGATTTGAAGGCCCAGTTGGAGACCTTCTTTTCGCGTTACGCTGATTCGCAGTATGATAGGTGGCGTGGCGGCCGGTCAAAGGCCGGCAGACTGTTATCCTGATCAGGAGTGACATAGTAATCATCAATCGCTCGCAGGAACGGGCTCCTAACCATATAAAACAGCCTGAATCAGGATAGGAGCTCGCCCCTGCGAACGAACCGCGTAACTATCCTGAAGGAGTAGCCATGCGTGTTGGTATTATCTCGCTCATCCATGAGTCCAATACATTTATCCATTTCCCGACGACCATCGATCTATTCCGGCGTGATGCGTTGTTGACGGGGCAGGCCGTCACTGATCTATTCCAGGGCGGCCATCATGAAATCAGCGGGTTTCTGGAGGGGCTTGATGAGGCCGGGATCGAGGCCGTCCCCCTGTTTTACGCCTCGACAACTCCTTTGGGTCGCATCACGCAGGATACCTGCGAAACGTTGATCGGGCTCATGTTTGAGCAATTAGACGGTGCTGGTCCTCTCGATGGGATGCTGGTGGCGCCACATGGCGCCAATGCCGGTGAGGGGCATGACTACCACGATCTGGACGGATTCTGGCTGACGCGTCTGCGTGAAACAGTAGGCCCTGATCTTCCCATCATATGCACCATCGATCCCCATGCCAACCTGTCGCCCCGCATGATCGCCGCGTGCGACGCCACCATCGCGTATCGCTCCAATCCCCATCTGGATCAGAAGCTGCGCGGTCTGGAAGCTGTTGCCTTAATGGTGCGGACATTGGATGGAGAGATACGGCCTACCCAGTCCGCTTCTTTTCCACCGGTGGCCATCGGGATTGAACGACAGTCAACGACCTCACCGCCCTGCCTGCCGATGTATGATCTGGCAGATATCTGTCTGAAGAACCCCGGCGTGCTTTCGAACAGCATCGTGCTCGGTTTTCCCTATGGGGATGTCGAGGAGATGGGGTCGGCGTTTATCGCTGTAACGGACCATAATCCGGATCTCGCGCAACAGATCGTGGATGACATGGCGCAGTATCTTGTGGATCACCGGTCGGATTTTATTGGAGAATTTATTGCTATTGAAGATGCAGTAGACATGGCGATACAGATCCCCGGTCCTGTGTGCCTTCTGGATATGGGCGATAATGTCGGTGGCGGCTCGGCGGCGGACGGTACGCTCATTGCTCACGAGATACATAAACGAGGTGGCCCGAACACCTTTGTCTGTCTGTATGATCCGGTTGCAGCAGGTCAAGTCGTCACTGCAGGGGTGGGGAGCCGTCTGATGCTTAAGATGGGCGGGCGGGTGGATGACGAGCATGGGCCGGCGCTGGAAGCATCAGTCCGTGTGCGAAGCATTCACGATGGTCGTTTTACCGAATCAGAAATACGCCACGGCGGGCAGACGGCCTTTGATATGGGGATCACGGCCGTGGTGGGCACAGACACCGGGCTGACCATCAGCCTCACCTCGCTGCGGACGGTGCCGGTCAGCCTCGGCGTTATGACGAGTCTCGGTTTGAATCCGGCTGATTTTCAGATAATCATCGCCAAAGGCGTCCACGCCCCGGTAGCCGCCTATGCCCCCGTTTGCGACCGGCTGATTCGTGTCGACACACCGGGTTCCACTACAGCCGACATGCGGCGGTTCAGCTACGTATATCGAAAGAAGCCATTGTATCCATTTGAAGAAATTGAATAGCTTGTGTCAGGTGGCAGGTGGCTTGTAACAGGTAACATAGGTCTATAATATCACGCGCTACCCGCTACAAGCTATCCGCCGCTCCGAAGGAGCCTCCATGACCATCCCGATGGACCAGATTGCCAATATGCCGGCCTTTTCACCTTACTATCCCATGCCGCCTGCACGGTATCGGCAGGCGCAGTTTCAATATGTTTTTTTCCAGGCTGACCCTGCGGCGATCGACCGGGTTCTTTGAGCCTGTGGAAGACGGGCTCTGTGCGGCGATTGGCATCTCGATTCCGTGGTCAGCCAACTACGGGGCGTTCGAAGAGAGTGTACTTACCGTACCATGTAGCTATGAAGGGCAGATGGGCTATTTTACCCCGGTGGCTTTTCTGAACTCCCGCTCCAGCATTCCGGCGGGCCGGGAGATATACGGGACACCGAAGGTCGCGGCTGATATCACGGTAGCGATGGATGAGCGCGTGATGTTCACGGATACCCAAGTGGCCGGCGCCTCAGTCCTGAGTATTCGCTCAACCATGCATAAAGGAGCGACTGTTGAAGAAATGCCGGTTTTACAACCTGCGTGGCGCCTTAAAGTCATCCCCCGTGCTGATGGTCCGGGCGCCGAGGTCATGCAACTGATTGATGTATCCGAGGTAACGAACGATGTGAACGTCCGCGTATGCCGGGCAGGCGACGGGGTCATCGAATGCCGGCCATCGCCAATTTACGACCTGTCCGATTTCACGCCTAGATCCTATGCAGGCGCCTATTACGTGGAAATGGATTATACGGAAAGGTACGCACGGATCGTTAAAGATTTTCTGGAGTAAATGTTTTGTGCTTTGTATGACTAACATGATGAGTGTATAGAATCCGTATTTAAAACCAAGCACAGAGTACAAAGCACACTCCGAATTCAGGAATGGGTGGAGACGTTTAACCGCCAGATGATCTGGATTATGGATTGCATGGAAATTCTGACGGGCTTAACGGTGAGGGTGAATATATGGCCTTGTGCCACCGTATGTTCGAGTTCAGAAAAGCCAATTTACGATTGTTCGATATGGAGCCTATCGTCAGCTTTTCCGAAGCGCTGGTAGCGAAAAACTGTCCTGTTATTCACAACAATTCATTCGTCACACGAATCGGTGGGCAATTCGGTTGGCATCAGGATGATTCACCGCATTATCTTGTGACCGAAGTCATCCCGGGCTCGCATCTGTTCGGCAAACCCTGCCCCGATTCATTTGAGGGAACCGAGTGGGAAGATAGAATTCATTATTATCTGGGTCAGGCCGGCAGTGTCATCAAGTTCAACAATCAGGTATGGTACCGGGGTGGCCCAAACCGAACGAGTGCGTTATATTGCGCAGGTGACCTAAGGCCGCTGTATGATCGGGCATAGATATTTCCCGTTTATCGATTATACCATGCCGGAATACGGCTATGAGAATGCGGATCCACGATTGAAGCGGCGGCTGGGGTTTATGGAGCGTGGGGCGGATTAGGCGGTAAACGGTAGATTGGACCCGTTGGCGCTATTTTCTTGATGGCAGCAGTCAGAGAGGCGTAAAAATGTCTGAACGACGCGTAGCACGTATGCTTCACGGTGAGATTCCCACGCTCTTTGAAGCACCACCGTCACAGGACTATACAAAGGATATTATCTTGTTGGGCGTTCCGTATGAGGGGATACTTGTTGCCGATCGTCACACCCTCTACCCTCCAGGGTCACATCCCCCCGAATCTTTTTATGCGCGCTCCGGCGCTGACAGGGCGCCGGATGCCATTCGGCAGGCCAGTGTGATTTATTCTCTGGAGCACGAAGGGGGGATAGCCGCGGAAGTGAATTTTACCAACATTTCTGAACGACTTGAGATCATAGATGCGGGTAACCACACAGTTGAAGGCGCCGAAGATATTGCCGAGCAGGCTGCGCAGTCAGACGCCATGACCATCACGCTCGGAGGCGATCACCTCGTGCCATTGCCGCTTATTAGAGGTAAACAGAAAGGCAAGAGGGAACGCACAGGAGTCGTTGTTTTTGACTCCCATTTGGATTTGCATCTATCTCCGCCACTGTGGGCCGGCTCTCAGTGGCGGACTTTAATTGATGAAGGTTATGTCCAGCCTGAAGACCTCATCATTGTTGGACCACGCGGTGTGCGACAATCACAGCACGAGATTGAATACGCCAGAGAACACAACGTCATGGTCATACCATTGCAGCAGATTGACGACCAGGGCCTTTCACCCGTTTGCGAGCAGATCGTTCGTCGTCTGCAACCTGTTGATTCAGTTTACATCTCCCTCGATATTGATGTTGTTGATCCAGGTTTCTGTCCGGCTCAAAAATATCCCGATGCGGCCGGGTTCCGTCCGCGAGAGATTCTGACGATGATGCGAAGAGTGACCGCAACGAGGCCTATTTCGGGTTTCGATCTCTGCTGTTTTTCCCCACGCTATGATGAAGGCCAACGAGGGGCTCTCCTGGCAGCCCGGTTTGCTCTTGAAGCCGTTTACGCCCGGTTGCGGTAGGCAGAAAGCATTGGATGATTGGGTGATTGAAAAAACTAAAACCAGTAGGCGGCAGGCGGTAAACAGGTGGACAGTAATCAGTAGGCAGAAAGCAGGAGGCAGTCAATCAGTCAATTGGGCAGGGTGGCAGGGGGGATGGGCAGGACAGACGTCTTGATAAAGGAGAAACTATGAGTCCCATTAATCAATCTATTTGTTTCGGCTGTTTTCACCGGGGTGGCGTATCGCCGGCAGAGGTGATCCAGGAGGCGAGTCGCATCGGGTACAAGTCCGTTGAGATGCTGCCTCAAGAACACTGGAACAGGGTCCATGATCATGGTATGAACATCGCAACTGTCGTCGGACATGAGTCGTTGCCGGATGGATTGAACAAACGAGAGAATCATGACCGGATCGAGGAAGAACTGCTGGCGAATATGGATCTCGCCATAGCGTATCATATTCCGAGTCTGATTTGTTTTTCGGGAAACTTCGGCGGGAAGTCGGATGAGGAAGGCAGAGACAACACCATCGAAGGGTTCCTGCGGGTGTCGAAGGCGGCGGAAGAGAAGGACATAACACTCTGCATGGAGCTTCTCAACAGCAAAGTGGACCATCCCGACTACCAGTGCGACCGGACGGATTGGGGCGTTGCGGTGTGCCGGGAAGTAGGTTCTTCCCATGTAAAATTGTTGTATGACATTTACCACATGCAGATCATGGAAGGGGATTTGATACGAACCATTCGGGATAACATTGCCCATATTGGCCACTTTCACACAGCCGGAAATCCCGGCAGGCAGGATATGGACGAAGCGCAGGAAATCTACTATCCGCCTGTGATGCGGGCTATTGCCGAGGGTAGTTACACCGGTTACGTGGGACACGAGCTCGTGCCGAAAGGCAATCCCCTGGCGGCGATGCAGGCGGCGTACGCGACGTGTGATGTGTGAAGTTTGTAAAGCGCTGCAATTGAAAAAAAATTGCAAAAACAGAACCAGGCAAGCTTCATGCGAGTACTCATGGAGGATACTATATGGAGCAACTTCATGGTAGCGATTGATACGGATATTATTGTACGCTTCTTCACCCGTGACGACGAGAGTCAGTATGAATCGGCATTCAGATTGATACGAATGAGATATTCATCACCTAAGTGCCCTGTTTTGCAAATATGGTATCATAGTACACGATAAAAGCTGAAAAGATGGTCATCCCCACAGGCTTTAATCGGGGATCCACAGCTTAGGGAAGCCGGTTTAAAGCCTGTGGGAATGACCATTCTATTTATTCTGTTATACCTTGATGATACGAAACCTTATTTGTGAAATCGACCGCTGAGCCTCATCTCGCCCGCCAGTCCGTCAATTCGTCCAACGGATAGATCGGGCGCGGCAGGTAATGCCAGTCGAACTGATCGAGATGGGACATGGTAGCGCCCGGCGTATCGACGCGGATGACTTCGGAGATCCAGGGCTGGTAATACTGCCAGTTGCTGGCCGTCTTGACGACCGCCATACGAGCGTCACCTATATCCAGACCGAATTGTTCATAGACGGCGGGATGATTGCCGCCGATGCCCCGTTTTTCGCTCACCACGACCTTGATCGCGCCGATTTCCAGCAGGACCGCCCGGCCTGTATCAAATGATTCAAACCCCAGGATGGTCACATCGAACCGGCCACCGCCGATCCCGGCCACCCTGGCGGTCACCTCCAGTGGATGACCGAACGTCGGATCAAGTTTGCCACCGAGGGTCACGGTAAAGCTTGTTCCGATCCCGGCTTCGATGGCCGCTTCGACGGCCTCGGGATCGACCATGGGGACCAGAGCCTGGTGCTCTATCTGCTGTTTGATCATTTCCGCCAGGATACAGGTGCTGTCACCGGTCGCCCCGCCAAAAACACTATCCCCCGTATCGCTCAGGATGATGAGCCCTTTCTCCGAGTCAACCGCCTTGCGGATGGCCGCCTCCGGAGAGATGCTGTCGAGTTTGCAGAAATCCTCGCGCAGTCCCCAGGCGAAATTTGCCAGTTCGGTAGCCAGTTCATCGGCCAGGGCAGAATCGTTGTCGGTCACAACGGCTACGGACCAGCCGCCTTCCGGTACATCGAGCCAGGGCTGCATGGGAAAGTTCGAGGCCGAGATGACCCCTGGTCTGTACTCTATACTGCGGGCCAGATCGAACCAGGCTTTCATTGGACCTTGCGAGGTCAGGAATTGTTCCTGGTGGGTGATAAGCGGTATGTTGCGCCAGGCGATGGTGGGGCTCATCTCGCCGCGCAGCAGCGAGATGAGCATCCGGCCGGCGAGCATCCCGGTTTCAAATTGATCGTGCGGCTGCGTGCGGTGCGCCACCAGGCCATCGACATGGTCGACCATCTGCTGCGTGAGATTCGCGTGGTGGTCGAGAGAGATGATTATCGGCAGATCCGGACCGACGATGCGCCGGATCTTGGTGAGCATCCGGCCTTCCGTATCATGTTCATTGTCAGCGACGGCGGCACCGTGCAGCGCGAAGAACAGGGCGTCGATAGCCCCGGCATCCTTGAGACCGTTGCAGATCGCCTGCTCGAAATAGTCCAGCGTCTCTGCCGTGAGAGCCCCGTGGGCACCGGCCCAGCCGTGAATAATGGGGACAGGCGTCCAGTCGAGCCCCGCTTCTTCCGTAGCCGTCATAAAGCCACCGATGGCGCCGACCTCCCGGCATTTTTCCAGGATATCCTCGCCCTCATACAGCCCGTACAGCCCGAACGTCTCGAGGGTCGTGGGCAGTTGGCTGAAGCTGCTTGTCTCCTGTCCATAGGAGGCGATTGCGATTCTCATGAACATAACACCTTTCTGTTATTTGGCTTCATCTGCCGTGAGGCCGGGAAGCAAAAATAGACGGACGAAGCGAACGATGCCTTCGGTTCGTTTTCCTTGAGCGGTTGTGAGTTCCGAAGGCGTCATTTCTGAGAAATATTTACTGTTCGCCGGATCAATCTGAAGGGACCGGCGCGGCGCCCCCTGACTCATGGAAGCAATGGGCTCGGCGACACATATAGACCGGCTTGAGAAGGACTGCGAATACACCTGCTTGCGGCCCAGCCAAAAAGGGATGTCTAACGTCCATTCACCGATGGGATCTACGATTTCGATTCGAGCCGGACAGTGAAGACGCAAAAGTTCTTCTGGAGGCGCTTCAAAGGGGAGCTTAATGGCCATACGGTTTAGTCCTATGGCTAACAACCGGTTGTGTTAATGCGCTTTAAAACACTTTTCTTTAATCCTTCAATACTTAAAGTCCCATCCAAAATCAGATCACATTCTTTTTTATAATGCATGTGACCTGCATAGAGGGCTCTTGTTTTTGAGAGATACCCTTCTATTTCACGTCTCATACTTGCCAGATCCTCATAGGGATCTCTCAAAATACGTCGGGCCAGGGTGATATCTAATGGGGTGTCAATAAATACCGACAGGTCGATCAACTTACAGAATCTGGTATGCTTTCGTCCAAATGGGATATCAAGAACAATAAAATCCACGTCATTTTTTTCAATTCGATCTGAAACCGCTTGATGGATACCAGGGCAATCAAACTCAGCTATATCCGCCCCGCGAAGCCACCAATCGTAAAAATCAACGGGATGAATATCCGGTTCGTCGAATTCATCAAAGCAATATCGGGCAGAAGGATATAAAGCTTCATTCACGGCTTTGGATAATGTGGTTTTTCCTCCACCAGCGACGGCATCTATGGCAATGATATAAGGTCTATTCATGATATCTCTCTAATGGTTATGCGTGACGTGTTCATGAGCGCTCCGGCTAACCGCCTGTCCATTCCATCAAGTCATGCTTTTCAGTCTCTCCTATGTCAGCAAAGCCCAGCTTCTGATAGAAGGTCCGGGCACGGGGATTACCTTCAGAACGCGGCGCCGAACGGGCAGGCCCAACTGCCGTGCTTCCCCCATGATACGCCGCATGCATGTTTCACCGATGCCCCTGCCCTGATATTCCGGCAGGAGGAAGAGTTGGTTCACTTTCACACAGTCTTTTGCCGTGACCGCGGCCATCACACCAACGTCCTT
>LWDU01000433.1_pt1 | contig 18583 bp, 46 predicted proteins | sample 727161 | NCBI WGS metagenome assembly LWDU01 (sample SAMN04566230, study PRJNA314399) | hydrothermal vent metagenome | isolation source: deep sea hydrothermal plume seawater | place: Mexico: Gulf of California, Guaymas Basin | collected 2004-07-11
CATTCTAAGGTTGGCTACCACCTTCCACTTTTATCTCATTTAGAAGTGAACATTTCCCCCTCGTGTGTTATAATGTATCTATAGTTTGGTTATATATAAGGAGGCCATATGGGTTTTAAAGCTGATGGATCGAGGTCCAATGCGAGGATTGTAAAGGAAGAGTTCGGAGATGTACGACAAACGTACACACATGGTAATAGTAGCGGTAATGTTAGGATTTGTACTGAATCAGGTCGTGATGGCGGGACAAGTCTACAGGTATCGGTAGGCGGTCAAGGTTTTACGTTAACAAACGGTCGTATGGTAAGGTCTCTATACAATGTATTGCGGAAGCACTACACTGAATAATCCGTGATCTGGGCAAATTATACTCCTCTTGAGTAGTCGTTGTTTTCTGGCACCGATCAGCAAATGCGTTGGTCGGTGCCATTTTCATTCAACCCCGGTGCGACTGAAACACAGCGCCCATGAGGATGAAAAAATACAGAATAAATCATTGTGAAAATGATGAAAAATGAGGATAGAAAAACGAGGTTGTTCCTGTGCGACGCAGGAATGATTGTGAAAATGATGCTCGGTGATCAACCGCGGTGCGACTGAAACAGGATGTGAATTGTGAGGAAATGTGATGGGTGATGATAATATTTGGACTTTATATTTGTTACTGATGGGCATAAACACAATTTGCACTCTCGGCGGACTATTTATGGGCTGGTTACTCTGGGGCAGAAAAAGAAAAAGATTTTAAAAAGTGAAAATATAAGGAAAGTAAGTTATGGAATTTTCAACCACTATTTGGATGGGTGTTATAGCAATTATGCTATTTGGCGGTGCAATGGTTTATGCGCTAAAGTTAAAAATGGAAGAAGAGAAGCGACATCAAAAGCTTGAGGAACGCGTTCTAACACTTGAAAAGTTTGCATCAAAGAAAAGGAGAAATCGCAAGTATTCGACTGTGAAGAATAAGGCGGTTCCTGATGAGAAATACCCACAAAAAGAAAGACAAATGTGAAAACCAAGGTAAATAAGGTTTATTATTAGACCATATTAAATATAACACGTTGGATATGGGAAAATGAGTATTAAGGATATCAGGGAAGGGTGGTATAACTACCTAAAGATGGGATTCAATAAGAAATCTATCGCGCCTGAGTTCTTAAAGGAAGTAGAAAAACGTGCTAATATATGCAAAGATTGTCCAGAACTATACACAATACCAATAGACCTGGAAATTGTTAAGGGTATGTGTCAAAAGTGTAAGTGTGTATTTCCAGCTCTAATCTTTGCACCAAATAAAAGGTGCCCATTGGGTAAATGGAGCGTATGATGAGTTATTTAAATTCTGAATTAACATATAATGCACTCACGAGTATGCATAGGTTTTTTGGCGAACTAGAGACACTATATACAAAGTACAATATATCTCTATTGGACGATCAGTGTAGGCGTAATAACCTTATGTCTGCATCACAAGAAAGATTCTTTGCAGAAGAACTAAAATTGGAACACGGGAACGTACGCAACGATGGGCGGACAGGTGAAGCTGATATCATCCTTGAGGGACTGGGCTGCGAACTAGAGTGTAAGCTAACCTCCCCCAAAAAATCAGGTGGTGTTTGTCTCCAGACTGACTACGTAACACTCAAGAATAAAGGGGTGTTGGATTACCTTTATGTAATTGCAGACCCGGAATTCAAGAGGTTCTGCGTTTTACACTTTAGTGGTCTTGACACAGATGATTTCTTTTTCCCTGCTTCAGGCAGCCGTGGGAAGGCACGTATGAATAAGGATCGTGCAATGAATAAGTGTTCCGTCCTGTGGGGTAAGGCAATCAATATAAACGATGAAACACTGGATCGTTTTGAACACCGATTGTTGGGTCTTAGTGAACGAGCTGTTCGGACTAAGGTAAAACTAAAATCACAGATTGCTGCATTGAAAGTACGTACTCGTTCGTTTCGATATGAGTTAGAACCACTCCTACCGGTATTACAATAATACAAATTAAATTTTGAAATATGTGAAAACTTAATAAAGAAATGTTATAATAGATATATCGGTTGGTGGGGGAAATATGATGACTGAGATTTACATGGACAGGGGACAATGTCAAAAATTTGAAGTTCCCTATGTTGATAAGGGCACGGAACTATATATTGCAGCCGATACCGTGTTACGATCCCGTGACCCAGGAGGATATGACAAGTATCATAATGAATTTTTAAGCGCCAAAGGTGGTAAAACCTTGGTGTTAGAAGGGCTTGGCTATGGTTGGTTTCAAGTCAAAAGTGTAATTTAAGTAGTAGAGGTTAAATAAATGAGTCTTAATAGACAACAGATTGCTGATTTTATAGATTCTTTGGATGAGAAGGGATTGGAGGCTTTAAGTGAGGTATGGAACAACCGTCGAAAGAATGAACAACGTAATGCATTCCACCAGTTCAAACCAGGCGACGGGGTTTGGTTTACATCAAGAAATGGGTATCGTGTTGCTGGTACAGTGTTACGTCGGCTAAGAAAGAATATTCTTGTTGAGGCTGATACAGGTGGAAGGTGGCGTGTCACCCCAACACTTTTGAATAGGACAAGTGGAAATTAATATGCGTACTCACATGAATAAATATGGGAGGTTTAGAGTGAGTGATAAGAATCTTTATGATCAGAGTCTGGTAGTTCGATATGGCGTAGATAAAGGGCGACTAGCTAGGTGGAAATTGTTTCATGAAAAGGTTGCTTGGTTAGAGTTTCGTGCTTCACAAACAAATAATGACATTAAACGTCATAAGTTACTTGAAAATGCAGCAAATCAGTTGAAATCTGCAAATAAAATCTTGAGAGAGGCTTCCCGCAATCTGTGCGAAAGTGACCCAAACAAGAATAAAACATAGTAATAAACGTGGGCAGGTGTGAAAACCTGCCCTGTGTTTGTTATAATAATATTGTATTGAAAACTTAGCTTGAGGGCAAATAAATGCAATTAAATGTCGGAATTAATGATATCAAGAACGGAACCAACATCATGGATGTTAAGGTTCCCGACATTCTGCGCCAACGCGTAAAATCAAATCTCCCGTGGATTGATGACCTATTCAATGGTGGGTTCATTCGTACCACGACTACACTGTTTACAGGCACCCCCGGTGCGGGTAAGACAACGCTGATGTTACAGTTGGCAAATGCACTTACGGGTGCAGGACATACTGTAATGTTTAATACTGCGGAGGAATCGCTGTATCAGATTAAGATGGTTGTGGAACGTTTACGATTACAGAAAGGCTTCGTTGCAGGTCAAGATTCAGAAATGGAGAAATTGATAAAACATGCTGATGAGATTGATGCAGAATTTCTCATGATTGATTCACTGCAATGTATGAATGATGGAAAATACGGTCAACATACCAACACTAAGACGCCTAGTCGTTGTCTTGAGATGGTTACAAACTGGGCAAAGGAACGCCAAAAGTGTGCATTTGTCATTGGTCAGGTCGGTAAATCTGGTCAGTTTAAGGGTGAAATGGCCCTAAAACATATGGTAGATGCACATATGCACCTGTGCCTGGATGTCCAAGAAAAGTCAGATACGTATGGGCTGCGGTTGCTTGAGCTTCAGAAATATCGATTTGGGCCTGGTGGGAAGACATTTGTATTGGATATGCGTGAGAGGGGATTGCGAGAGTTCAATGGACGGTCTACCGTGATTGAATAACACCAATTTGCAGGCAGGGGTGTAAAACCCCCTGCCTGTGGTGTATAATATTAATATGGACAGCGCATAGAAACATGCACTGATTATGGTGAGAAGGAGATATAATGTGAATTATGTTGATGAAAGTCTCTTAAAAGAGGCAGAGTGTATTGCCAGGAGTGATGGTAATTTAGTCAAGAAATTTCAGGATGGTAAAATCAGTATTCATGAAATTGCACGGCTAGCAAGCTATGCAGCCCATAAAGTTGTGGCCCGGAGAATTTTTGATACGTTATTTTATGAGCCACAATTACACTCGTTGGTAGAACGGTTGCAATCAAGTTCGACATTTCAAGAAAATTGGGGTGCCGATGAAGAAAATTTGAAAGTTTCTGTGAAAACTCACGGATAATTTGGTATAATTAAATTAACTTAAAACCTAAATTTATCTAAGGAGATAAAATGTCTAAGCAAACTTTTCCCCGGCTTTTCAATGTTTTTGGTACGTCGTTTGACCTTGATGGTAAACGTGCCATGCGAAGGCTAGCCATTGTGTTGGGGGATGCCCTTGGAAAATCTGTTCATATTTCAAACAACAAACAGGTCGGTGAAACCGTCGTCAAGGGTAAGCCTGTAAAGGTACCAGGTTGGGCGGTGCTTGTCGGGTGTGATAGTAAGGCTGAAGCCAAGGAACTCCGCAATAAGTTTTGGAATCCGGCTGTGTTTGTGGAAGTGTCTCCCTTCAGGGTTGCCAAGCTCCCACAACATGCAAAGAACCTTGAGTTTGATGCAAATGCGAAGGATTTCAATCCGTATGGGTGGATTCTTGCGGAGTTCGGGCTCAGTAACATGGATTTTGTTGTGAAACAGGAGCTGTATACGTCTGAAAAGGTGCTGACAAAGCCTAAGGGCAAGCCGAATGTCAAAGAGTCCAAGGCTAGTGATGATGGTGAGCTGGTAAACATCAAGGCAGCATAACCAATCAGTTGTTGGGGTGGTGATAGTCACCCCGACATTTACCTTCGTAGCTCAGCTGGATAGAGCATCGGCCTCCTAAGCCGAGGGTCACAGGTTCGAATCCTGTCGGGGGTACTATGCCATGGTGGCGGAATTGGTAGACGCAACGGACTTAAAATCCGTTGTCCGTATGGACGTGAGGGTTCAAGTCCCTCCCGTGGCACTAAATTTTTTGGTGAGTGAAATTATAACCTAAGTGGTGGTATAATATAAATATGAGAAACCAAACAAATAGAAAAAGACCGGCCCCTCGACAAAGACGCCAACCAACTGGCCCCCGGCCGACAAGACGTCCCCGAAGTAGGAGGCGTGGTCGTGGTGGACAGGTTGCCGAGCTTGGCGATCGTTCAACACTGTACTTTTTTGTTATCCTGCTTACACTATGGTTTGTTGCAGGAGCAATGACCTGGGCATATGTTGGGTACGCATTCCTTGGTGCAATCGTGTTATCGCTTTCATCGTGGCAGGACTTCTTAGGACTCGTGGTCCTGATCCTGGCAACGGTTGGAATCTTTTCATTGTTGTAATATGATTATGTGCGTTTGTAAAGCTGTATCTGATTCCGACTTAAGGCATGCAATTCAAAACCTTGGTATCAATCTAAGTGATTTTATTAATGACACAGGTATAACAACAGATTGTGGCATTTGCACACGTGATGTTAAAAAATTATATAAGGAATTGGTGGGTGAAGATGGTAAAGAAGAATAAAAAATTGCTCGGTAATCACATGGGTTGTGTAAAACAAGGCAGAGTTTGGTATAATAGTAGTAAGGTAAGAGGTTGGAGATACTGTGATAAGTGTGGGGAATCTACACATAAAGGTCACACAGTTTTTACAACCCAAGAAGCAGCGTTCTGGAAATAAACATCCAGTGGTTCATTGAAAATTTATTTGATATGCGTCGGTAGCTCAGACGGTGACGAGCGCCAGTCTTATAAACTGGAGGGCGTGGGTTCAAATCCCACTCGGCGTACTACAAGTTGGATCGGTAGCTCAGCTGGCAGAGCATCGGACTTTTAATCCGCAGGTCGTGGGTTCGACCCCCACCCGATTCACTTATGCCCGGGTAGCTCAGTGGAAGAGCGCCGCCCAGTAGGAAGTCAAAAGCCCACCGTGACCACAACAAACACGAGATTGATCCTCTCGGTGGTAAAAATGTCGAGCATTGCCGACGCGGGATTTGGGAAAGAGGCTGAAACACTGCAAAGGTTTTGAGCAGTGGATCTACGCTACGAGGAGGAGGTCGTCGGTTCGAATCCGTGCCCCGGGTAATTACGTTTTTGCACCTGTAGCTCAGTTGGTAGAGCAAGCGGCTCATAACCGCCAGGTCCCAGGTTCAAATCCTGGCAGGTGTACCATAAGAAAAAGGAGGGGTTAATATGAATACATTTGTTGTGATTGCCATGTTGGTAGCAACGATTGGATTGTTTGTGCATGCTATGTACAAGCGTGAAAGGCGACTACAAGAAATAAATCGCAAGATTGTAGAGGTACAAGATAGATATTTAAGTGCTAGGTCAAATCAGAATTGTGAAAATAGGAGATAGATTGAGGTATAATATAATCAGGTGAACGAAATTGTCTTGAAGTATTTTCCAGTAACCTAATAATGGAGAGTAAATGGGGTTGGAAAGCTAGGAACGTAATCAATAGACTAACAAATAACTGGGCGACTCCTACAGGAAGTGGGAGGATAATATGTGTCGGTTCGACTCCGGCTGGTCTGACGTATTGTACGGTGACCATAGCTCAATTGGTAGAGCGGTCCATGGAATTGGTTACAGTGTTTTTAGTTTTCGCTTATTGGGTATTTCCTGTAAAGATAATCCAATAAGTCAGATATAACGTGATGGTAGCAGGCTCTGCCATCACATTTTTTGTTTCCTACCCGCTCAATTGTGAAAACAACGCTTGGATATGTTACAATATAATTAACAGGGAGGGAAATATGCTTACAGCATCCCAGAGAAATAGTTGGTTAAAGAAACGTAAAAAAGGTATTGGTGGTAGCGAGCTAGCTGCCATTATTGGATTATCACCATTTTCAGGTCCAATCGATATTTGGCAAAATAAGCTTGGCTTAGGTGAGAAGTTTACTCCGACAGAGCAGATGCGATGGGGAAACTTGCTTGAGACATCAATTGCTAAGGAATGGAATAAACGACACGGGAATTATCTAATGATTCCTGGTAAGTTGATTGTTCATCCTGATGAATCCTGGATGAGAGGTACTCCGGACTTCTTGTTATTCAAGGGTGATTCAGTACATCTTGGACCAGTTTCCGTACTTGAAATTAAGAATACAAGTGTGTTTGCCAAAGGATATTGGGGAACTGATGAAGATCCAAAGGTACCTGTAAACTATGTAATCCAAGGTCAATGGTATTTACACCTCACTGGACTTGATACGATACACTATGGTGTCCTTTGTGGCGGTAATGAATTGATTTCAAGGACACTTCAACGGGATGATGAGCTTATAAATGAACTCATGCATCGTGGCAGGGAATTTTGGGAGCTTATTGAGGCAGGTATTAAGCCAAATGAACTTGAAACAGAGGAAATTGATGGTAAGGTTGTCAACATTGTTCCACCTGGACCGTGGGATAAATACTGCTAAAAGGTATAAATTCATTAAAACTATGGTATAATATCTGACAATATGAATATATAATATTTATGAGGAAGATTTTTATGGATGAATTGTTACAAATAAAGCAGCAATATCAATCCATGGCGACAACTGCCATGGATCGAGCCACATCCATGGATGGTCAGGGTTCAATTTACTGGGCAAAGAAGGCCCAATTATATGCGGAGTGGGCCGGAGATAATCAAATTCATATCGATGCCGGCTCACTTCTTGAACAGGCCAAACAATGTTGGTCAAAAAAGAGAACATTCCCCTCTCACTAAAGTGAAAAATCAACACAGTTAAGATATAATAGAATCATGAAGGTTAAAGATAAAATCTTTATTGTTCCTGGTGCAGACTCTAGGTTACGAACAAAGAATCGTATCCGTGAGCATGGGGATGATGGATTTGAAATTAGGCACCTACCGCAATCAGTCCAGTGTTTCAATGGAGCCCTTGGGATTTCCTTGGAATCACCAGATGGATGGTTCGGTTGGATACGTTGGAATGAAATTGAAATTGTTGACAGGTAAAATGAAAACCTAGTAACACGATGGTATAATAGAATTATGAAGATTACCAAAGAACAGATTTTGACGTTTCGGCGAGCAGCCTCTCGTCAGGCATACATCGATGCAGGTGGATGTGACGGTCGGTACCGTAAACGTATTGTTGGTAGCAAAAAACGGTATGATCGTTCCAGCGAAAATCGTCGTTGGAAAAAGGAGATGTAGGATATGTTTGAACTATTTGTTATTGGTGCCCTTGTTTACCTGATTTGGCTCAAGGACAAAAAATAGATTGTGTTAACCGTAATGAAGGTTCTCTGGTGGGTGTGCCTTGGCTGCTGGTTATTTGATCATTGTTCTCAAAAAAAATAGTATTGTGAAAATCTTGTAGATATAGGATATAATAGAATCATGAAAACAAAATATACAATTAGAAAATTTGACGGTGATGATTGTTACTCATGGGCAGTGTTCGAGAAGGGAGATCTTCCCAAGGGTCACCGGGGAATTGTATTCTATGGGCAGGCTAGGCCGGCTGTTACTGGTTGCTCACGTAGTCAGGCTAATTATTACAAAAAATCGTTGGAATCCAAATCTTAATTGTGAAAACATCATTTGAGAATGATATAATGGTTATAGAAACAACGTAAGGAATTTGTCAATGCAATTATTTCATAAGCGTCAAAAGAAAACAATAAAACAAATGTGGTTGGATGAGTGGATAAAACACGGGGGTGTTTGGACACGCCCACAGGCTAAAGCTGTATATGATGGGTTGTGTAAAGGTAATCCATATTACACATCTTTGACGATTGGGCGGTTGCTGAAAAAGCAAGGTAAATTAATTGCACATACGCAAATCGAAAACAAAGGCCACAGTGTACAAGTTTGGGTATTAAGTTAAAGCTTATCTAAATAACTCCTGTTCCACCCATGGTGAAAACCCATGGGTGGGGTGGTATAATAGTTCTAGGAGGAATAAAACATGTCAGGATTCAAACCGGTACTTACCAAGAAATATAAACGATACGGTAAAGTCTACCATTCACAATTGACCGAGTTTGAGGTAAAGATTGTACCTCAACAGGAAATTACAATTCGACAGGCGCTCAGTGAAGAGGTGAGGTTGAAGTGGGACTTTATTGGTGAACGAAAGTTTCGTGTTGGCGACTGGGCTGAATACGATAGCTGGAATCTAAACTATCTTGGCCAGATCGTTGCAATCACAAACAAAACTGTGACAATCGTTGATTATCCTGATAGCCATAACCCGTGTAAGAAACGACTTGATCTTCATACATTTTGCTGGCGTAATTTCAGTAAGAGTGTTGAAGAAAAGCGGGCGGCGAACGCAGAAACAAGAATGTATATCTAAAATCATTCCCGGGGTGAAAATCCCCGGAGACTATATTATAATAGTTATAGAAACTTTCCAATCCGGAGATTATAGATGAAACCTGGAAGCTTAGTAAGAATCAAAAAATCTAACAGGCTTGTAATCTACTTAGGCCTTGAAGATGACATGTATCGTTTTTGGGATTGTACTTATGGTGTCTGTGAACTTTGGAAAGAAAAATTTAACCTTAAAGAAAAAGTGGAGTTGGTCATTGAAAGTCGGTGATTTGTTAAAGAGAAAATCTGCATCCCATGTAGAAGGCGAATGGTATGCCCTTACACTAGCTGTTTCTGAACATAGTGTAGAATTCATGTGGTTGGACACAGGCGAATTTGATGGTTGTGCAAAGTTGTTCATGGAGGTTGTATGATGAAAGTTAGTTATGGTCATAAGGATAGGCACGGTAGTTTTTTTCTCACGGCTGTGGGCCTACCTACATGTGAGGATGTTGGGTCATTCGTTGAAGAGCTTGAATTGGGGATGGATGAAGAGGTAAGAAAACAAGAACCATATCATGCATTTCCGGTTTCTATTCGGTTGCACGAAGTAAAGGATAATGGAATATTATCGGTATGGTGGGGCTATCGTACATCAGATACTATCCCGCTTTGGGGAGGTTACCATGACGGCTCGAACGACCATGCTTGGGATATGCAGTATTGGGCTAGTAATGTTATTCAGCGCATGTTGGAAGATCGTGGATATGAACCATGCCAGAAAGATCACGCGTGTCTTGTGAAAACCTGCTGAGACCGTGGTATAATTATTATAGGAACCAAGGTAATTCTGTGACGCCAAACAATGCCGACGGAAGTGAATGGGTTATCTTGGTTCTTATAATAATTTGTGAAGGAGAATCAAATGCTTAAAATTGATGTGAACAATCCGCCTAAAGACCAGCGAGGAACATGTCCGCGATGTAAGAAAGAACGTTTGTGGGTGGGGGAGCGTGTAGCTTTGAATGCATTGTCACGTAGTGATAACAAGACGTACATCTGTTCACCATGTGGACAAGATGAAGCGATAACAGATTTTTTGGTGTGGCAATCACAAACATTCCAACCTAAAATCTAAAAGTGAAAACCTGCTGAGGCCGTGGTATAATAGTTATAGGAACAACGGAAGGAGATCATATATGTGTTGGGACTGTCGGGGATGTGGTAAATTCAGCAATTTGTAGGTACTGTAGGGTCTGCCGACCCAATAAGGAGAAAAATTCAAAATGAGTATTCACCGTGTCAGAGATTTTACGATTCAAGCGTACAGTGATTGTAACCCGTGGGGTAGCCCGACGAGCCGATGCCTAGATTTCAAAGCCGATGGAACCGTTTCGGTTGAGGTTTGGACTGACATCATGAATGAATCACTGCACCCAGATAAGGAGTATCAAGGTCAGTATAATGCATTTCATGCGACAAGCGTCGGTGAATTTCTTACAGAGTTTGAATTTCTTGCAAAGTGTGATCTTCAGATTCGATCTGCTCGTGAAGGAAGCGTAGCTTGCTATATTTCGGAACGAAACAATCACGCTGATGTACTCAATCGTCTTTATGAACTGTGCAAAAACTCATCGCTCGCTGATGAATGTGGGTTTCAACCAAGCGGTGAACTGCGACTTTGGTGGGATTGATGGACGAAGAAATACGAAAAATTATTGCGGAACACTTTCCTGGTATTGAAACACTGGAAACACGAGACTCAGATTCTCTGGATTTTTATGATGTACATGTGAATTCAATTGTAAAGGCCGTGACTGAAGCTTATAGGGCGGGAGGCCTGGCGTATACGCCATATAAGTCTTACTTGTCAGAAGAGGAAGAAGAATCTCTGCGGCGGCAGTATGCAGATTATGAAGAATAGCCTTTGTTCTGGTCAGCGGGTGAAAAGTTCCCATGGGAATGGTATAATGGTTATAGAAACAACGTAGGAATATAAACAATGACTAAAGTACAAGCAGCATGGGAATTCAAGACCTACCACCTGCCAGCTCTTTGCGACCAACGCCCAACAACACGACGTACCGCATGGAATGACTTCACTGATTATCTATACAAAGATGGGCGAATTACCTTGGCACAGGTCAGTTGTTGGGTATTTCCTCGCTGTTGCAAATAGAAAGGGATAATATGAAGCCGGCAAAGAAACTCGAGAACCTCATCAATGGTTGGATTCCTGAGCCAATCGCAATTAGCCCAGTGACAAATAGGGGACCATGGCATCCATCCTTCCATACGATAGCGGGAGTTGAGCCTGCAATGGTACCAGAAGTCAAGGAAGAAGTCGAGGAATTCGGTGGGACCGTACAATTTGAAAGGAACGTGTTGGGTAAGGTTGATATCTGCATTGAACTTTAGGATGAAAAGTTCCTATAGGAATGGTATAATGGTTATAGAGGAAACTTCAAAAAGGAGAAAGTATGTCAGCAGAATTGAAATTTAGCGATCTTGATAAAGAGTTGCAAACTAAAATCAAGTGGGCCATGATGGCGAGTTGGGATTACGTTGCATATGATATGGTTGAACTATGCGGCGGTCACTGTTCACAAGAGGAAGCCATTGAAGGCGCTGTTGGTTCCGGTTTCCGCCATGACAAAGTTGATAACGATGTTTAGGAAGCAGTAGATAACCTATCCTGGTATGAGCTAAAGAAGGCCGGCCAGCAGGTATTCATGGCTGGCGGTTACGGATTCTAATTAGGGGAATTGATAATGAAGATTGAGGTTGTCAATATAACAACCGGGCAATTGCTCGGTTCATTTTATAATGAGAAAGATGCTGAAGAATGGGCGTCTCGGTGGTGCCGTGGCGAGGCATCTGTAGGCAATAAAGATGACCATCCTATAGGACAGGCATGGGTCTTGGATTGGACAAATGTAATGGGAGCTCGTGTCCTAGAAGTCCAAGACCAGGTACTTGCAAACTTTAGATTATTGTAAGTGTGAAAATGTTTCTATCATGTGTTATAATTGTTATAGAAACAGGAGGAAATTAGAAATGAAACTTTTTGAAGTAGTCAATATTGGTACCGGGGAAGTTCTTGCATCGCTTAGGTCTAAGAAGGATGCTGACGCTTGGGCGTTCATGTGGTCACACGGGATCCTCTTCAATTCGGAGGTTACGCTTGCCAAGAACGGAAGCGGCAAGGTTCTTGGATGGGATAAGCCACAGGTATTGCTTGTAGAAGATAACGAGTAGTGAAAAGTTCCTGTAGGGATGGTATAATAGAATTATGGAAAATCAAACAAAACAAATTCTCGCGGATGAGTTGGAAAAGATTTTAGTGGACTGGGAGGATGATGATGCTTGTAGTCCCCATCGGATCCAGGACAATGCCTTGGCAGGTGACTTGACGAAAATTCTTGAACGTCTTTATAGTATTGTGTACAAGTTGTCCATTGGACAGACCGGTGGGGAACGGATTGCGGTTATCAATGCATACACCAAAGGCTGTTACGGTTGGTTTACGACTGATGAGCAAGCTAGAAATTATATGGGACAGATGTTATTGAAAGAAGCTGAGAGCCATGTTGAAGTCTGCGAATTTGCTGACCACTGGATCTGGGTTTATGATGCCCGCGGCACAGACTGGGAGTGAAAAGTCCTTATAGGGATGGTATAATAGAAATAGGAATCAACAAAAGGATTACATTATGTCTAGCAAGAAAACTTTTAGCCTACAAGAGATTGCCTATTTCACCGATTTCTTGACCTCTACATTGATTCCAGATCTACGGCGGTCTGGCACAGAGTATACGGCTAATGATTTTGAAAAAGCGGTGGCGATTATTGAACAATTGTCTGAGGAGCTGATGGTACAACACTTACAAAATCAAAATAATTATTAATGAAGTGAAAAGCCTATAGAAAAATGGTATAATAGAAACAGGAACCAATAAAGGAATACCAAATGCCAAGACTAATCAAATCCTTATACCAACCAGGTCAAGTTGTTCAAGTTTTCGATACCTATGCAGGTGGAACGGATGATGAGATTTCTTGCCACAAGGAAATCGGTATTGTTGAGGAACAACTCAGCATAGACCGATACCTTGTTGCCATGCCGAAACATGGTATGGAGACCATTCACATTGATTGGCTTCGGGAACCAAACTTGTTTTTGGTAAAGGCAGATATTCTAAATGATTTTCACAGTGGAGAGCCGGACGATCCTGATGGTGGGCATACAACGTGGGCATGTAAGGTATGTAATCCCGAATGAACATGTTTGATGATATAGAGGGTAAGGTTATTATGCTTGTTTCAATTAGTCTATTGTTGGGCCTGGCACTGCTTCCGATTTTTCAAAATTGTTAGGACCCTGTGAAAACTCAAGAGTTTTTTGTTATAATGGAATCAAGGAGACAAAATGATTACTGATTTGTTTAGGCCATTCATTGAAATTCAGGTTTTTGCAGCACAAACTCCAGAAGAGGAAGATATTGCTGCCTGCCTATTGTCTATGTATGATAATGGATTGTTGAAGGTATCCTTCAATCGTGATGAGGAACCTGTCTTTTCTCTACGTGAAGATGTGACAGATACTCAATTTGAAAATGCACGTCAAGACTATCTCAACTCAACGGATATTGAGGTCCGCGCAAATGAATGCTGACCGACAGTTTGTAGAATCAATTCTAAGGGCTCGTAATCTTATGGCCTATGGTTCTACTGGTCAGGAAGCTATGGATGCCCTAGTGGTGGCAGGAGTTGACCCTGCAATGGCTTACTTTGTTACCATCGCTGTAAAGAATGAGTACAAGAGAGGTGAAATCTGATCTGTGCTGTGGTATAATGGGGATAAGAATAAGGAGTAGCAAATGTTTTTTAGCGCTAACCACAAAGAAGCCGTCCATCGACTAGAAGAAGCCAGACATGGTACTGGTGATGTGGATATGATTGGGATTATGATTGCAATGGCCCAGTTTGATGCGTGTGCCAAGGCAGAAAAAGAAAAGAATGCAACTGTGAAAAATGAGCCCCAATGTGATACAATGGAAACAGAAACGTAACAAGGCAAAACATATGTCTTACAACTGGACAAAATGGAAACGTGGTGGTGAGTGGGTAGACAATGACGAAGGTTATAACTACCAACATTGTGCCATCTGTGGACGAGAAACGGAACATGAATTGGACGAATGTCTTTCTTGTTTTGAACGTGTGAATTCTCGGGGAAACCGTGGTATAATAAAAAAGAACAAAGGATAAAGGAATCAACATGCCCGGTAAGAAACGTGGTCAGGAACTCATAGATGTTGAACATGCGATTCAACATATTTTCCCAAATGCCCGGGTCGATGAAGACCATCGCGGCGAGTTGGTTATACATACAAATTTGTTTTCTGAATTTGAGGATCCGTTCCACCATGGCCCAGTATTATTCCACGAATTCAGTGATTTGGATCATGACCGACGTAAACAAATTGCTATAACCAGGTGAAAATAAACCAAGGCTATGGTATAATAGAATCAACGGATAAAGGAACCAACATGCTCAATAAAAAAAGTTTTGATGAAATTTACAAAGCAATCCTCGCTATTCTTCCAACTGCCCAGTTGGGTGAAGACAATGCTGGCCAATTGGTGGTGTACACCGATTTGTATCCCGATGTCGAGTCGCCTGACGGGAAGTATGCAAACTTCGATGACCTTGGTGAGGTACAACGGCGGATGATTGAAGACGGTGAGCATGTGGACATCGGTGGTGCCTCGCAGGGCTGATATGTCGACCAGTAAGTAAGGTCCTAATGTGAAAACTAGCCCGTGGTATGATACAATAGTATCATACCACGGAGGAAACAATATGAAAAGACTGTCAGAATTTTTCAAACGTTTGAATTGGAAACAGCATTTAGCGTTTTGGACCATTTACCCAATTTGCTATATGATTTGTTATAAACTGACAATGGTTTTCCCTAAGGTCTTTTCTCAATCATGTCTAGGCATGCTAGATAACGGACCCCTAATATACCTTGGTTTGTTGGCCGCTGATCCTGAAGGGCCGGTAATGAAATGGTTCAAGAAACTAGATTTTGATAATGCCTGGATGGGCTGGGTTAAGAATCCACTGTTCTTGATTGTATGTGTAAACGCATTGTTGAATACAGGCACGGATGGGATTGGTGCAGCGGGTGACCCAACGTCAAGTGTTGTTGGGGTAACCTTTGGTTGTCTGATTGTAATGGTCATCTTTCCAATTACGTGGAGGCTGCGGACCAGAAGGGTTCGATCGAAACAAACAAACCAATGGGTGGCATAGTGAAATTTTGAATTAGACATGGTATAATTGAATTAGGAACTTACCTAAGAGGTTGAACAATGACAGTAAAAATATTTGAAGTTGGAGGGAGCATTCGGAATGAAACACTCCAAGTTCCAGTCAATGATCGAGACTTTGTCGCCGTGTGTAATACCGGTTGGGGTGGTCTTGTTCGGTGGGCTGATGAAAACCTAGACAAAATATTTCTGACAACACCGGAATTCTTTACGATTCGTGGAATCAAGGATAAGGAAATCTTTGATATTGTCCTGGCCAGAAAGGAAGGTGCCTACTCTGATGGGCGGCATCCTGATGAGGTGGAACCTGGTACGCTTGAGGATGACTTGGCACGAAGGGACTTCACCATGAATGCTATCGCTCGCTGTGTGGATACAGGTAAACTCTTCGATCCGTTCAACGGCTTCGGCGATATCGATAATGGTATTATCCGGTGTGTTGGCGATAACGGTGATGGCGTCAATGCTTGCAATCGTATCAGGGAGGATGTGCTACGTATTGTTAGGGCCATGAGGTTTTCAGTTACGCTACCAGGTATGTTCATCGATCCCTATATTGCCCGGATTCTTATTGATGATGAATTGATGACGACAGGTGAATGTATCTCTGATCTGCTTATAAATGTATCGAGAGAGAGAATCAGGGAAGAACTTCTGAAGATGTTCAAACATGATACCCTGGCTGCTGCCCGGTTTCTATTCGCGAATGATAGGATTGCCTTTGCGATTAGAAAGGCTCTCTTTGGTGAGGAGAACGATATTTGGTTGAAACCGACCATGGAGAAGAAGTGAAAAACAAGAAGATAGATGGTATAATAGAATCAACGGCAAAAGGGAATGACAATGACAATCATCTATGCAGGCGACATCCATGGAAATGTTGATGCCATAAAGACCATTGACGCCATAGCCAAACACAGAGCTAACGCTAAGTTTGTAATTCAGGTAGGCGATTTTTCCATTCGATGGGACGATGAATGCCCGGTCAAGGAATATTTCGATAACCGTGAAGATGGACCAACATGGTTCACGTGTGGGGGCAATCATGAAAACTGGGACAAGTGGTTTGAACTAACAAAGCCCTTTTCCCCTGTAGCCACAAAACTGGCAAAGGATTGTTACTTTGTAGCGCGTGGTGAAATGCTGGATATTGACGGAAAATCGCATTTGTTTCTTGGTGGTGCTGAATCAACCGATCGTCATATGAGAACTGAAGGGCAAGATTGGTGGGCTAAAGAAACACCGACCTATGAGGAATTTACTCGATTTGCAGTGGCGTTGGATGAAAGACAACCTGACGTTGTGGTGACACATGATGCACCGTTACGGGTTCCACTATATAGAACTGGTAGAGATAGAAATCCAACGCCTGTGAATCTTGAAAATGCCCTAAGGGTGAGTTCATTCACCCCAAAGACTTGGTACTTTGGTCACCACCACCAATATAAGAGTTGGAAGATTGAGGGAACGGAATTCAAATGTTGTGGGTTGCATGGTGAATACTTCGTTGGATAGTGGTATAATTGATATACCACTGCAACAAAGGAGAAAATATGTTTGTCGCTTATGAGTCCTGTACATTCATTCCAGATACCAGCTCACGGATAGCTAATGAACGTGGGGATGGTGACCTGGTTATCGATGCATCTTGGTTAGGGCTTCCGGCTGGTGCCCATGGAGAGGCGTGCCATGGTTTTCTAGCACCGATACATGTAACGGTTGAACGAGCACCGGGAGTCGTGGTGAAGTTTTCCGGTGGAGGCCGTGTGTATCACGGTGATGAATTCATCGGGTGGAGCTATTGGGAAGAGGATGATACATATGATATGACATTTGATTGCCCTTGCGTAAACTTCAAAATCCTGGCCAAGTAGTGCAAAAACTGAGTAAGCCATGGTACAATTGATATACCATTGCAACAAAGGAGAAAATACGTGGCAGTAGAAGTATATCATAAGAAATCTTTTCGTGAGCTGATTGAGCGTCCCCGGGATTGGGAAGGCCAGCATGCAGCGTTGGACGCTCAAAAAAATGCACAATGGCCAAAGGATTATGATCATGTTGCAACCGTAGAATGTAATGACCTTGAGGTAGCCTTTGAACTCACTAATAGTATTGAATACGGTTGGTGGGTAAATAAAGGGGTTACTACTCATGGTAATGCAGGTGGTGGTTGCCGTTCTACTTCCGTGGGGGATGTGGTTATATTGGACAATGGCGAGACCTGGAAATGTGCTGGCTGTGGGTGGGATCGTATTGAACAGATTGAGGAGGCATAGATGAAAAAATATATTCTAATCATTGTCTTTGCATGCATGTCTATCGGGTGTGCAACTACGGGCAGTTGGTCGGAAGGTGCACCTGTAGACATAGAGATATATTATGAATGGCGAGGAGGAGATAGTTGGTTGTGTTACCGATCAAAACCAACCACCATGTTGGAATACACAGAACAATTTCGTTGTAACAAAATAGTCCAGCCCGCCGAGGTTAGTTCAAATCAAAAGATTGGAATGTGAAAAACAAGAAGACAGATGGTATAATAGAATCAACGGATAAAGGAGAAATCTAAATGGCAATTTTTATCGATAACCCAGGTGCAGACACCATCACCATGCCCAACGGGCAGCAGATACCCCGCATCACCGTCTCAACGTGTAAACTAGGTGTGAAGTCTGAGAAACGAGGCATGCGCCTTACCCGACACTTCAATTGCACAAAGATGGCCAAGGAATGGTTGGGCCTGCGGACACGAAATCGTGATCTGCTGATTGAGCGGTTGGAAGAATTGTTGGCCAGCTAGTCTGGTACTTGCCACTGGGCTAAAGCCCAGTGGCACAATTGATTTACCACGGCAACAATTGAGTACCACCTGTGAAAACTGAGCAAGGCTGTGGTATAATTGATATACCACGGCAACAAAGGAGTCAGCCATGAGTAACCTGAATTTGAAAGTTGAGACCAACCGGACAAGCTGGAGCACCAACTACTACGTGACCGGGGCCGAGGTGGATGTGAATATGTGGTGTGCACAGTTGGTGATGAACTACCACCCTGCGGGG
>LWDU01041520.1_pt1 | contig 18567 bp, 19 predicted proteins | sample 727161 | NCBI WGS metagenome assembly LWDU01 (sample SAMN04566230, study PRJNA314399) | hydrothermal vent metagenome | isolation source: deep sea hydrothermal plume seawater | place: Mexico: Gulf of California, Guaymas Basin | collected 2004-07-11
GGGGCGCTGACTCGGTCTACTTCCTAGTTGGTGGGCTTGGAGTTGTCGGTCTGACGATGCTGTTGATGGTGAAAAACCGGACCGTCCATCGAAGCGACAAATCGAAATCAGCCTGGAAGGACATCAAGGGCGGCCTGAACTTCGTCAAGTCTGATCCGGTGATCCGGGTACTCATGTCACTGAACCTGCTCGCATTATTTGCCGGGTTCATCATGCCGTTAATCCCGGTCTACGCAGAAGACGTATTTGACGTGGGCGGTGAAGGGTTCGGGCTGATGATGGCCGCGTTCGGAATAGGCGGCGCGCTCGGCACAATTGTGCTGATCGTTAGCGGTGACAAATTAAACAAGGGACTTCTGATGATCGGCACAGGAGTTCTGTTTGGCGTCTTCATGGTCGTTTTCGCGTTTTCGCGGGACTACTACCTGTCGCTGTTTCTACTGGGACTGATGGGCGCCACCGGACTCGCCTACGTGATTACGATCAATGTGCTTGTGCAGAGCCACACCCCTGATGGAATGAGGGGCCGGGTGATGAGTTTGTTCGGGGTTTCGATGCAACTGTTTTCGCTGGGATTCCTGTTCAGTGGAGTCATTGCACAAGCGACCAGTAACGAACTCGCCCTCGTTATCGGCGGCGTTGGAGTGGCGGTTCCGCCACTGCTTGCGTACGCGATCTCGGCGGAATTGCGTCGGGTGTCCTGATCGCCTTCGACCTGAGTGCCGGGTCTGGGCATCGGATATGGTGGGCCGACGAATGAGTAAGTCGCCCTCAGAAATCCTTCAAGACCTGATCAGGTTTGATACCACGAACCCGCCGGGCAACGAACGCGCTTGCGTCGAGTACCTTGAGCGTTTGTTCGCCGAGCACGGGTTTGAAACGAATATCCTTGCCTCCGATGGACAGCATTGGGACCATTCGCCGTTCTCCGGTGAGATAGCAGGCGGATTTATCTGGGGCCGTGGCGCTAACGACATGAAGGCCGGTCTGGCGATGATGGCCACGGCCTTACTACGGATCAAGGTGTCTGACGAGATTCCGCCGGGCGATCTGATCTTCGCCGCCGTATCGGACGAGGAACGAGACAGCGGAACGGTCGCGCTCTAGGTCGCGACGGCCTCTTCCCCCTTGTACTGCTGGACGACCTTGTCCATCTCCTGCTGCGGCACCTCGCCGTAGCGGATAAATGTGGACTCAAATGATGCGCGTCCTGCCGTTATAGCTCGCAGGTCCGTGGCGTAACGCTGAACCATTGAGAGCGGCGCATCTGATTCGATAATCGTGCTCCCGTTCGCAGCCGGAGTCATGCCCAGGATCTGCGCCCGCTTCGTGTTGAGGCGGTCAGGTCGTCAGGGGTCATGATCCGGAGGTGCATTACCGGCTCCAACAAGACGGGCCGAGCCTGCGGGATGCCCTGTCGGAGTGCAAATCCTCCAGCGATCTCGAAAGCCATTCCGGACGAGTCCACCGAGTGGCTGCTGCCGTCGACAAGCGTGACGCCGACATCGACCACGGGGAATCCAGCCACCGGTCCCTCTTCCATGGACTTCACTACGCCTTTTTCGACCGCAGGAATGTATTCACGTGGAACGTTACCGCCGACCACCTTGCTGTCGAATACAAAGCCATCGCCACGCGTTAGCGGGCTCAGTTCGATAACGACGTGCCCAAACTGACCATGTCCGCCGGACTGCTTCTTGTGCCGGTATTCGACACGGGCGGATCCACCGATCGTTTCCATGTACGCGATGCGCGGCAGGGATGTCTCAAGCGCTACGCCAAACTTGCGTTCGACACGCTCGATACCGATCTCCACATGCACGTCGCCAAGACCGCTGATGATCATCTCCGCCGTGACCGGATCGCGAGAAATCTTGAGGCTGGGGTCTTCCTCACCGAGCCTTGACAGGGCGTCCGACATCTTGTCCAGATCGGCCTGTGTTTTCGGCGCCGCCGCCATTGCGTAATACGGCTCCGGCAGGTCAATGCCCTCAAGTGTCACCGGGTTGTCGCTGTCCGTCAGAGTGTCACCCGTGCTCGTTACACCCAATCGTGAAATCACGCCGATATCGCCGAATACAATCTCGTCCGCGTTCTCCGATTCCTTGCCCTTTGGGAAGGAAACCTGTCCAACGCGTTCGGATGTCTGCTGGTTCACATTCCAGTGTTCTGAGTTTCCTGTAAACGAAACTCCGTACACGCGGAAGTAGGAAAGCTTGCCCACGAACGGGTCGGCGCTGGTCTTGAACACGAGGTTCGCTTCCGCACCTTCCGGGATTTCGGGAGCGTCGTCTCTTGCCGCCGCGACATCCGGGGACGGAAGCAGATCGACTATGGTGTCCATCAACTCAGGCACGCCAATTTCTCCCAGCGCCGCTGTTGCCAGGATTGGCACGATCTCCCCAGATGCGATGCCAGATCGGAGCCCAGAGATCAGCTCATCCGTTGTGAAGGGTTCACCCTCCAGGTATTTCTCGGTCAGCGCTTCATCTGTGTCGGCGACCGCTTCAACGAGGCGCTCATACATCTCAGCGCCATCGCCTTCTTGCAGGGCCGAATCTGTGATCAATGAGCCAACAGCGGTGAACGATGCTTCGGCGCCGTTGGGTAGCTGGACGGGGACACATTTCCGACCCCACGCCTCTGTGATTTCGTCGACAACCTGATCAAACTCTGTGTTTTCACGGTCAACTTTGTTGATTACAACGATCCGTGGAAGCGACCGTTCTTCAAGTCGGTTCCAGGCCTGAGTCGTACCGACCTCGATCCCGGAGGGAGCGGCGACTACGAGGACTGCGGCGTCTGCTACACGTAATGCACAAAGCATTTCGCCCGCAAAGTCAGCATATCCGGGCGCGTCCAAGACGTTTATTTTTGCATCTTGCCACGGGGTCGGCAGGATCGTCGTGGTAACACTGGACTGACGGCGGTGCTCTTCCGGCTCAAAATCTGAGTCGCTGGTGCCGCTCGTCACACTTCCTAACCGGGTCGTCTCGCCGGCAAGGTGGAACATTGAATCAGCAATTGAAGTCTTTCCGGACCCGGGAGCTCCGCCATTTGGTGCCTCCAGACTCATTCGATCTAATAGAGCGCGCCGGAGAAGGGTTGACCTGCCAGCGAAACTGGGGTATTTGGCTTTGGCCGGAGTATAGCACCGGCGAACGTAATTACGGTGAACATTGAATGAGGCGCTCGGTAGAGCGTTCTAATTTGCCCTGCATGAGGGAAAATTGAAGGAATGTCACGTGCTAGGTGATGAAGCCACTCTGACGATTGCGATAAGTGATTCGAAGAAGCGACGGTCTTCCGCTCTAGATGCCGCGCTTGCGAGTAGTTCCAGTGTCTCGATGTGCCGTGACCGGTACTCAGCCTCGAGATCGCCGCTATCAACACCGGACAGGTGATCAGAGATACCTCCCCAATACTATGTCACGTAGCGCGATCAGCAGCGCGCCCGCTGAGTCCAGCCTGCTCGTTGGCCCGGCGCCTAAACCTGACCAATAAGCGTCGTACACGATGGTGTTGAGTGGGCCCGTCATTACATCTCCGCGTCCTACATCAAGGATCGCCAGCATTAAGCCGGCTGCCGTTTCCCCATCGGAATATGCTAGCTGCCTGATGATCCGCTCCGGAGTTGGTTCCGGTCCGTCCAGGGCGACCAGCAAAACTGCGAACCGATCCAGATTGGCGCCCAGGACCATCGCCGCCTCTTTTGCATGGCCGATCACCCACGGCACCAACCTGTGGTTCGTTTCTCTGAAAACGCGAAGCACGAGGACCGGATCACTGGCCGCGAATCCGTCCAGAAGTTCGTACACGGCCACATCGAACGGCGCGTCGATAGCGAAGTTGCCGGAGTTGTTCTCGGCAAGGAGGGCGATTCCCTTAACCAATGCGTCCGGTGAGGCGCCAAAAGCGATCCCGACGGCGTTCAACAATTGTTCGGGTTGAACTTCGCCTACGCGCGCTGTAGACGGCCGGACGTCCAGCAACCTGAGTAGCAGCGAATCCGGGATCGTTTGGATCACGCTTCTTGTGATCTCGGGTTCAGCATCTCGCATCGTACTGAAAATCGTGTCGATACGGCCCGTCCGCTGTGAATCCCCAGATCCCCTGCAACGCATCCAGTCTCCCGGTGACCCAGTCCTGTTCCGAGATCAACGGATCTGAATCCGGTTCGAAATCACCTGTGGCGTTTTCAGGATTGTGCTCAGTAATTTCGGAACCCGGGGACGAACTGACGGGAACCTGTGGGTCAGACGAACTGCACCCAGCCGCGGCCATGGCTACGATAACGACGAGCGCAACTGCGCTGACTGAGATGATGGGAGGTCTCATTTTCACGAGGTTATACGTACCAGACGGATCGGTCGGTTCATCTGGACCCCATAGCTCGGGCGAAGAATGTATATACGTGAGACAGTCTTCGCCAGTAACCGCAGAGAATCACATTCATCACGAGACGACGATGTTAATTCGTCGCTATCTTGACCCAAGGAACTGACCACTGGAGACATTGGCCACACCCTTCTCTGGCAACCAGCTCAGCCGGTTGATGCACATCCTCCTTCGCTTGCTTCAATCCCTGTGCTGGCCCTTCCGCGCCACTTGCCGTGTGTTGAAGAGTCGGAGATTCAGCAGAGGCGTTTTGATATTCGTCGTGGTGGCCCTGTTGGTCTTCACGCCGCGCTCCACCCAAGTCCTAGGCCCCGCCCACGCGGCGGCACGTGGCTACGAATTCGGTCTCGTTGGCTGGGAGCTCTCCAACTTCCTAGACAAATGGGCCCATAGTGCCAGAGAGTTTATTCCATGGGTTGGAACCTCAGACGAAGAAAAACGTGAACGGCTCGATCGTTACCTGGCGTTAAACGACGAGATTAAAACGGCAAAACGCGATATCGAACGTGAAGCGTCCGTTTTAGATTCAGGTAGCGATCAATTGACGTCGTTACAAGATCATCATGATGAGCTTGAGAAAGAACGCCGCGAGCTACGGAACGACGTTGAGGAACTGATGGAATCGGCCATCGATGCCGTTCTTCGGGATCTGGGCATCGGCGAACTTGGCCCGGTTACATGGCCTCCCGTCGATTTCAGGCTGGACTCAACCCCGCGAGTTCTTGTCACCTCACCGCGAGATCGGATCCAGCGGCTGGAATCGATCTTGATCGATTCCGACATCACGCTGACCGGACGACAAGCCGTGGAAGACGCGGTTTACGACAACTCAGGGCTGTCAGCCATTGTGCTCGGAACTGGCGGCGTCGCGACGTTCCCAACCGTAATTCCGAATGATCGCGATCTGCTGTCAACGTTGGATGTCGCGGCGCACGAGTGGCTCCATGCCTACCTGATCTTCAAGCCATTGGGACGTGCGTACTGGAGCAGCGGTGATCTGGCGACGGTCAATGAAACGGTCGCCAACCTGTTTGGTCAAGAGGTGGGACGGCTCACCTATGAGCGCCTTACCGGCGAGACTCTGTCGCCCCCGGATCCGTTTATACCCGAGACAGACACGAATTCGGGGAAATTCAGTTTTCGTGAATTCATGCGCGAGACGCGCCTCAACGTTGACGAAATGCTTGGAGATGGCAACGTATACGGGGCCGAGGTCTACATGGAGCAGAGGCGAATTGCGCTTCATGACCACGGGATCTTTATCCGGAAAATCAACCAGGCTTACTTCGCGTTCAATGGCTCGTACGGTGACAACCCCGCCTCGGTTAGCCCGATAGGTGAGCAGGTACAAGAGCTGAGAACGTACGTCGAAAATGTTGCCGACCTTGTAAAAGCCATACAGGGCACAACTAGTTACGAGGGATTTCTCCAGCGTCTTGACCGGGAGCGATCTGCGTTCGAGGAACGAATCGGTGATTAACCCGTTCGTGGCGACGGAAGATATAGGCCTAATAAGGAATCCAGGAGATCTAGGTACAGGAATATGCGCGAGCCTCGGGTATACTTCAGGATGGTCTGGCAATGGTACGCAGTGGCGTTTGCCGGGCAATTTAATAATCGGATACCTCAACCGGTTCGCATCACGTCCCGATATGGGTGTCAGTGAACTGAAATCAGGCGGGGCTTTTGTGCCACCGTCGGGCGGCGATCGAATTAACGCCGCCGGCTGGAGTAATAATGGCCGCTGGTAGCGATCCCATACCTCGGACGGGCCGAGACGAAATGTACCGCCCACCAGAAGACTGTGGTGGAGACAACGGCGGAAACACCGGACGGGAGCAGGTTTCATTAGAAGACCTGATCGAACGTTTCAAGGGGGGGATTCCGCCCCTTGGATTCCTCGGCGGAGGCGGCATAAGCCTGATTGTTCTGATCGGCATCATCGTCGCGGGCATCATCTGGCTGGCTTCCGGAGTGTTTACAGTTGATCCTGACGAGCAAGCGTCCCTGCGCATGTTCGGCAAATTCAACAGTACGGCCGGCTCTGGACTGAACTGGTGGTGGCCGTCACCGGTAGGCCAGCGCGACATCGTTCAAGTGACGCAGACGAGGACCCTTGAACTGGGATTCCGAAGTGGAACTGAAGGAACGGCGTCGGTAACTTTGGTCGCTGTCGAAGCCCAGATGATCACGGGTGACGAAAATATCGTGGACGTTGGCGCCGTGATCCAGTACAGGATCGCGGACCTCCGTAACTACCTGTTCGAGGTTGACGACCCCGGAGACACGGACAGAGGTGTCGCCGTCGGAAGGCCTGACGGGCGAACCCTGCGTGACATTGCTGAAACATCGTTACGCCAGGTCGTCGGGGCTCGCACGATCGACGACGCACTGACCGAGGGTCGTGAGCAGATCCAGGAGGACACACGCCTCCAAATGCAAACAATCCTCAACTCTTACGATGCCGGCATCAGCATCATCTCCGTGCTGCTGCAGAACGTGAATCCGCCGGAAGAAGTAAGGGACGCGTTTGAGGACGTAGTGGTGGCGCAGGAGGAGAAAGAGCGGCTAAGAAACCTGGCCGACGCTTACGAGGCTGACCAGTTGCCGAGGGCACAGGGTGAAGCGGCTAAGATCGTTGAGGCTGCTGAAGGTTTCAAACAGGGTCGTATAGCGCTGGCACAGGGTGAAGCCGACGGGTTCAAAGAACTCCTTGAGGGTTACCTGAACTCCAAGGACGTCACCCGGCAGCGCCTGTACCTGGAAGCGATGGAACTGATTTTGCCGGGGACCACGAAATTTGTCGTGACAGGGGATGTGGCAGATGGCGTTTTGCCGTTCCTGCCTTTGTCCTCTACCGGCAATACGAGCTCAGGGGGAGGGCAGTAAGATGCGTAAACTTGCAATCCCACTTTTGGTACTCCTGATAATCAGCGGAATCGTTGCCTCTCAAGTTTTCTACCAGGTTGATGAGACGCAGGTCGCGATCGTTACCCGTCTTGGAGAATTTAGAGAGTCCAAAATAACCCCCGGACTTGGGGTCAAGGCCCCGTTCATCGAGTCCGTGACCAAGCTGGACAAACGTCTGCTTCGTGTTGACGCACCACCTGCTTCACTACTGACTCTTGACAAGCGCACGCTCGTGATCGATGCGTACGCTCGTTACAGAATCACCGATCCGCTGAAGTTCTTCCAGGCTCTCCGCACGGAATCCAACGCTGAGGCAAGAGTGGGCGACATCGTCAACTCAAACCTGCGTCGTGAGGTAGCACTGGACCTCCAGTCTGAGATCATCGACGAGACACGTGAGGAGATCATGGCGCGGGTAACCGCTTCGTCGAAGCTCCTGGACATCCAGCGATCTGAGGCCGAACGGCTCCCTGGTGGATTGAAGGATTCCAGCCTGTCGATCGTCATCGCCGGAAAGGCGGTGGCAGAGGGTGAAGAGGCCATCAGGGATCGCGTTCCAACTCCGGACCAGTTGGAGTCGATCATCAACAGTCCCGTTCCCCTGGATTTCGATCTAGAAGGTGAGAATTTCCGTTACCGGGTTCCGCTGACCGACCAGTTCGGTATTGAGATTATCGATGTTCGGATCAAGCGCGCTGACTTCCCACAGGGAGTCGCAGCCTCGGTATTCGACAGGATGAGGGCTGAGCGTGAACGAATTGCATCCGCTGAACGTGCGGAAGGTGCGCAGATTGACCTTGAGAAACGTGCTGAGGTGGACAGGAAAGTCCAGATCATTACGCAATCGGCTCAGGGTGACTCCGCAAGGCTCATCGGTGAGGCTGAAGGAGAGGCGATCTCGATCCTCTCCGAACAGCTAGGCCGGGATCCGGAGTTCTACGCGTTCACGCGGTCTCTTGAGGCCTACAAGAACCTGCTGGAAAGCGATGCGACGTTGATCTTGAACGTCGACAGTGACCTCTGGCGTTACCTGGAATCGCCACTCGCTCCGGTTGACCGCTAATCGCACCCAGTTAGCGAGAGCAAGACAAATACGAGAACGCCGCCGTGGCTGACAGGCCCGGCGGCGTTCTCGCGTTCAGTTCTGAAGATACCGGATAGTTAGAGTAAGTTTTGAAGTTTGTCCCGGAGCAAGTACCGGACGATCGATAGAATTACGGCCGCGCTCAAAATGAAGGCTATGAAGGTGAACGACAGCCCCACAACGATGATGCCGAAGGCCGTTCCCGCGGCTGGCGGATGCTCCGTATTCGTGGTCGCCATGACTAGCACAGACAGCCCAACAGCCGCAGCTCCGAAGATGTCGATCTGCAGATTGGACGCACCACCGACGTGGCCGCCGGTCACAAGGTGAAGTACGCTCCAGAGCGCAAGGCCAGCGAACACGCTTACAACGTGACCGCCTATGACTCTCTTCGGGGAAGAGGCGATCGAGCGCGGTACAACAAACACGGTCGCTGTAGATGAAGCGATAGTGACGACAATGATGCCATCAGACACGCCCTGCTCGATGAGCAATATCGCAAGCAGCGCAAGTGATGCCAGCGTCGCCTGGGTTATGTACGGCCGCACCCGGCCCCTGATGTGGGATCTTTCGAATGCCGCAGGTGTATGTGGGTGAGGAGTGTGAATGCGCATCGTGCTGGCATGCGCTTTCGTTTGGAATCGCCTCTCGTAACGTAGTCCGTTTTATAGCGCAGCGACGACAAATACTAGGGCCGCGCTCCCTGAATTTCCCGAGTCAACTTATGCGCGTTCCAATGAGTCCAGAAGCCCGAACAGGGTCTCGGTGCTTTATCGCTCTACCCGGGACGCTCCATCGGCCATTCCGGGATGCCATCCTCTGGCACGAACCCGATGACCTCTCTCGAGTGGTCGATATCTCGATAACGGCCGCGGTTGTTGGAGACCGCATAAAACAGATCGAATCGAACTGATTCGGGCGCAGATACACATTTCTCGACCATCTGAATGACGTCGCGATGACTGCAATACACCGCCGCGTGTCGTGCGTCGTACGGCCAGTCCTCTTTAACCACGCGGCCAATTCGGACGCATATCACTGACATGCCGTGCGCATCGGAGTAGTAGCGGCCAAGGGCCTCGCCCCATAACTTTGCGGCGCCGTAAATGCCGTTGGGCCGGGGCGGATCCTGCGGGGTGAGGATCCGCCGTGGTGACGGCACATCGTCCCAGCGCGCCTCCACCATCGCCTTTATCGGCTCGTCCACCTCGTACTGCATCTGTGTTGCGCCGGAACTTCCAAATATGACGCGTTTAACGCCTGCCTCGCGTGCAGCCTCAAACACGTTGTATGCGCCGATAAGATTTCCGGACACCTGGCCTGAGAACTCTGGACCCAGATACGCGGCCATGTGCACCACCGTATCGATGCCCTCGAACGCCGGCCTGATGGCCTCCAGGTCAGAGATGTCCGCCCGCACGCAGTCCACGCCCTCAACGTCCTGGCGATTTAACGCACGGACGTAGTTGTTCCGCGCGAGTGACCGACCGGCCATACCGCCGATCAGCCCGCTCATCCCCGTCACCAGAATGCGTTTGCCGCCCTGTGCCCCGTCGGTCATTGCTGCGCTCCGATACTAGATTCAGTTACAGCGGCATTATTCGGCGAGACCGCCCCGTCGGCAAGTCCAAGCGGTCAACGTCTGATATGCCGTAACATCACTTTATTAGTCAGCAACTCAAACATGTGTAGACCGGGATGAGCCCGGAACCATCGGGAGTGAGACGAATATGGCCGAAGGCAAGATCAAGGTGAGTCTCGTCAGTGGGGCTGATCGCACCAGCACCGTCCCTGAGGCGCTGGCCCTCATATCAGATCAGGTTCAGATCCCGGACCGCCCGGTCTTGATCAAGCCCAACTTCGTTTCAACCCTCAATCAATTGAGCGCGACTCCCGTAAACGCCGTGCGGGCAACTTTGACATTCCTTAAGAGCAAAGGCGTCAATGAGTTCACAATCGCTGCCGGACCGGCCATCGGTTCCGCAGACGACGGATTTAACAACTACAACTACCGGCCGCTCGCCGACGAGTTCAGTGTCACGTGGCTCGATCTCAATACGGACGAGACCGTGAAGGTCGCTGCGTTTGACGACAAACTGAACGCCCAGTACCTCAACATGTCACGCACCATGTCGGAGTCGTACGTCGTTTCTGTGACACGAACAAAGACGCATAACAACGTCGTGGTCACGCTCGGCCTCAAGAACATTCTGGTCGGAACATTGGCCGGTAAATCCGAAAAGGAGAAGATCCACCGGGGCAGCAAAGCGATCAACCTCACGCTTGCCAAGATGGCACAACATATTGCTCCCGATCTCACGGTCCTCGACGGCACCGAGGGCATGCAGGGCAACGGACCGGTCAGCGGTGATCCCATTGACTCCCGGATCACACTGGCCTCGGCACACAGCATCGCTGCGGACGTGATCGGATTACAGGCGATGGGCTATCGACTGGACCAGGTTGGCTACCTCCGGTACGCCATGGAGCTACGCAGGCTCACGCTGGACGACATCGAAGTTGTGGGCGAACGAGTAGAAGACGTTAAAATCGATTTCCGGCCGCACGACAACATCGCCAGCCAGCTTACGTGGCCGGTCGATGGTGACTGGCGACCGGTGTTCGATGCCGTCGGAGACTAATTCAGGCGAACCCTGTAGATAGCCGGTAGCGGGACTACGCGATGCCCCGCGCCCTGGCTGCCGCTGTGTGATCCCAGGGACCGATCCATTCCGCCTTTATCTCCATCCCAAACCCGGGCGCGTTGGACGGCGTTATATACCCGTCCTTCGGCATCGGCATTCCGGGAATCGGGCAGACCTCATCCAACGGGATTCCCGGATCACTGCCCATCCAGTACTCGGCAATCGGCGATTCCGGCGCGGCGATGGCGAAATGCTGTCCCCACGGTGTTCCCGCGGCGGTGTGTGGAACCGTAATGAGTCCCGCCGCTTCGGCGATGGTGTAGATCTTCATCACCTCCGTAAGCCCGCCAGACCACTTCATGTCCGGTTGCAGGATATCCACCGCACGCCTCTCGACTAGCTGCCGGTAAGCCTGCCGTCCGTGGTGGTGTTCGCCGGTGGCAATCGGGACCCAGTTAACCGCCTTTTTCAACTCTACATAGCCCTCAAGATCGCTCGAAATAAGCGGCTCCTCAAACCAGCGTAAGTTGTACGGCCGAACTCGATCCGCAACCCTGATGGCGAACTCAACGTTGAACGAACTGACCGGGTTGTACATCAACTCTGCGTTCGGCCCGACCTGCTCACGGGATCTGGCGATGTGCTCTTCTGCCAGATTCACGCCTTCAAGCCCCATTCGGTAGTGGGCCGGGTTGCTTATCTTGAACGCCTTGAAACCAAGTTCTTGCGACCAGTCCAGGTCGTCGCAGGTTGCGTACACAAGGGCCTTGTCCCTGACAGGGCCGCCCAGGAGGCTATACACCGGTACGTCGAGCAGCTTGCCCTTGAGGTCCCAGAGAGCCAGATCAACGCCAGACCGCGCCACCGTCGCAAGACCGCTCGCACCGTAGTTCTGCACGGAACGCCACATAAGGTCGTTCAGGAGCTCCGTTGCGAGTGCATCTCTACCTTCAAGCAGTGGGGCGTAGTGGTAGTCTACTAACGCCGCCACCGGCTCGCCGTAACTGCAGGCGCCAAGCCCAAACGTGCCGTCCTCTGCGATCACCTGCACCCAGACATCTCCTGCCCCAGCGCCGGGCATCTTCCCAAACCCGGTCGGGAACTCCGGGTAGTAGTTGATCGGGAGCGCACGACGGGCAGACACTTTGTTGGCTGCAGGACGTGTTGGCTTCGACTTCGGCGGCGTCACGGGGATGTCCAGTTCCACGACGCGAATCTGCTTGATCTTCATGCACGTTCTCCCGTTCAACGGATCTGTGTGATCGGCAACGGCGTGAACAATACACGGAGAAATGGCCGATTGACCGCTCCACGTGGGCCGATGGGTCTCAGTTCAGCGCTGCCAGCACCTGCTCTGCGGCCTGCGCACCGATAGCGGGGCTGAATGAACCCTCAAACGTCCCCGGACTTTGCACCACTATCAGGTCATGCTCGCGATCGACCCAGATGAACTGCTTTCCCGCGCCGACGGCGGCGAACGAGTCTTTTGGAAGGTCGGGCCACAGCATTCCCTGATCGTTGCACCAGAAACCGAGGCCGTATTGCCACAGTGATTTGGGCTCGTGCTGAAGGAGCATGTCTGAGACTCGTGTCGCCTGTCGAATCCAACCGGCCGGAACAATCTGCTTCCCCGACCAATTGCCATCGTTCAACCACAAAAGCCCTAGTCGGGCCATGTCACGGGCAGTCATTTGGAACGTCGTTGCGTATCCGAAAACACCAAGCTTTGCATTCGTTTGGAGTTCGAAGTTGGAATACACCCACTTCCATGATCCGCCGATCAAGTTGCAGAGCTTACGTTCGGCAAGCCTCCCAAAACCCGCACCTCGTTCAGGATCTGACGTGCGGTACATCGAGTACTCGGACGCCAGGGCGTGTGTCACCACGTTCATGCCAAATGTCTGGTAGTTGAACGTGCGTCCAGGCGATTCTCCCGGCTTCATGTAGCCGGACATGTTGCCGATTAACTGCCGAAACGTGATCCCGGCGTTTTCCGGGAACGCGTATCGATTCTCTTTTGGCCCCTCGTCCGGGGCTACATCCAGGAATTCTGGATAGTAATCGGCCACGAGATCGTCCGCCGAACCGATCACGGCCTCAGCAATCGCGATGCCGAGGACCGTTGAGTATGTGGACTTTGAAGCTGATGCCTGCCCCTGCAGATCCTCCGGTCCTATGCCGCCGCCGTGCCACTCCGCCGCAATTCGGCCGTGTCTGACAATAAGCAGCCGGTACGGCGAGTCACCGGCGTGCCCCGCCTGCCAGTCGCCGACCGCGGCGAGGCGTGTCGCGTCAAATCCGAACGACTCTGGATCGCCGAAATCCCACCGCGCTCCCGGGAACGTACCCACATGCTCTAAACCGGGCGTCACCCCGACAGCGCTTCTTTGACCAGCTGAGAGAACATCTGTAACCGCGGGTCGTTCACCTCGTCAGGCTGCATGCCTGAGGTGACGATCGCGACGCCTGCCTTCAAGTCAGGGTCTCCCCAGCTGATGCAGCTACCGACTCCGCCGTGTCCAAACACGCGAGGACTCGGAGCATCTCCCATTCGCCCGGGTCCCTCTTTGGCAAGCTGTAGGCCGAGGCCAAATTTATACTCGCTGCCGGAAACAGGGCCTATACCCTCGGCGTGTAGCGCCGTCACATCGGCGATAGTCTCAGCGCTCAACCACTGTTCCCCGTCAACGGAGCCGTCATGCACGAGAACGCTGTAGAAACGTGCGAGGTCGCGCGCTGTCGAAGTGCCATTTCCTCCCGGCGACGGGTTGAATTTGAATAGCTCAGAGTTGCCGAGTTCCGCCAGAGACGGGTCAGTGAAGTCTGGCATCGATGTCAGACGCGCCAGCCTCGGCATTCGTTTGGCGTCAAGGGCGTAAGTAGTATCCACAAGTCCGAGGGGACCGGCGACTTCCGCCTGGAAGAAGTCCTCGAAACTCTGACCTGAGATTCGTTGCACCAGTTCTACTACGAAGAACCCGAAGGTCATGCTGTGATATTCGATCGCAGAACCGGGCTCGAATTCTGCCTCAGCGGACTCCATCACGGAAACTACTGTCGCCCGGTCAGCCTTCCCGCCGGCCGCCATCTCGGTGATCGCCGCCGGCGTGGTCGGCACTCCCGCCTGGTGTGTCAGCACGTGGCGGACGGTCGTGGATGCCTTGCCGTTGATCCCGTAGCCCGGCCAGATGTCTCCGACAAGATCGTCCCAGTCCACCTTGCCCCGCTCTTTGAGCACCCAGAGGCATGCAGCGGCCATCGGCTTGCCACAGGACCAGACGCTAAACAGGGTGTCCGCGGAAACCTTGGAGCCGTCCCCTGAGCCGATCTCTCCGCCCCACATGTCGACGACGAGCTCGCCGTCTTTGTACGCAGCGATGGCACATGCCGGGTGAACACCGAGCGCAAGGTGATGCCACAGGCGGGAATCGATCACGTCTACGGCGCGTCTGCTCAGCTTGGCCACGGTCATTTCCTTTCGAGTTCCAGAATCGATCCCGACAACAGATCCCAAAATCGAACTAAGGACAAGTTATCGGAGTAAAGCGTATTGGGAGGAGCCGATTATATGGTCGTTGGCCGCGACGTACGCGGGAGGGCCTTATTCGCTTTGTTCGTCTGAAGCATTTGGGCCGGTAATCCCGATACCCTGGGTCGTCGGCCCAGGTGTAATTTTCAGGCAGTTTCGGGGTGGAGTCTTGTCCCTGCGCGTCCTGCGCTGCGCCAGGCCGGCTCCCAGCGTCACGAGAATCGCGCCAGCCCACAACAAGTTTGTGAGCGGCTCGTCCAGGATCAACCAGGCCAGGATGATGCCGAAGACCGGCTGGGTCAGGTTTAGCACACCAACCTGGGATGGCAGGTATCGCTGGATGAGCCACAGGTTGGAGATAAATCCAAACCCGGCGATCACGGCGCCCTGGTAGAAGATCGAAATGGCGAGCTCTTTATTCATGATCCAGGGTTCGCCCTCAAAGATCAGGCCTGCAGGTATGAACACCGCTGCTCCGAACGCGGCCTGCGCAAGCAACAGCTTGTTCGGGTCAATTCTTCCAGACTGCCGGGCGTTGTATATGAGGCGAGCGCCCAGCAGGAAGCCCCCGATGATGGAGAGTATGTCGCCCAGTAGCACCTCGCCCGACGCGTCTCCGCCAAGACCGTCCAGCGAGATCACCACCACACCCGCGTAGGCCACCAGGATTCCGAAAAGTCGAGATGGAACCATCCGATCCCCTGCGATGAAAAAATGGGCCAGGATCGCCATCCAGATCGGGAACGTCACGGAAAGCACTGCGCCGTGGCCGGCCGTTGTGTACTTCAACCCCAGGTTCATGAATGCGAGCTGAACGCAAAAGAGCAGACCCAGGATTGTCAGGATCCGGAACTCACGCCGGCGCACCCGAAGATCTGCACGCGTATAGATCGCCCATATCACGATCACTACAGCGCCGGTGAGGAATCGGTACCAGCCGAGACGCAGTGGCGGCGCGTACTCCAGCCCGGACTTGATGGCGATGGAGTTGCCGGACCACAACGCCGAGACGAAGATGGCGAAAGCACCTGCGCGCGGGGTGATGCTGCGGTGCTGGGGTGGTGGCATTGCCGGGAAGGTACACCCGCATATGGGCGCGGTCAACGCGTTCGGGAAGGCGATACCAATCGCCAAAGATCAGTCGGCCGCTGCGCGTTCCGGATCACCGTCAGGAGTCACCGTACTGTTCGAACGCTTTCGACGCTGAGCCAGCCCCGCTCCGAACATCACAAGAACAGCCCCGGCCCACAGGTTCGAAGTCGGTGTTTCGCCAAGGATGGCCCACGCTAACAGGATGCCGCTGATCGGCGATATCAGCCCGAGGGCGGCCAGGCGAGATGGAAAGTAGCGAGAGATCAACCACAGGCTGGCGATGAACCCGAACCCGGCGATTACGATTCCCTGGTAGACGAGTGAGGTCCACAACTCCCAAGCCCATGACCAGGGCTCAGACTCGAAAACGGTGCTCATGGCGATGAACAAGATCGTTCCCATGAGGAACTGCGTCAGCAAAAGCTTGCTGGGGTCGATTCCCTCGACAAGCCGGGCGGCAAAAATCTGTCGCGCCGCTAAAAGAAACGCCGAGATAAGCGACAGTCCGTCACCCAGCAAAATGTCCCGGTTCAAGCCGGAACGTAAACCGTCCAAGGAGATCACGATGATACCGGCGTAAGCGACAAGGATTCCCAGAAACCGCCCTCTTTCCAGGCGATCTCCGGCGATGAAGAAGTGTGCCAGCAGGACCGTCCATATGGACGTGGTCACGTTCAAAGAGAGGGCGTGACCGGCGGTGGTGTACTTGATGCCGAGGTTCATGAACACGAGCTGGACGGTGAACAACAACCCGAGCAATATCAGCGGTATGTACTCTTTCCGGTGAATCCGGAGGTCCGCCTTTGTGGCGATCGCCCACACGAGCGTCACCATTGCGCCCGCGACGAATCGCATCCATCCGATACGGAGCGGGCCGGCGTAATCGAGCCCCGCTTTAATGGCAATGGAGTTGCCGCTCCAGAAGATGCCGACGGTCACGGCAAACGCACCGGCGCGCGGGGTCAGGGGCCTACGTTTGATTTCCGCCAATTTCGCTTACGCGTCTCCGCCGGATGACGGCTGGTTCACCGGTGCCGCAGAACGAATCCGTTTCGCCGGAGAGCTGCGTTTCTGTGCGAGGAGCGCACCCGCCATAACGAGTATGCCACCGACCCAAAGGAGCTCGCTCGGCTCTTCGTCCAGGATCCACCAGGCTAGGAGGATGCCGGTCACAGGCTGGGTAAGGGAGATCGCACTGATTCGGGATGGGAAGAAGTATTTGCTCATCAGCAACATCGAGAGGAAACCGAACCCGGCGATCACCATGCCCTGGTAGAAAAGCGAAACGGCGAGTTGCCACGTCCACAACCACGGGTCAGGTTCAAATATGAAACTGATGATGACGAACCCGACGGTGCCAAAAGCCGCCTGAAACAACAGCATCTTCGCCGGGTCGATTCCCTCAACGAGCCGGGCGTTGTAAACGATCCGTGCGCCAAGCAGGAAGCCAGAAATGGCGGAGAGTATGTCTCCCACAATCAAATTCTCGCCGCCCGGCTCACGAAGGCTGTCAGCCGAGATCACGATGATCCCTGAATAGGCAACCATGATTCCCATTAACCGAGCTGGCGCCAGCCTGTCCCCCGGGATGAAAAAGTGGGAGAGAACAGCGATCCAGATCGATGACGTAACGATCAGTACCGTTGCGTGACCGGCCGTCGTGTACTTGATGCCCAGGTTCATGAATATGATCTGGATGCCAAAGAACACTGACAATGAGATCAGCGGCCACCACTCGCCACGATGAATTCTGAGATCGGCCCGTGTGTAGATGGCCCAGCCCAGGATTACGACGGACCCGGCCAGCATCCGCATCCAGCCAAGCCTGAGGGCGGGCGCGTAATCGAGGCCGGCCTTGATCGCAATCGAATTTCCGCTCCACAGTGTGGTGACGAAAAATACGAACAGCCCGGATTTCAGGGTTAACGGACGACGACGCAGATCGGTGGTCGGTGGAGGGGAGGAACTCGTCTGCCCCGGAGGCGATGCTGCATCGCTCCGGTCGGCGACGTTAGATGACACTATTTGAGCCTACTTCCGCGTAGGCCGACGGTCAACGGAATCAATAGCGTCCCGGGCGCAAGTGGTTCCCACCGTCATCCAAATGCCGTAGCAACACCAGCTCCTCCTCCGTAGGCGGATCCATATAGGTCAGGTCCTGCGACACCTTCAGGTTCCAGGGGACGATCGCCTGAACCTCTTCCAGCGATACGCCGGGGAAGATCTGCTCAAGAACCATCTCGCATGAACCGGTGGTGCCGCCATCCTCCGTGTCGAATCCGAACACGCACATCGTCGTTGCGCACTTGTTTGGCCCCTGTGGTGCAAGGCCCGCTTCGGCCCGCCCACCTGGCCCATCGATGTACCCTGCGGTCGTCCGGAAATCGGCGCGCTCTTTGAAGCGTCGTGATTCCAGCGGCATCGTGGAAATAACGCGTTCCACCGAAGCGCCGATGTCCGCATTGCCTCCAGTGCCGGGGAGTCTGCGGGCCGGGTGTTCAAACGTGCCGGCCAGAATCGTGTTCAGATTGCCAAACCTGTCGATCTGTGCAGCCTGCAGTACCGCCGACTGCGCCCAGCCCCCGTTCACGAACGCGCCCAATGCATCAACCATGTCTCCTGACATGGCGGACCCCTGGGTCAGGCTGTGATCTGCGATGCCGATCGGCGCCGGGAGCTCTCGACTGGTCGGAATCCAATCGAGCGGACCAGACTCGGTGCAGTACCACATGTTCGGAGCATGGTGATACTTCGCCAGAGCCGCAGACAGGAGCGGCGGGCCCATTCCGACGATGGTTGTTTCGCCGTCGCGGACCTGGCGCGCCGTTGCGATGATCATCATCTCGGCGCGTGTGTATTCGTCCAGATTTATAGCCAGTTCATCACCGCCATCCGTACCTCGCTGGCTG
>LWDU01041030.1_pt1 | contig 18552 bp, 3 predicted proteins | sample 727161 | NCBI WGS metagenome assembly LWDU01 (sample SAMN04566230, study PRJNA314399) | hydrothermal vent metagenome | isolation source: deep sea hydrothermal plume seawater | place: Mexico: Gulf of California, Guaymas Basin | collected 2004-07-11
GGGCTATATTATCGGGCGTTTTTGCCGCTTGCTCGCTAAGTAAACTTGGGACTAAGCTATCCGGGTAGCTATGTTGGGTGGCGTTCCAGTCAACTAATAATTGCTGTTGATAATCTGCATTCAACAACGGTAAATCATGGATATTTTCATCCAAATACTCAGGCAACGCATCCAGAATATTTAGATAATAGTCAACGAGTCTTTGCCCATCCGACAAATCAAATACATCAGTGTTAAATTTAAGCGAGCCGATTAAATCGCTACCAGCCTCCATCAATTCCAGTGACAAATCAAACTGCCCTTCTTGTTGGTGCAAGGTATGGGGCGCCAACTTTAAACCACCCCAATCCACGACTTTATCACCCGCTTGCTCACTGCTATTTACATCCAGTAATTGCTGCGCCTTTTGTAATTGTTGAAACACAAACGCTGCCTGAAATAATGGTGGACGGCTGCTATCTCTATCTAACGGCAAACGTTCCAGCACCAAAGGCAAAGGAAAACCTTGGTGTCTCATCGCCGACAATACTTCCTGACGACTAGCTTTTATAAAGTCACTCACTGTGGACTGTGCATTAACCTCAGACAATAAAGGTAATGGATTAACAAAATAACCCACCACACTTGAGTAGGCATCATCATCCCGCCCTGCTAATGGCGTACCCACACACACTTGATGTTGACCGCTACAACGATGTAATAATAGCTGATAAGTAGCCAGCAATAAGGTGTACAGGGTTACCCCCTGTTCTGCTGCTAATATTTTCAATCGAGCTACTTTTTTATTATCTATGCGGATAGCTGCCGATTTTCCCTGATAGCTACGTTGCGCTGGAAATGGACGTTTTACGGGTAGGTTTAATAATGCGGGTGGTGTGCTAAATTTATCGCGCCAATAAACCCAATCCTGCTCAACTTCACCCGATTTAACTCGCGCTACTTGTGCCAAAGCAAACTTTTTATACGCTGCCGGTGACGATGCTAATTTGGGGTCTTGTCCTTGTATTAAGGACGCATATATCTGTGCCAGCTCTTCCAGAATCAGCCATAAAGACCAGCCATCACCGACAATATGGTGAAAAACCATTAACAATAAGTACGCTTGCTGACTGCGTTTAAACAGCCGTACTCTAAAAGGTGCCTGTTGATCATTTAAATTAAAAGGCTGTGTATATTTAAGCTTAACGGCGGCATCTAAATCTTCATCAGACCATCCTTCAGCCACTATCAAGTCAAAATCAACCTCACTGGAATCAACAATAAACTGTTCGGGCTGACCGGCATTGTCCTTAAACCTAAACCTAAGCGCGGGGTGACGGTTATGCAAATACGTTAGTGCTTCGGTAAAAACAGTCTGATTAATATCCGAGAATATATTGGCCGAAAAAGCAACATTATAGGCCGCGCTCTCAGGTGCGGTTTGATGCAAAAACCATAAAGCCCGTTGCCCATACGTTAATGGAAAAGGTTGTTGTTCCAGATCTTTTAAATGCTTAATTAAAGCCTGTTTATTGGCTTTTAATTCAGCTAATAGCTCGGCTGTCATAGCCTGTTTAGGGGCGCGGTAACGTAAAGCACCTTGCGCCAGCCATATTTCAACCCGACTTGCAGCTAATTGAGCTAACAGCACCTGCATGATTAAAGTTCCCCTTCTATCATCCCCTCTCCTTCATCCTGTAATGCGAGTGTATTACCTTGACTCGTCTTAGTTATTTTTTGCTCCAGATAGCTCACTAAACCCCAACCTTCGCTTTGTAATAACTGGCTAACTGGCACTTCTAATTGCAGTGTTTTACGCATAATAGAACGAAATTCAACGGCGGCTAAAGAGTCCAGTCCCAAAGAACTTAATGGACAATCTAAGTCTATCTGCTCTACTGTCAATTTTAAAATGCTGGCTAACTGCTGGCTAACAAACTCGGTGAGTGAATTTCTTAATTGTTCGCTATCAACTGCTTGTAACTCTTTTAACCAGTCACGTCCAAAAGTTGTTTTTACCGGCCCTTTAATAAGTTCTTTTAATATTGAAGGTACATCTTCAGTCGCAAGTGTAGACGACATTTTTTGCCAATCAAAATAAGCCATACATAACTGCGCTTGCGGCTCATTAATTGCCTGTTCTATCAGTTTTCTACCACTTTCCCTATCAATCAAACCGATACCGGACTGCTGCCAAAGCGCGTATAAAGCAGACTGTTCGCTAGCTTGCATTCCGGTTTCCCAGGGTCCCCAATTAATTGTCAAGGCAGGTTTTCCCTGTTGTCGTCGTTGCCATGCCAGTGCATCCATAGCCGCATTTGCAGCCGCGTAACCACCTTGTCCCACACTGCCTACTAAGGCATTAAATGAGGAATACAATAGAAAAAAATCAAGAGTACAATCGCCCGAGTATTTATCCAGCAATAATGCGCCTTGTAACTTGGCCTGGTCAAGTTTTTGCAGTCGTTCTACACTTTGGTTTAACAAGCGATCATCATCGGTAAATCCAGCACAATGCACTATGCCTTTTAACGATTTACCCGACCATTTTATCTGTTTAAATAAATTGATAACGGCCTGTTCCGAGCCAATATCTGTAGAGCAAATTATCAATTCAAGTGCAGGGCTTTGTTGTTGTAATTGCAACAACTCTTCAGGCATTTCCGGTTGATTTTGCCTCGTGGTTAAGTAAATCTGTGTCGCACCCTGCTCTGCCAGCCAGGATACAGTTAACCGGCCTAGTGCACCCAAGCCCCCCGTAACTAAATAACGGGCTTTGCTGTCTATATTATTTTGGCAACTACTACTATTATTAGGCCGGTAATGTTGCAGACGTTGAACCTTTAAACCGCTCTCACTACTAAACAGCCGCTGCTCACCGCTATTATCTAATAATGCCGGACACAAATATCCCATGGAACTGACATCAATAATTCGAGGTTTTAACTCGGCATGTTCCTGAAATAAAACCGCCGCCATACCCCACAAACCTGCACCCGCATAATGAGGAGTTTGACTAAATTCACCGACTGCCTGTTGGGTCACTAATGTCAGTTTAGGTAAGTCTTGTTTTAATATCTCTAATAACCTAACACATGCCCTCATCGAGTGTTTTGCATCAGCGGGAAGTGAAAGAGCCGTTAAATCAACAATTTCATCTATCGTATTTAAATCCAAACCTGCCAACTGTTGTAGCGTTGCCAACTGCACTGTATGGCCTTGCTCTATTAACTGGTCAGCGCAGGTATTTGAGGGTTTATCACTAATCAATAACCAGGATTTTTTAGCATCACTATTGTTAGCCGTGTGACCTTGCCAAACTGTCTGGTAAAGCCAGTCTAGTGATACATTTAACATTTTCTGTAATTGGTTTTTACTAACCGCAACTACTTCAATACCTGACATGGAAAATAATGCGTGTTGCTGACTATTGTATAAAGCAATATCCACCTGTTCAGCGGCATTTACTTCAGCACTCAGATAATGGCAATCAGCTAACTGCTTAGCGAAACACTGAATTTTTCTAATCCGTGAGGGTAAACTCAAAGTATTTGCATTAACAGGTAGAACAGCCGCCAGCATTTGCATTGCCATATCCAGTATTAGCGGATTCAGGCTGATGTTTTTAATGGCATCAGGTCGTTTATTTAGCTCTGCCCACGCTTTATGGTCTTGCTGCCAAAGCTGATCTATCCCTTGAAAATTTGCCCCATACTCCAGACCATGTTCGACAAATAATTGATAAAACTGCTGCCCTTCGATTAGCCTACAGGCTGACTTTTCGGGATGCTGAAAATCAGCTAACTGGCTGAGTGTTTCCTGGCTGATATGCCCACTAACATGACTATACCAGTTGCTCTCTAATTCAATCTGGCTAAGAATTTGAAAAGAATACCCCTTATCGGTTTGTTGCAATATAAGTTGCAAATATACGCTACCCTGCTCAGGTATTAACAATGCACGTTCTATTTCAAGCTCATACACAGTAAAATTTAAGTGGTCGAAGCGTTTAAATAGTGCCTCATAAATCATCGCAATAAATACTGCTAAAGGTGCGACCTTATGCTTATAAACTTGATGCTGTGTTAACCAAGGCCAACTTGCTGCGTTTAATTTAAGCTCAAAAACCTCAGTATTTTCGGCAAAAGCGCTGGAACTAAGCCACTGCCCTGCTTGCGGTTTATTATCGGCAATGGATACCGGCTGAGTATTAAGCCATTCTGGCCAATAGCGTTTTCTTTGCCACGGATAAGTCGGTAAAGATAGTCGCTGACCATTGCCTAGTTGTTGCCAATCTAACTCTAACCCTTCGGCAACTACCTCTGCTATAGATTGCTTAATTGATGCTATACCATTATCACCACGACAGGTGGCTATAGTTACGGCTTTAAGCTGACTTTGTTTTGCCAACGATGTTAAAACTGGTTTTGGCCCTATTTCAATCACCAAATCCACACATTGGGCTAATGCTTGTATGCCTTGTTGAAATTGAACCGGTTGCCTTAAGTGTTGTAACCAGTAATCTGCTTGATTAAAGCATTTGGTTTCTCTCTGTCCGGTTAAATTCGATACGATAGAGGTAACAGCCGTTTTTAAATCTACTGCCGATAATGCTTTAGAAAATGGTGCGGAAACAGGCTCCATGCACTTAGAATGAAATCCATGTGAAGTGTGTAAAACAGAATATTCCACGGCTTGTGCCGAGCAGGCATTTAAAAAATTCTTTAGTTCATTCGCCTCACCGGAAACCACCTGATTATCGGCACTATTAAATACTGCAATCGATAACAGGGGGAAAGCTTTTAATAATTCCCTGACCTTATCAACACTCGCAAATACAGAGGCCATACTGCCTGAACCTGGGGCTAATTGCATTAATCTGGCACGTTCTACAATTAGCTTAAGGCCTTGTTCTAAACTAAACACGCCTGCCAAACATGCAGCGACATATTCACCTAAACTATGCCCCATCATGCATGCTGGTTTAACGCCCCAAGCCAGCCACTGTTGAGCCCACGCATATTCAAAAGCAAATAACACCGGCTGAGCATATTCGGTTTTCTTTATTAGTTCGACGGCTTCCGTGCTTGACTCAAGCAATAGCTTTTTTAATTTAATATCACTATGTTGGCTTAATAGTTGATCGCAAATATCTATTTTCTGAGTAAATACCGGATAGTAACCGTACATTTTCGCCGACATTCCTGCCCACTGCGAACCTTGCCCGGTAAACAAAAAAGCTACCGTGGGATTTAATTTAGCCGTGGCATTATATGCACCTTTTAAAATAGCGCCCTGCTTTGCAAAGTGTTCAAGTTGCACTTTAAAATCAGTTACCGACTGCTCAGTTAATACCAGACGATGCTTAAAACGGGAACGGTATTGATTAGCACTAAAACAAATATCGACAATATTAGCATCCGTTTGGCTAAAGACCTGCTGGGCATAATTGGTCGCTAAATTCTGTAATGCCGTTTGTGTTTTTGCGGACAAAACCAATAGTGGAACAGTGCTATTTTGTTGACAATTCACTCCCTGTTTTTCAAGTTCGGGTGCTTGTTGCATAATGATATGGGCATTGGTACCACTTAAACCAAAAGCACTGACTGCGGCTGCTCTAGGGGTAGTCGATGCCGCCCAAGGTTGAAACTTAACCGGTATTTTAACTGGCCACGATTGCCAGTCTATATGCTGACTGGGGCTAGAAAAATGTAAATGTGGATATATTTCTGCATAATTCAAACTTAATGCGGTTTTAATTAACCCCGCAATACCTGCCGCTGCCTCCAAATGACCTAAATTCGTTTTAACCGAAGCTACATAAACAGTCTGCTCACTATTACGCTGCAGCCCATAACAAGCTGCCAGAGCTCTCATTTCTATGGGATCACCCAGTGGAGTACCCGTACCGTGAGCTTCAATATAATTAATCTGTTCTGGCTTAACCTTTGCAGTTTTTAATGCCGCTTTAATAACGGCCTGTTGTGAAGGGCCAGACGGCACTGTCAGGCCACCACTCGCACCATCTTGATTAACAGCAGAACCTTTAATTACCGCCCAGATTTTATCCCCTTGTTTTTGTGCATCTGACAGGCGTTTCAAAATAATTGCGCCACAGCCTTCCGAGCGTATAAAACCATCAGCCGTTTCAGCAAAGGTTTTACACCGTGCTTCGGGTGATAACATGGCTGCACGGCTAAAGGCCACATAGGTTTCCGGCGCTAATATCACATTAACACCGCCGGTAATGGCAAGATCACATTCACCTAGGCGCAGACTCTGACAGGCATTGTGCACCGCCACTAACGACGATGAACAGGCAGTATCCACAGCCATACCCGGCCCTGTTAAGCCTAATAAATAAGACAATCGACCAGCTAATATATTAAGTGAAGCACCCGTGCCTAAATAAGCATCAATCTGGTCGATTGGCAGGCTCTTTGCCAAAATAGCAGCAAAATCAAAACTGCTAGCACCGACAAATACACCGGTTTGACTGGCAAACAAATCTGCGGGAACAATATTACCGTGTTCCAAAGCTTCCCAACACGCCTCTAGCCATAATCGCTGCTGCGGATCCATCGCCATTGCTTCGCGTGGGGAAATATCAAAAAAACCGGCATCAAATTGATCTAACTGTTTAACAAAGCCGCCTTCGCGCACGTATATTTTTCCAGCTTTATCGGGATCAGCATCATAATAGTCATCAACCTGCCAACGGTCTTTTGGCATCTCAGTTATCGCATCACGCCCCTCAGTTAACAAGCTTCTATAGCTTTCTATTCCAGCTTCTGCACCAGGAAAACGGCAACTCATACCGACAATAGCAATATCTTCTTTGTGTTGCTGTTCGGATTGATCTAATTTTTCCTGCAACTCATCAATCTTACGTAATGCATTCAGCATTAATGCACGATTATCAGGTTTGTTAGAGACGTGTTCAGTCATATTTAATCCATTGAAGCCAGGCGTTGTGCTAATAAATCAGATATTTCCTGTTCGGAACAATCATCTAAATCATCTGTTGTTTCGGTATTTTCAGGCTTAAAAGCAATCGGCAAACTATCTTCAAGGTAGCTTAATAAAGCTTCCAGAGTAGGGTAATCAAATAATAAAGTAGATGGTAATTGATAGTCCAGCATTTTACTGAGTCGATTGGTTAATTCCATCGCTAATAAAGAGTCGAAGCCAATATCGAAAAAACCTTGCCTGTTTTCCAGCACCAAATCATTATCGCCAGTACGCAAAATTTGTGCAATTAGCTGCCGTACCGATTGATCAAGCAACACCGAACGCTGTTCACAAGCAAGCTCATTTAATTGTTGAATTAAGCGAGTTGTTAATGCGCTGGCTTTATCAACATTATCTGCCATAAACTGTTGATAAAAAGCGGGGGCTTCATAAGGCAGTGCGGTAAAAAATTCAGCCCAGCGCACTGGCATAACCGCCACTTGCGGTAAACTTTGCGATAATAGTGATTGCAACACCGCAATGCCTTGTTCCGGCTCTATTAAATCCAGTCCTTTGCTGGTCATGGCTGTTTCTGTTTCAGCCAACATGCCGTCACCACGCCACCCACCCCAGTTAATCGTTAACGCAGGCAGGCCTCGTTGTTGCCTGTTAAGCATTAAGGCATCGGCATACGCATTAGCGGCGGCATAGTTGCCCTGCCCGGGCGCACCAGTAACAGCGGCTAATGATGAGAATAGCACAAAGAAATCTAATTCCTGCACAGGTGAATTTTTATCTAGCCATGCTAATGCTTTAACCTTGGCTTGCCAAGGTACGACAAAATCCTCAGCAGATAAATGTAATAAAGAGCTATCCTTTAATACGCCTGCTGCATGTATCACGCCAGCCAGCGGTGGTAATTGGGATAATTGCGTTAATAGGGTATCGCCGCCACTGGCTTGAGATAAATCAGCCTCTACGCCAATAATTTTCGCCCCATTTTCGGTTAACTTTTGCAAGGCATCTCCGGCAAGTGAAGACAAGCCACTGCGACCGGCAATAACTACTATTTTCGCGCCTTGTTCGACCAGCCATTCCACCACCGCAAAGCCTAAAGCACCCGCGCCACCCGTCACTAAATAGCTTTTATTGGCGTTTATATTAACCGCTGCTGCTGAGTTATCCTGCTTACAACATGTTAAACGCGTGCCATAATAGTCATCTCCCCGCAATGCTAAATGCTGTTCATTATTAGCCAACAAAGCCTTAACTAGTAAACTGGCATCGGTCGTTTGGATTTGCTCAACATCCAATATAGACCAATGCCGTTGAGGGAATTCCAAAGCCGCTGTTTTTAACAGGCCGATAACCGCATTTTGTTTTGGGCAAACTGGTGTATTTTCTATACCACTGGCTTGCTGCGTTAATAATGTCACTTTCGCATCCAGCGCTTGTTTTTCCAATGCCTTAATTAATACTAAAAACCCTAAACTGGCACTGGCTTCATCATTTCCAATAAAATCTTTCGCGCAGTAAATACACTGTAGCGGTTTAGCTAAAGTCTGCCAACCGGAGGAACGGCTTTGCCAAAAACGTGCATCCAACATTTGTTCAGGGCTAATTAGTTCTGCCTGAATAGATTGGGAAGCCAGTTCATCTGCTAACAGGCAGGCCTGTTCAGCTCCCAAACACAGCACTAATTGATTTTCTCCTGTGCTATCAAAATCTTTAATAACCAGTTTTTGCCACTCGGTTTGGTATAACCAGGAGTCAAATTGCTTCGCATCCAAAGCTGCTAATAAACTGGCTTCTGTAGCCGGTTGAAAAGATACAGCCGTTATTTTTAATGCTACAGCCTTATCATTGCCAAGCTGTATATCGACCTGACTAGTCTGCTCGTTTCTTTTAGTCACCTGTGCAAAGCATTCTGCATTATTTATGCTTTGATAAAAATCCATCTGCTCAATGGCGACTGGCAACCAGATTTTATTATCATTGGTCTCCCCTATGGCAACACCCGCTGTTTGCATACAGCCATCTAATAATGTCGGGGGTATTAAGTAGCCAACTTCAGGTGAATACGATTTAATCTGCGTTAATGCCGATTGCGCGTTATAGCGAATATTCTCCAGCACTTTAAAACTGTTGCCATAGTCAATATTTTTATCTTTAAATAGCTGATAGACCTGCCCGGTTGATAAGCTCTGTTCACAATTATCAAACTTGTTAAAAACAGGTGCGGTCTCGTTAAGCCCGATTATTTCACTCGTTAAATGCCGTTGCCAATCACTCTTATCATTACACGAAAAAATACTTACAGAAAAATGCTGTGTCGCTATCTTTTTAACTTCAATCTGAACACAAGTACTACCCTCAGCTGGCAATACCAGTGGCTTTTTAATCTGTATTTTTTTAAGTGTTATGGCAGGTAATTTAAGTACCTGCCGGGCAGTCGCTAATACCATTTCTAACAACACCGCCAGCGGTGCCAAGTATTGCCCATAGACTTTATGCTCTGCCAGATAAGTCGGCGCATCTATCGATAAATCAGATTCAAAATAAATGCTTTCTTTGTTGGCTAAAGTCAATTGTCGATGCACTAGCGGGTGTAAATATGCCGTGATATTCTGTTTAGACTTTAATGCCTGCTGCGGCAACCAATAGCGTTTACCGGAGAATGGATACACTGGTAATACTGGCTGACTACCCGCTGGTTTGTGTTGAAAAATTTGTTGCCAGTTTAAACTTAGCCCTTGCACATAAAGCTTGGCGGCGCAGCGCAAAAAACTGCCGGACTGGTCGGGATGCACACTGGCAAAAATCTGTTCGCTGTTATTGGTATTGGCAATCAATAAAGAACTTAAAATGGGTCTTGCGCCACACTCTAAAAATGATTCAACATTTAGTAATTGCAAAGCCTTAACACCATCCAAAAATAACACTGGCTGACGGCAATGTTGCAACCAATAATCCGGCGTGCAAACTTCATCACCTACTAACTCACCAGTAACATTTGAAATTAAGGGTAAATAAGGTTTCTTCAAATGCAATGCAGATAATTTATTACCAAATGCTGATAACATCGGTTGCATAAGTGATGAATGAAAAGCATGTGAAACTTGTAATAACTGACTGTGTATTTCTTTAGACTTAAGAATTTTCTGCGCTTGCTCAATAGCCTGTTTGTCACCCGACAACACACAGTGCCCAGGTGAATTAATCGCCGCCACCGCCAGGCCTAGCAAGTCATCAGTCAATAATGCTGGCAGTTGCTGGTAGTCTACTATGACCGCTAACATAGCGCCATCACCTGCTACCTGTTGCATTAACTCAGCTCTTGCAACCACTAACTGTATAGCATCTTGCAGATTAAATACCCCTGCCACACAAGCTGCCACATATTCACCTAGACTGTGTCCCATCACCACATCCGGCTCTATTCCCCACGACTGCCATAAGCGATAAAGCGCATAGTCAAAGGCAAAAATAGCAGGTTGGGCGTAACGCGTTTGCTGTAACTCGCTCTCACTAGCCTCTAATAATAAATACTGTAAAGGAACATCCAGCACACCATCCAGATAGGTTGCACACTCATCAATCACGTGTTTAAATACCGGCCAACGCGCGTATAAATACTTGCCCATACCACTGTATTGACTACCTTGTCCTGTAAATAACAGAGCTAACTTACCAGTATTTTTCCCTGCTTTATTAACGAATAAATCTGCATTTTCCTGACCTGTTGCCAAAGCCGATAATGCCATCTCAAATTGCTGTTGATTGTCAGCAACAATCACCGCACGTTCTCCCATATCACTACGCGCAGTAGCGGCGTAATAACACAGTCTGGATAAGTCGATAGCTTTATTTTCAGCTAACCAGTGTTGATAATCCTGAGCTGATTTTTTTAAAGACTTGGTGCTATTTGCTGATAGTTTTAATACTTTAACAGGCTGACTATCTTCTACCGGATCACCCCGCTCTTCTTCCGCTTGCTGCAAAATAACATGCACATTAGTACCGCTTAAACCAAACGCGCTAACCCCTGCGATTCTTCTTTGGCCTTCTGCTACCTGCCAGGGTATTAATTGTGTGACGACTTGTATGGGGAATTCCTGCCACGGAATATGAGAGCTAGGCTGGTTAAAATTTAAATGCGGTACCAGCATTTTATGCTGCAACATCAACACGGTTTTAATAAACCCGGCAATACCGGCCGCACCTTCGGTATGTCCAAAATTGGTTTTTAACGAGCCTATAGTTAAAGGTTTATCTGCAGGACGTTTGCCCAGTACGCCATTTAACGCACTCACTTCAATCGGGTCGCCTAAAGAAGTCCCTGTTCCGTGTGCTTCTACATAAGAGATTTGCTCCGGCTGCACTTGTGCATTATCCAGAGCCGCTTTTAATACCGCCTCTTGCGCCCGTTCACTAGGCACAGTCAATCCGCTGCTACGTCCATCATGATTAGCGGCAGAACCTTTAATAAGCGCGCAAATGGGATCGCCATTTTGTAACGCATCCGACAAGCGTTTTAACACCACCAGACCAACACCATCACCACGTCCTATGCCATCAGCTTTATCATCAAAGGTTTTACATAAGCCATCTTCTGCCAGCATCATCGCCTGACTTTCGGTAATGCCGGGTCGAGGGGATAATTGCAGGTTGACGCCACCAGCCAAAGCCATATCCGCTTCGCCATTCCGTAGACTATTAACCGCTAAATGAATTGCCATTAATGAAGATGAGCAAGCAGTATCGACCACCATTGCCGCACCTTGCAGGCCATAATAATAAGCTAACCGACCCGCCATAATACTGGGTGCATTGCCGCTGCCAGTATGTATGTCTATTGCCAGATCATTGTTGATTAAACTAGAATATTCCTGCGTCATACAGCCTATAAAAACACTGGTTCGGCTATTGCGTAATATTTTGGGGTCTATGCCACAACGTTCAAATGCCTGCCAACTGGTTTCTAACAAGAGCCGTTGCTGAGGATCCATTTGCTCAGCTTCTCGACCAGTAATATTAAAAAAATCCGCATCAAAACGGTCAACATCATTAATAAATGAACCGTAACGACTGTTCATTTTACCGGCAGTCTGGCGGCTAGAATCATAGTATTCTGACCATGCCCAACGTGCTGCCGGAACTTCTGTTTTAGCATTTTTACCGGCGGCTAAAAATGCCCATAGTGCTTCTGGCGAGTCACAGTCACTCGGAAATTTACAGCCTATGCCAATGACTGCAACAGGCTCATACGCTTTTTGTTTAGCATCTGCCAGTTTAGCGCGTAGGTCGCGCAATTCCTGCAATGCACGGCGCATCAATTCCTGTTGTTTATCTACTTCAGCCACTACTCTGGTTCCTGTCCCATTTGTAGCAATTCCTGTTCTAGCAATTGTGCAATGTCAACACCTTCATCCAAATCTTGTGGACTGGATTCTGAGTTGTCTTCAATAGTGTCTGCTGCAAAAAGTTCGGTAAAAACATCGGCTATAAAAAACTCTAACAGCTCATCGACAGAATGATATTTAAAGGCTAAGGTGGAAGGCAAGTTTTGCCCTACTGCTTTTTGCAGTCGGTTTTTTAGCTCTAAGGTCATTAGTGAGTCCATTCCTAATTCGTAAAAACCGGCATCAAAGGCCAGGCTATCGGTACTGCTTAAACCTAAAACATTACGCACCTGCATTGCCAAATAATCGGCTAAAAACCGTTGCCTTTGCAACACAGGTAAATCAGCTAATTGCTGTGTTAATGTAACGCTACTTTGTGGTTGTTCTAGCTTAGATTGCCGCCTAAATATTTGCGTTAACGATGATAGATTAAAGTTAAATTGTTGCCAGTTTATATCAAACAAACCTAGCTGGGAATGGTTTGAAAGCACCACATGATCAAGAAAAGAAAAAGCCTGTTCTGCACTTAATTTAGCAATGCCAGATTCGGCTAGATTACTGTCTTGTTGCTGGCTGGCCATGCCTTGCCCTACCCACGGCCCCCAATTAATACTAAGCCCAACTAAACCTTGCTTGTGTCGCTGATGCATTAGCGCATCCATAAAACTGTTGGCAACGGCGTAATTGCCTTGCCCCGGCGCGCCCAGCACGGCGGCTACCGAAGAATAGGCAACAAAACAATCTAAATTTAATGCCTGACTGTATTGATGTAAGTTCCACAAACCCGCAGCTTTAGGCTGTAGTACTTGCCTAAGTTGATCATTTTGTAAATTAACAATCAAGCTATCTTGCAAAACACCAGCAATATGAAAGATACCTTTTAAATCGCTAGCAAACTGCGCGAGTGTTGATTGTACAAATTCCGCATTACTCACATCGCCTTTTATCTCAACAACTTCTACACCCTGTTTTTTAAAGTCTTCTAGTTGATTTTGATTTGATACTAAAACACCATTTCGAGACATTAAAATAAGTTTTCTCACGCCCTTATTAACCAACCACTGTGCGGTTTGCAAAGCTAAAGCCCCCGAACCGCCGGTTAATAAATAGTGCCCTTGCCAATCAATTTTTTTAACCCGTTCTATCTGATTAACAGCCTTCAACCGTGGCGCAAAGACTTGAGCCTCTCTTACCGCTATCTCTGATTCTGTCGTTAATGAATTTAATAGCAGGGTTGTTAGCCTAAGGGGCAGCAGGCTGGTATCTAAATCTAACCACTGACAAGGGGTTTCCGGGTGTTCATTATTAAATGAACGTAATAAACCTGAAATTAACTCTACGCTTAAATCAACCGAATCGGATGACTTACATGCTCTAACACTCTGGCTTATTATGGTTAACTGAGCATTCGTGTGGTTAATGGTTTTTTGCAGGCATAAGAGTAACTGTTCGGTATTATGCTGAGCGCGTTCAATTAAATTATTTTCATCCTGCGAACCATCAATACAAAACAAAACCCGCTGTTCTGAAAAGCTGGCTAATTGTGCAAATTCATCAATACTTACGCATTTAGCTTGTGCGATTCCCTGCGCTAATTGCCGGGCTAAATCATCTCCAACCAATAAGCAAGGTTCACAATCGCCTTGTTTGTTATAGTGACTCAGCAAAGCAACATTTTCCCACTCAAGTACATAGCGATGACTTTGTTTCAATAAAGCCTGCTGTAGTAATTTTTGATCAGCTTTGCGTAAAGTCACACCCGATAACTGAGCAAAAACCTCACCCTGAGCATTACACAAACTTACTTGCCCGGTAATAAAACCCTGCGCGCCTATGCTGTCATCATCTAAATGTGCATATGCGTTAATTTCTGCGGGTAAGTCATCACCTGTAAAGTGTATGGTTTCAATAGCGACAGGAATAAAGGTATCGGTATATTGCTGGGGAACTGCCGCACCCATCAACTGAAAACAAGCATCTATCAAACCCGGTGGAATGTCAAAACTTTGCTCTGCAAAAACTGGTTGTCGCATACTCGAAAAAGCTTGATTTTCGCCTTTAGCTATAGACTTAAACCAACGAAAACTCTGTCCTAATAATACCTGTTGGTTGACTAATAGCTGATAAAAACCATCCAGATCCATAGAGCTTGAACACTGCTGTTTAATATCAGCCAAGTTTAGTTTATCTGCTGAATTAGCCTTTCTTTCCGCCAATACAGCCTGCATATGATCAATATAATCAGCCGTATTATCCGTAGAAAAAGTAATGCTCTTTAGTACGTAACTGCCCTTACCAAGCGGGGATAAACACAGTTGAAATACGCGTTCATCTTGCTCTGCAAGCGTAAGGGCTTCATTAAACTCAACCTGCTGAATAACAAAAGGGCTAAATTTAAATAAATCATGTCCGGCCGCAGCAATAGCCGACAAATGACAAGCGCCAGCCACTACCACATGATCGAATACCTTGTGATCCAATAAAAAAGGCAATTGTCGGCAGCTAATAGAACCCTGATACAAAATATCTGTGATTAACGGTGAGCGCAAACATTGTTCAATCATCGGATGTAAGGCCGTGTTATGGGGTGGTGGTTTAGGTTTATTAACCGCCGCTTTAAACCAATAACGCTTACGCTGCCAAGGGTAATTAGGTAAGTCCATCAACTGTTGTCGCCGGCCTTGATAAACCGCCAGCCAGTCTATCTGCCCACCTATTTTATATAAGGCTGCAAGCGTTTTCTGGCTATAAAACCAGTCATCTTCCTTAGCTCCTAAACAGCATATTGCTGTCACTGCCCCATCATCAATCAAGGGGCTTAATATAGGCCTTGCGCTTAATTCAATAAAACACCGCCCCCCTAACTGTGTGGCTGTATCTATTGCTGATTTAAATAACACCGGTTGCCTGGCTTGTTTCAACCAGTAATCAACCGTACTTAACCGTGTTGTTTCTTGCTGCCCTGTTAAGGTGGAGATAAAGCGAATTTGTGGCTTATTGAAACTAATTTTCGCTAAATTTTGTTTAAGCTCCGGCAAAATCGAATCTATCTGGGATGAATGAAAGCCCCGTTTTACCGGCAACTTTTTAGTTGTTAATCCCTGTGACTGTGCGGCTACAATAAAACCTTGCACCGCCTGTGCACAGCCCGAAACAACTATTTGATCATCTGCATTAATTGCCGCAATAGAAAGCGGCTGTGCCAACCCTTTCAGCAAGCTTTCAACCTCTCGTTGGTTGGCATAAACCGCAAGCATTTGGCTGTTTTCTGGCATCGCCTGCATTAATCGACCACGCACAGACAATATTTGCAGTGCGGTATTAATATCAAAAACATCGGCAATACAAGCGGCCACATATTCCCCAACACTGTGGCCTAATACCATTGCCGGTTTAACACCCCACGATAAATACATTTTTGCCAGAGCATATTGCAACGCGAACAAAGCCACTTGTTCATGTTCGGTTTGCTGTAACAGGCTTTCTGCTTGTTCACCATAAAGCAGCTCAACTGCACCCATGTGCCCATGAGTTTTTAACGCCTCATCACAGGCCTGCATACTGACTTTAAATACTGGCTGCGTATTAAATAAATCCAGCCCCGCACCTGCTTTTACACTGCCTTGTCCAGCAAACATAAACACCACATCCAGCGGTTTTTTGCTTATTTCTTGAACACTATCTTGCGCCAGAACAGACTGAATAAAACCAGTTAATTGATCGCTATTTTTAACGACGGTTGCCACTCGCCAGTTAAAGTCATCCCGACTGATATTGGCGCTAAAACAAAAATCTGCCAACTCATTGGGTCGCAAATCATGAAGTACTTGCTGATGTTGCCGCAACCAATCGACCAAAGCCCGTTTGGTTTTTGCCGACAATTTGAAAACATAACTAAGACCTAGTTGATGCGTTTTATTAGCGTGTTCAACTTTAGGCGGTTCTGCTACCAAAACTTGCCCATTCGTACCACTTAAACCGAAGGAACTAACTATGCCAACCTTGGTTTTATCTTTAGGCCAATCAGAAAGCCTAGTAACCACTTTAATCCGATTATCTTGCCAAGAAATTACAGGGTTAGGCCGTTCAAAATGTAAATTAGCGGGGATTTTTCCTTTATTTATAGTTTGAATCAGCTTGATCAAACCAGCAATACCCGCTGCGGCTTCCAAATGGCCGATATTGCTTTTAACCGCCCCTAATAATAATGGGTGTGAAGACGACTGACATAACACATCCGCCAAAGCCTTATATTCAATCGGATCACCCAATGATGTGCCTGTACCATGCGTTTCTACATAACCCACTTGCTCCGCTTGGGTATGGGATACTTTTAAAACTTGCTTTAATAATGCTTGTTGCGCCAAACCATTAGGTACAGTCAAACCACTGCTACGACCATCATGACCCACCGCCGAACCGCGAATAACGGCCAACACCCTATCGCCATCACGCTGTGCATCCGACAATCGTTTTAAAGCAATAAGCCCTGCACCCTCACCGCGACCATAGCCATCTGCCAACGCTGAAAAGCTTTTACAACGGCCATCTTTAGCCAATGCCTTAGAGCCAGACATTAAAAGGAATGCGGATGGGGAAAGTATTAATTGCACGCCGCCCGTTAACGCCAAATCACACTCTTGAGCCCGCAGGCTTAAACATGCTTGATGCACTGCAACCAAGGAAGATGAACAGGCGGTATCAATAGAAAAACTGGGGCCTTGCAAACCTAATAGATAAGACAAGCGCCCCGATGCAAAGCAAAAACCATTTCCTGTTCCGGTATAATGCTCTTCACCTTCGGTATCGGCATACTCTCTTAATAGTTGTAAGTAATCTTGCTGACCAATACCAATAAAAACACCAGTCTTGCTGTTTTTTAAACGTACACTGGCAATCCCCGCATGTTGTAGCGCTTCGTATGCTAATTCCAATAATAAGCGTTGTTGAGGGTCTAAACTATTCGCTTCACGCGGCGGAATACCAAAAAAATCAGCGTCAAAGCCATCAACCTGCTCTATAAAAGCTGCTTCGTTAACATAGGTGGTATTAGGTGTTATACCGCTAGGGTCATAATAATCAGCATGATGCCAACGTTGCTCTGGCACAGTAATAACCGCATCTACTTGACCGAGCATCATTTGCCAATATTGCTCAGGCGAATCCGAGCCGCCCGGAAAACGACAGGCCATGCCTACCACAGCAATAGCCTCTTGCGGTGCATTCTGACATTTATCCAATTTAGCTTGCAGCTTTTCTATCGCCAAAAAAGCTTTTAGCAAAGAGGTTAACATTTACTGTAATATGCTGCCATACCGCCTAAGCACCCATCATCTAGCCAAAAATAACCTTAATTCTCTGTGCATGACAAAAAATTAGCCAAGAGCATTTAATTCACCTAAAGACAGCTTTATAATATATCCTTTTATATCATCCGTATACCCCCTAAATAAGTGATTTTTTAGTTATGGAATCTCTGATTAAATTGTCCTAAAAAAGAGTTGAACAGTTGTTATCATTTACAGCTGGCGATAGAGCACCTGAGTTAGATTGTAATGTTAGGCCGGGGTAGATTAACCCTTTGTAAAGGTAGATTTGTTATGAATTACGTTTAAGCGGTCTGATATATCCACAATCAAAGCGTTTTTATCTCAGCAAGAAGACGCGTTCGCAGGCTCTGTGAACGCTGAATATTAATTCGTTAACAACCTAAAAGCTAACATGAAAAATTTATAGGGCATTGTTTTATTAAAAAATCCATGTTCAACGAAATGTAATTTAATACCAATTTTTGGTTTTGGCAAACATGAATAACGGACAATTACAGATCAATGAACTAACAGGCATATTAAACGAGCATGCTCATTAGAACAAAGTAAGAATGAGTTGTTTTGTAGGAATGCTAATAGCCTTAATGGTTGCAAGCACAGTAAACCTGACACAATTGGCTCTTTTTTCCCTAGCAAGGCATTGATTACATTACGTTACAGACGCATGCAACGATTTCTTAGTGAACATTGGATTGATTACAATGAAGTGGCTCGTTTCATCATGAAGTTATTTGATTTTACCGAAAATAGCTTTTATCTATCATTGGATAGAACTAACTGGAAATGGGGTAAAACTAACACCTAAATCCTGCAAGCCATAAATTAAAACAAACACCTTGGCTGGCCGTGTATAAAATTTCATTTTCAAGCCACAAAATGAGTGGAATTAG
>LWDU01035228.1_pt1 | contig 18551 bp, 18 predicted proteins | sample 727161 | NCBI WGS metagenome assembly LWDU01 (sample SAMN04566230, study PRJNA314399) | hydrothermal vent metagenome | isolation source: deep sea hydrothermal plume seawater | place: Mexico: Gulf of California, Guaymas Basin | collected 2004-07-11
CAGCACAAACAATAGCGGCAGATTTGAGTGCGGCTTTTGCAATAAAAACACCGGATCAGACAACGCCAGTAGATTCGCTGGACTTCCTTTACAGTAGAGGTGAATGGACAAGCGATGCTGGTGGAGTAACGACGACGGGTCTTGACGATGTCGACTTCTGGATCGGCGGTCTGGCCGAAAAACGCATGCCCTTTGGCGGCTATCTTGGGTCGACGCATAATTTCGTCTTCGAAACCCAAATGGAAAGTCTTCAAAATGGTGATCGACTCTATTACGTCGCACGAACTGGCACGATACACTTATTCAGCGAATTGGAGTCCAACTCGTTTACGGCGTTGGTGATGCGCAATACCAATCTGGGTGAGAACGGTGGCGGTAGTCTGCCAATTAATATTTTCGTCACCCAGAACCATATTTTAGAGGTCAACCCAAGCCAGCAGTTTCAGCAGCTTAATGCTGCAGGCGATGGTACTACGGCTGATCCCATGGACGGGACGGAACTGATTCCGCTCGTGATCCGCGACGCAGCCTTCTTAACAACCAACATTGATGTACCCGATACGACGCGTGTTCTCCAATACACAGGCGGAGATCATGTCACGGTGGGTGGTACGGTTGGTAGCGATACCATAATTGGAGGTATCGGTGACGATTCGCTCTACGGTCGAGCGGGTGCTGATCGCATTGAGGGCGGCGATGGTGCTGACCTGATCGAAGGCGGATCGGGTGATGATATCATCACGGATCTCTCCGGCCCCGACGTCATCGAAGGCGGCGCCGGCAATGACGCTATCTCAAGCGGCAACGAAGAAGACGTCATTTTTGGTGATAGTGGTAATGACTTTATTGTTAATTCAAGCGAGTTTGGCGAGATCTTCGGCGGCCTGGGTGACGACTTCATCTTTGATGGCTTCCATAATGGCCATATCAGAGGTGGTGCCGGTGACGACTGGATGGAAAATCTTGGTGGCGGTGAGGATCTGTTCCAGGGTGATAACGGCGCTGCGCCTGAGGCGGGCGAACCTGCGATCATTGGCAATGATGTCGGAGTCTCCTATGACGGTAACAACGACTGGGATATGGAAAATGGTGATGACATCGTCATTGACGGACCCGGAATCGATCGCGTGGAAGGCCAGCTTGGATTCGACTGGGTCAGCTTTGTGAACGACGAGTCCGGTGTCGACGTCGATTTGGATCTCACTATTTTCAACAAACCGATATTACCCCCATCGAACGATACGGTGAACAACCGTTACGACCGCGTCGAGGGGATAAGTGGTTCATCACTTGCAGATATCCTTTCCGGTACAGCGAATGCTGGGGGCGACGACCGGGGTAATGAACTCGTGAACATTGACCTGATTGCCGGTTTGGCTGTGCTTGTGCCACTTTCGGAGCAAAGACAACTTCAACCTGATGTGATTACGGGCGAGCTACAGTTCGGCTGGGCCGGTGGTGAGATCATCCTTGGTGGTGGTGGCAGTGACCTCCTGATTGGTGAGGGAGGCAACGATATCATCGATGGTGACGCGTCATTAAGAGTGGCTATCAGTACGCCGAATCCGGCGGTCAGATCGGGCTCATTGGGCCAGGCACTTCGAACGGCCAAGGTCGCCGCCAGTTCAGCTGGATCGCAGGCAGACCTGGATCAAGATGCTGTGGAGGGATTCGGTGCCGCTCTTGCAGCCGCACAGGCCGCGACTGAAGCAGCGGTAAATGCCGCAGCCGAAGCCCGGTTAGCTGCCGATTTGCTAGAAGCGTCAAAAGTAGGCATAAGCGAAATGACTGTCACGGGTGCCCTCGGCAATTTAATTGCCGCGGCCACGGGAGATAATGGGCAGCCATTTACCGAAGCATTGTTTAGCTTCCTTGACCTTTGTGCCAGTACTCTGGCTGAAGTTGCGGGCTTCGACGTAGATGCTACGGCTGCAAAAACAGCGCAGGAGGCAGCTGTTGCGGCGTCGGAAGCTATGGCAGCACAAGCAGCCTTGACGCTGGCATCCGTTCAAGCAACAAGGGATCTGTCAGCAGCAGCTGTGGTAGGTTTTCAGATGGCTGAGTCGGATGCGCAGGCGGCACTTGATCTGGTGGAAGGCGAGAACATACTGGTTCCCAGCATGCGGGATATCATGGGTGCTGTGTTCGCTGGTGACATCAATCCTGGTGAGCTCTCTATTTTCAGGGGAATCATTTATGATTCAGACAATACCTCTGTGGATAGCGCCGTATATTCCGGCGTGATGGCGGACTACACCATCGAATCGGCATTTACCACGGCTGATGGAACATCTGTTACGCGTGTTACTGACAGTCGCCTCCTTAGCGACGGAAGTGATCTGGTATCAAATGTTGAGAGATTGGTGTTCAGCGATATAACCCATGTACTCATCCCCAACACTAATAGTGTGGCAATGGGCGTGCCTACCATTTCTGGCATGCTGGAAGCTGGTTCGACCCTTGTGGCCTCGATGGCTGACGTTACAGATGAAGACAATATCAATCCTGGCAACCTCGCAGGTGCAATCAACGGTACGGTCGATTTCACTTGGGCGGTCGAACTGGAGCCTGGCTCGGGTGTCTTCGAACCGTTACTTGCCGATGATAACGGCAATGGCGATTTTGCAGAGGTCCATGGTCAAAACCTGACCTTGACAAACGCCGAAGCGGGATTGCGGATCAGAGTCGAAGCTATCTTCCTGGACGACGCGAAAGTGTGGGAAATAGTAAGGTCGGTACCGTAGACCAGGGAAAGGAAAGCAGCCTGACGATCTTTTGATCGTCAGGCTTTTTTCTTACCACCTTCGTACCAATCTCGACGCACACAATGCAATGGTAAATCGATCATTTGCCTGGTGCGACGATCAAAGGTATACGAGATGATTCAGACTTGACTCTTTTGCCTGGTAGAGGTGTTGTCGGCAACTCCCAGTAAGACTTCTGTTGCGACTCCAACACAGATGATGAGAATGTAATGACCAGAGTGAGTTCTCCGTCAATCAGATAACTGGGAAAATCAGTCTTGTGATTTCTTTAGGAGACGTTGTTGCAAAGTTCAACTCACCTGGTTAAAACGCCGTGTCTTCGGTAACAAGTCAGAGAAACTCCGCTACCTCGATAACCCCAACCAGGTGGAGTTGGATATGAATGCCGGTGCCAAGGTTGATCCGATTACCGAAGTCGAACAGATCAAGCCCTATAAGCGTCGAAAAAAGAAACCTAAAGCCGGTACACCCGCAGACCGCGGCATCCGCTTTGATGAGAAAGATGTTGAGGTTAAGGTCATTGAAGTGCCTTGCCCGGAACTGGAAGGTCCCAACGCTGATGAGTATGAAGTGATCGGCAATCTGGTTGACTTGGTAAAGCATCGTCAAACCCAGCAAGTCAGTACAACACCCGCTGCGGCAGGCGTCTTTACGCGGAACCAGTTTGATGTCAGCTACATTGTTGGTTTTGCTGATTGACAAGTTTCTGTATCACCAACCCCTGTATCGCCAGCATCAGCGATTAACGCGCAATGGTATTAAACTCAGCCGTGCCACATTGACCAATTTAACTCATCGAGCGATTGAACTTTGTACGCTGATTGTCGACGCGTAGTTGGGCAATGTGCTTCAAAGTCATGTTTTGGCCATCGATGAAACGTCGATCAAAGCGAGTAACAAGAAAAAAGGCAAGCTGCACCAGGGTTACTATATACCGGTTTACGGTGATCAGGATGAGATGGTGTTTAACTACTCGCCGTCGAAGAGCCGACAGCATATTGAAGCGGTGTTATCCGGCTATCAGGGTGTGATCCTGAGTGACGGCAACAGTGCTTATGAAGAATATGCGAAGAAGATGGACGAGGTTGTTCATGCCCAATGCTGGTCGCATAGCCGGCGTTACCTTGAACGAGCACATGACCAGGAGCCGATTGAAAGTAAGCAGGCGCTGGATATGATTGCGAAACTGTACTCGGCTGACAACAAAATTGAAGATGACTGGCGGGCAGAGAAAAAGATCGAGCATCGTGCTAATCACTGCCAGCCCATTGTCGCGGATTTTTTAGCTGGTGTTATCAGCAACGGCAGCGTGTGGATCTATTACCCAACAATCCGTTGGCAAAGGCACTGGCTTATGGCAGTCATCGGGAGCAATCATTAAAGGAGTTTCTTGTTGATCCGGCGATCGCGCTGGACACAAACCATCTTGAAAGAGGCTTGAGGGTCATTCCAATGGGACGCCGTAACTGGCTATTTTGTTGGAGCGAAGTAGGTGCAAAATATGTTGGCATCATACAGAGCCTGATCGTGACCTGTATTTTGCAGGAGATAAACCCCAACATCTATCTGACTGATATCTTACAACGCGTCAAAACACACCCGGCAGACGCCATGATTGAATTGACGCCGCGAGTTTTTGGAAACAGAAATTTACTGACAATCCGTTATTGTCAGATTTGGAGAATTTATAGGTGCGTCCTTACATGTCCGGTTACGCTCCGTTTACTCGGCTGATGGTTAGAGAAAATGCTAATCAAAACGGTTTGATACCAAGCATACCTCGAATACCACGGTATTCCGGGTTGAGAAACGGAATCAGGATTCGTTTGTGATGATGTAATTGAAAATACTGCGGTATGTCTGCCATGCAGAAAAGCGATTAGAACAGGTGTTGTGGATGGTTGATGATCAAAGTGACGCGACACTTAGTCTGACACATAGGAAGAACAAGCAAATGCTATTGCCAGGCAGACAATGTCAGCCAGGTAGTCGTGTAAACCAATGCGGCTAAAACAGTGATAATGCCCAACAGGGTAGTGATCTGACTAAAGGCGCCCGGATTAAAAATCTGGCTCTGGTTTCGGCTTCTACCTATTTGTTCAGAAGTTTTCTCTTTAACAGGACTTGTCTGTGTTCTACTCATAATTTTTTTCATTAGGTTAATTTAGCAACGCCCGCAAAGAGCAGCACTCCACTTTTTACGGGCAATGATTAGTTTTCCATCACCGGTCGCGTATTGTCTTATTTGCTGACTAAGTCGAATCTTTCTAATACTAGAGCTGAGACTGCTGACTCTTAGCAACGAGCTAATTTAATAACCCAATTAAACCCTACTCTGGCGTTGTAGCTGAAATCAAAATTATTATCGATATCATGATATACATCACAGACATGACCAACAGTGGAGTCCCACCCACAATTTCCATTTCACCCAGGTAGTTCAATTTGCCTGATATGTTAAATTTACCGGATCGAATGGTAGGATTGATTTGGTTACTCTGTGCGGCACCAAGGACCCCGTCTAAAAGATGCAGCACAAAAAGCCAATAGGGCCTAAGTATTTCAATTTCATATGTGTGTCCTCTCGAAATAATCTGGCAACGTGCGAGTCTCAAAACGCGCGAGGTCTCAAAATGAAGAGCTATTCGTCGGTCATCTCTCTGATTTTTTTAATAACTATCGAAACCCATCCTCAGTATCCCGTCCAAGAAGCGATTCTGAGTCCAGATTCCGTCATGAAGCCAAGCACATTTCACGACTAACGATATGTTGCATTTGCCGTTCTTGTCATCCTGGCTTTCTCTTCTCTTCTCTTCTCTTCTCTTCTATAAGAGCAATGATTGCGCCAACAATGTAAAAACATACAAATCAACTACATACGAATTCCCTACATTGAAAAGAACGTTAAAAAGTATCAAAACGCGAAGCATTTGGAGAAGCTGGTTGCAACTATGACTGAAGGCCGACAATGGTGACTCTGCCCGAGCAGGGCAAAGGCATCGTGATACTCACTCACCACCGATCAGACCTGCGACAGCAATCCAATCATGAAACATGCTCGGACAAACAAGCCAAATCACCCCTGCCCCACCTTTAAATCTTGTCCCTCGCAAATAATGATCCGAAGAAAATTCAAGCAGCTTCACGCCATTCGTATCGATGGTGAAGTCCACTCTGGTAAAGTCGATGGTGGCTGACAAAATCGCAGCGACGGCAAATGCTCAGGCAATCACCGCAGCGCTTGTCCAACGGGGAAGAACAGGCGAGGGAATGTATATCGAAACCAGCATGCTGGAATCCAACATTGCCTTCAACTGGCCAGATATTATGATGCACTGTACGCTGCTGGATGAAGATGCAACACATCTCCCCAATCTTCTCGCCAGTTACCGTTTGTATCAATGTGCCGACGGTCACGTCAGTATGGCAGTCGGCAATGATGTTCAATGGCAATCATTCTGTTCAGCTTTCGATCTGCAAGATCTGAAGTCAGACCCCCGCTACCTGACGGCAGCAGTACGCGCATTACGCATGTCAGAATTTTTAGTCTGCTCGCTTCAAGCCTGATCGGCTTCAATGTGGCAGAAGTTGTAAACAAGCTTCGTTCAGCAGACGTGCCAGTGGCGCCTGTGTTATCCCCCGAGATGGTTCGTGACACTGAACAGGTTGCGGCCACTGAATTGATCAGAAAGGTTGCGCACCCTGATATGGGGGAATTCCTCCAACCCCGTGCCGGAACCAATATTTTTGGCGTTGATCTTAAATTGACACCAGCACCGGCCCATGGAGAACATTCCAAAGAGATCCTGAAGGCGCTGGGGCACTCGACTGGAGAGATTAACCGTTTGGTCCAAAGCGGTATCGTAATTTGTCGCTAATTGTATACTGGCAGGTGTTGCCGATCACTAACAGATGTGGATTGTTCACGTCTGGCCTCAGAGGTGCATGCAGAGAGCTTTCAGGCTTAGAAGTCCGGATCACGCTGAAACGCCGGCCAGTTCCTGATCAGCACAACAACAGCTGGTTCGAGATAAGTGAAGTCCGTATAAACAACTCGACTCTCGTCAGTTGCCACGTCGTACAGATCGGACCCGAGGCCCGGAGGACTTCCCAGCTTAAGGATGAGCCTGGGCTCACCGGCAAAGGAGATACCATTTTTCTCGACTACCGCCTGACGCATCAGGCGATCATATGATATGAAATACAAGGCAGCACCGTCTGCCGACCACTTTGGCCAGATGCCATTGGCGACTTCAAGGCGTAATCTCTGCCCACCCTCAGGCGGAAAGGCTTCCACGTAATTCTGAGATCCACCTGCAGCCATCTCTACCCAGGCCAGCCATTTACCATTGGGAGAGATATGCGCCATTCCCTCAGCTTTCTTGCCAGCGATTAGGACGTTCTCCTCACCGTTATTCAATCTATAGTAAAGGTCACCCGCTGTGAGTTCATTGACGGGGTTCAATAGGATTCCATATCAACATCATTAATACGCACCGGCACCAGAATGTTGCGCTGCAAACCCTCGTTGGCCTCATTCTTGACCCATTCTGACCCTATCGAACTGACCACCACGACACATCTGGCATTATTTAGGGCGACTTCAATGGCAGATGGCAGGTACACAAGGGAATCGTTTCATTGCTGTAACTACTCCGTTCGGGGAAGACGAACTGCTCTTCCGTCGTATGACTGTGAATGAGTCTCTGGGTCGTTTGTTAGAGGTTCATCTCGAGTTGCTTTGCACTCACGAAGATATAGACCTGGAGAAAGTCGTCGGTGAGAATTTTACCGTGAGGATGTAAATACAGGATGGCAGTGATCGTTATTTCAATGGTTTCTGCAGTGAATTCGCCCAAACGGGACGGCTCGGCGGCTATGCCACCTATCAGGCCGTATTGCGGCCCTGGTTGTGGTTCCTGACTAGTGATGGCCAGGTCCTGGTTAACGGTGAGGTTGAAACCAGAAAACGAAAAAAAATAGTGTCTGGAGACATGGTCGAATTTATGGACCAGAAACTCAGGATATTGCTTAAGTCAAAGTTGGCGGCAACATCATTCTCATCGGTGTGTTGTCAGGGTTTTCAATGGAGATTCCCATCGGCGTAATTTTTGGCAGCAACATCCATATGACAGGTATTTCTGTCGGCAGCAGAGCGATGATGGACGATATGATTGCTGCCATGTCTGCAAAAGAAATGAAACCCGTGATTGATCGCACATTTGGATTTGACGACGCGAGAGAAGCCTTCCGTACCATGCAGGCAGCCACTCATTTCGGGAAAATCTGTATTGAGTTCTAGCCCCGTTTACATTGCTTATTGTTTCCCTAAAACTCCTCTGCTTGTGTTGTAAATCCTGTATCGCCCGCGTCATCATACTCTTCCGGCTCTTCTGGTTCGATCTCTGCCAGTTGTTCCAGGAGGTTGATTCTGGGCATGATCGTCATCATGAATCGACAAATGTCCGCCATATTCCTGTTCTGCCAGCATCTGTACCGGGAAGCGGAACGGCCCGTTGATTACCCCTTCGTTCTCTTCTATGGCTGTGTCGAATGTGGCTTGAGTCATGATATAAATCCATATGGTGGTATTGATTGCGTCATGATAATGAGATATTGCCTGCAGGATATCAACACCCGGTTAAGTATCGGCACCGCTAAGTTTGATATTGTATAGATATCTTTTAAAAAGTAGTCCGACGTAATATTTTCCCCGGCCTTTCACCGGTATGTTTGTCGTTCTCCAAAATAACTTCGCCATTACAAATGGTAGCGCGAAATCCGCAGCCTGGCTGGGTAAACCGGCCTGCATTGTTGGGAAAGTCATAAACAAATTCAGGATGGAGCTGACCGACCTTTGCGTAATCGATAACGTTGATGTCTGCCCGCATGCCAACTTCGAGCTTACCGCGGTCTTTGATACCTATCACCCGCGCAGGCTCGGAGGTCATCCTGCGGATACCTTCTGCTAAACTGTAAACACCTGTGTCCCGTGTCCAATATGCCAGGACGTGAGTTGCCCAGGTCGCGTCCATCACCTGTCCGACGTGGGCACCGGCATCACCAAGCCCGGGAAGACAGTATTCGCTGCGCATCCAATCAGTCAACGCACCCAGATTGCCGTTGAATACCCGAAGCACAAAGATGGCTTTGCCATCCATTTCCTTTGAAATTCTCAGGTAAGCCTCAACCACATGTTCACCCGAAGCCTGCGCCTGATCATAGAGGCAAGCTTCCGGTTCGGCACTCCAATCAGGGTGATCGCCATCACCGAGCCAGAACATGGACTTCGCTCGATTCAGAACACCGCCCTGGCGCATCCCGTTATTGACAGCCTCTATGCCTTCAACCCGCAATTGCTCGTAAGTTGCAGGATTTTTAAGTGCGACTACCCGGTCCGAGAAGCTTAGTTTACGCAATGCTTTCCAGGCAGGCGTATGACAAGGCAATTCATTGCAAAAACCGGTCAGGAAACCAGAACCTCTTGGAATGCAACCGCCAAAGACCTCGAAGCCTTCCGCAGCCAGCGCTGCGAATCTCTCATGCATTATCTTTCCATCTTCGTCGCCTGGTCGTTCTGGCCAGCCAAAAGATACTGAGGTATTGGTCAGTAGTCGATTACCACCGACAGCGGCAATTTTGCCAAGCAGCTTACAAACCTTGTCCGCGTTACCCTCAATGCCCAACACCAGTTGCATTAAACCCCCGCCATTATCGCGAACCACCTCAGCCATTCTGCAAAGTTCTTCTTCTGAAGAGAAGGTCCCCGGTACAGCACGACCATCGGGAATCTTGTGAGTGCCAACTCTTGAAGTCGAAAAACCTACTGCACCTGCTTTCATGGCTTTATCCACCATTTCAGCCATTTTCTCGATTTCGTCTTCGGTGGCCAGTTCTTCCACCGCACGGTCACCCATCACGTAATATCGAACAGCACAATGCCCCACCAGGCCCGTAACATTAATTGCCGGTTTGCTACGCTCAATCGAATCAAGGTAGTCACCATACTGGTCCCAGTCCCAGCGCAAGCCCGACATAATGGCGTGACTCGGGATATCCTCGACCGTCTCCATCATGCCTGCCAACAATTCTCGATGTTCCGGTCTACAAGGTGCAAATGTGACGCCGCAATTACCCAGCAAGACTGTCGTCACACCATGTTGACTGGAGGGTGTTACCATGGGATCCCAGGCGATTTGAGCATCAAGGTGCGTATGGGCATCAACAAAACCGGGAGTAACAAGATAGCCAACCGCATTAATTTCTTTTTTCCCGGCCCCATCAATCTTGCCAATCCGGGTGATACGATCACCATCAATCGCGACATCACCGATATAGGGTTGGGCTCCCGTGCCATCGACAATATTGCCACCTCTGATGACTAGATCATGACTCATTTAACGACTCCTGCCTGGTGGCTCACCATGCTTTTAAGAAAGGATTCGAAGACGAAAAACCATACAGTCCGTCAGCAACACTACTTTACATACTACATTAACAGGATACTGGATGCTGATAGCGATGTTCGCGTACCGTATAATTATTGTTGACCAGGACTAGACCAGGGAATTGCTTGGAATGAAAAAGCGAATGATCTTTTTGTTAACTCTTTTTACAACTATCGTGACTGCAATGTCACAAGCCAGAGCAGAAGTGGTTCCTGATGTGTCCCCCTACTTTCACCAGAGCAGGGAAGCAGTAAAAGTGCTTGGCACAACGTTGAAGAATAAACTGATGTTGGCAATGAAAAACTCGGGGCCTGAAGCAGCCATTGCCGTCTGCAATACCGAGGCATTATCGCTGACGCATCAGGTTTCTCGCGAGAAGGGGCTCACTGTAAGTCGCACCAGTCTGAAGTATCGCAATCCGGTTAATGCTCCTGGTCGCTGGGAACAGCGTGTGTTAACCCAGTTTCAGGAACGAGCAGACAAAGGGGAGTCGTTACAAGACATGGAGTTCGGCGAGCTGGTATCGAAGAATAACGAGCTGCAGTTCCGGTACATGAAAGCAATCCCGACGGGAAAACCTTGCCTGACCTGTCACGGAACTACAATCGCGACAGAGTTGAAAGATCTGATTTCTGCTATTTATCCTGATGATGAGGCCACTGATTATCGTGCCGGTGAGCTCCGGGGAGCGTTTTCAGTCATAGTGCCAGTCAGTTCGGAATAAAGCCGGTTCATTTTCAGACACCGCAACATGAATCCTTAGTTCAAATAAAATAACTCTTGTCAGGATGTCAGTTAGTCTACCAGGCGGGTTTCAACTGCCTCCCTGGAGTAAAGAGCAGACATCTGCACATGACTTTCAGGAATCTCAAGTTTGGCAGGGTTGTACCAGGGCAGGTAGGTTTTCAGGACTTTACCCAGCAGCGAGAATAAGGCAGCCCGTTCCAGGTCTTTTTGACCTTTACTCCTTTTAACGACATTTTCTGAAATGGCAAGAGTAGGTGGGCTTCACCATAGATATGAATGGCGTAAAGCTACTTGAATTTTCTCCGGATCATTATTTGCGAGGGACAGACGATATTGGCTCTCCCAACCCGAATGCGGTAGCCTCGGGGTTTTGCACGCTCGGAGGGAAGATAATGAGCCTTGATCAAATGGTGAAGGAGATGGGCCGGCAAGCATCACTGTGCCTGCCCCACCAGTGCGAATTTCTCTCAGACACCTGGCTCGAGGGAGCGCGTGAACATCTGCAGGATGCGGTTGCAGTCCGCAACGGACTGCCTGCGTTTTCGATTAGTGAACGGTTTGTGAATGCACCGGGTCACCTTCAATTTCCTGATAACGTGGTCGAGTGGTCCGTTGCGTTTGATGGCACCAAACTAAGTATTGGCCGGGAACTGTTAGCTGAGCCGGATGTATACGTCGAGGGCGAGTACCAGGCTGGTCTAATGAGCGCCCAGATAGTTGGCGGCCTGTCCAGTAAAGTGATGGCGGAAGGTTCGCGCGAAATGCGCCACCTGTTTGGGACCGAGGCGATGAAGGTGCGGGGCAGAATATCCGACCCACAGGTGGCTGAGCTTGTGGGGCTGTTTCACGATCACATGGCCCGAATGACTGTCGAGAATCCGGACATCCACCATCGAGCCAGGGCGCTTGGTGTAGACAGGCATGTCCGTGAAGTTGAAGAACAGGGTTACACGGTGATTGAGCACGCGATCAGCCCTGAGTTTGCCGATGAGGTCAGGCTCGCGACGCTCCGTGCGCTGCTACCTCACAATGCACATCAACTGCAATGGATGTTGTATCACGGCAGCGAATTCGAACGGCTGGTACAGAATGCGCCACTCATGACATTAATGGATGCGTCGCTAGGTCGCGGCGCTGTCATCGCCTCCATCAGTTCTATCAGGCGAGGCCCGGGGCCTGGCAGCATTCCACTCCACAATGACTATTCCATGGTGCCTGAGCCCTATCCTTCCTTTGCCATGACCGGGGTCGGTGTCTGGGCACTGGAAGACTGGATTGAGGCATCCGGACCCACCTGGATCGTGCCGGGCTCACACAAGGAACGACGAGCCCCGCACAAGGGCGAAGGCATGGACCGGGGTATAGCCATCGAAATGCCGAAGGGTTCGGTCGTATACTTTACCCATGGCGTCTGGCACTGGCAGGGTGATCGAGAAGAACCGGGCGAACGGGTCACGATTCATTCGCACTTCAACCGGGGTATCCTGCGCGGCCTTGAACCCAAAAAAATTGACCCGCAAATGATCCATCGCAACCCGCCAAGACTTGGGGAAATGCTTGGTGAGGACGACTGGTTTGACAAATTGAACGCCAGCGGCAGGGATTATCTTCGTGCCGGGCATATGGCCAGGTTGCAGGCTTTTACAGACAAAAAGAAGGCGGCATTACTTGCGGAATAGGCCAGCCAGAATCCTGGTGACTTAAAGTACGTGCCAGTGTTTCTCTCAAAAAAACTCAAAGGATAAACAGGGACCGCTGCTATGACCGCACCGCTGGAAGGAATACGAGTACTTGAAGTTGCCAGTTGGCTGGCCGCGCCCAGTTGTGCGGCACTACTGGCGGATATGGGCGCTGAGGTGATCAAGGTTGAACCGCCGGGCGGCGACAGCTATCGAAAACTCTATGACTCACTGCTGGGTGCTGACTCAGTGCATCCCTGTTTTCAGTTCGACAATCGTGGCAAGCGGGGGGTCTGTGTCAATCTTGAAGATCCGGAAGGCTTGGAAATGGTCCGCACGCTCGCCAAAGACGTGGACATCTTCCTCACCAATCTCACCCAGGCCCGCCTTGAACGCTACCAGCTGACTGACACTGACATCAAGGTGCTGTCCCCTGGCGCAATCTATGCTGTGTTGTCGGGATATGGTACAAAGGGACCCGACAGCGAACGGCAGGCATTCGACCAGACAGCCTTCTGGGCACGCAGCGGCGCCATGGCCATGTTTGGCGACCGCGATGATGGTCCCCTCCTATCTCGCGGCGGCTATGGTGATCGAATCACTGCGCTCAACCTATTGTCCGCTATCCTGGCCGCCATGCGTATCAAGGATAAAACGGGCGAAGGCCAGTATGTTGAAGTGACACTGCAACGCACTGGCGTCTGGGCAATGGCAAGCGACGTGACCACGGCGCTGTATGATCGCGTTGATGCTGACAAAACCAGCCAGAAGGCACCGGGTAATCCCATCTGGAATTACTATCGCGCCTCTGATGATCGCTGGTTCGCTATGGTCATGCCTTTCGCCGTACACTATTGGCCAAAGTTCTGCACCATGCTCGGCCGGGATGACTGGGCAACCGATGAGCGTTTCCTGACCACACTCGGCCTGGCGGAGCATGGTCCTTCGCTCATACCCGAGCTGAATGACCTGTTTGCCAGCCAGGACCTTGAATACTGGCGCGAGCAACTGGATAACGCCGGGTTGATCTGGGAACCCATCGCCCTCGTGACCGAGGTGATTGAAGACCCTGCGCTTCGGGAGCGCGGCGCCTTCTCTGTCGTCGTTCACGAGAAAGCGGGCGCCCTGGAGATCGTATCAGCGCCCTTTGATATCAGAAATGCTGACATTGAAGTCAGGGGCCCGGCACCGGATATTGGGCAGCATACACGGGAGGTGTTCGAGGAATTTGGGGTTGATGCGGGGGAAATCGAGTCGATGATCGAACGGGGGGTGCTACAGTGAATATATCTTATCGCCGAAAATCGGATTCTCAAGACCCAACTCAAAACTCCCTTGTTGCTCACTGATTCGCAGCGAATTACGCTGGTAGAAATCGGTCATCGACTTGACCTTAACGCGCTCGAAGATGTTGCCTGTGCTTATCTACCCGGCTTGTCAGTCGACTTCAAATCCCTCGTAACTATTGGCGGCAACATCCGCCAGACGCTGACGATAATTCGGGGCACCACCGTTGTAAATCAAGTAACGAATCTTGTCGTGATCTTCAACGTTGGAGTTGTAACCCGTGAACCAGGACTTGGCCTTACGCAACAGCAGCTTGCTGTATAGATGCTTAACGTTCGCCGTCCATTCTTCCTCTGCCTCCGTTGTAGCCTCGACGCGTGTAATGTTATTAGCCAGGATATGGCCTAAGAGATCTGTCGCCCAATTAACTCCGGCTTCGATTCCACGCGGGAAATTAGTCGAGTTCGATCCGGCCGTCGGACCTGCCAGTGTGAACAGGTTCGGGAATCCTGATATCTGAACGCCAAGGTAGGTAATTGGATTATCGATCCACTTGTCGCGCAGCTTCAGTCCATCGACACCCTCGATGTCAATGCGATCAAACGAACCAGTAATGGCATCAAAACCAGTCGCATATACGATGATATCGAACTCATATTCCCCTGCCGACGTCTTGATACCTTCTGGTGTAATCCGCTCGATGGGGGTCTTTTCAATATTCACAAGGTGCACATTGTCTCGATTGTATGCCTCATAATAATTGGTCTCCATAGGGACCCTTTGCACACCAAACCCATGATCTGTGGGGATCATCTGCTCGGCCACTTCGGGGTCGTTGACACGCCCACGAATCTTGTCGGCAATGAACCTGGAGAATTCCGCGTTAGCTTTCTCGTCTGTGAGAACATTGTAGTAGTTGCCCAGCCAGATACCGAAGCCGGGGGAGTTATATAAGTTTTCCCAGAATTCCAAACGCTCTTCCTCGGGCACATCGAATAGTTCACGTCGAACAGCCCCGTGAATAAAACCTCCGTTTGTTTCGGCACACCTCGTAAAAACCTCATCATAAGAAGCTTTGATCTCAGTCATCTCATCATCATTGATCTTGCTATTGTTTAGGGGGGCACACCAATTCGGGCGACGCTGGAACACTGTCAATTGATCGACCTTATCCTGGAGTTCGGCGATTACCTGGACGCCAGTGGCACCCGTGCCAATTACTGCGACTTTCTTGCCTTTCACCTCTACCGGTTCGTGCGGCCAGTAGTAGGTGTGAAAGGACTCGCCCTTGAAGGATTCCATGCCCTCAATTTTAGGTTCCGTAGCCGCCGATAGCAGCCCAATTGCTGTCATCAGGAATCGGCATGTGTGTGAACGACCATTCTCGAGAAAGACCGTCCAAATTCGGGCGTCCTCATCCCAGGTGGCTCGCTCGACCTTGCAGCCAAACTGCATGTATTGGAGAAGGTCGAACTTCTCGACCACGTGCTCAAGATAGCGCAACGTCTCCGGCTGACCGGAAAAATTCTCGCTCCAGTTCCATTCTTCGAGTAACTCTTTCGAGAAGGAGTAACCGTAGCTCCAACTCTCTGAGTCGAAGCGACAACCCGGGTACCGGTTCCAGTACCAGGTACCACCAGGACCTGTGCCGGTTTCCAACACAGTCACATTCAGACCGAGTTCGAGCAGTTTGTAGAGTTGATAGATACCACACACTCCTGCCCCGATAATGATAATGTCTCGTTCAGGTTTGGGCTGATTGCGGGTTTGGAATTGATCCTGCGTTTCACTGGCACTCATAGTTTCTGCATCCGCTTCTTGCCTTGATTGTCACATTGACATGTTGCTACTGCCTGGTGTTGTGATTTATATCAATAAAAATGGTTAAACCATAATTAATTGTGTCGTCACAAACCGACCATTCTGTTCCAGGGTGGCTAATCAATGTGGTCATATCTGCAGGGTCTTATCGGACGGCCGCATTCTTTCTTCTTCTCGTAACTGTTCTTCACGGTTCTAGCCAGAGGGGATCAGACTGTGATTCAGGTCTGCTCTTCTACAGCTCGGAAGGCTGCATCAAACGCGGCATCCATATAAGCGCGGGCCTCAGAATCCGAATTAGCAATGGAGATACGCCCGAACTTCGCACGTCCTATTTCATGGGGAGCCTGTCCTTCCTCCCACTCAGGATCATCGAGGCCCAGATACGGATAGGTGTAGCCATGAGGAATCCTGTTAACCGTGATGGCCAGTATATCGGTCTCGTGGTTGAAACCATGCTTGCCGAGCATTGCCTGCAGCTGATCGCGAATCTCTTTCTCGTACTGCTCGAATGTTGTCGCATAGATTTTGTGGCGACCGATACGGAGCAGATCACGCCCGGTTCCTTCCTCATGAAACATCATGACAACTGCTCTTGACCACCAGATCAACCGGATTGAATTCTGATCCGCGGTTATATATTTTTTCGATCTGAGCCGTAGCCTTGCAACGCTTTAGCTCTGGCTGATGTCAAATACCTTAAAAGTGGTCAAACCTGACTAAAAAGATGCAGGACCTATATGTTTAAAAATTACGTCACAGTTGCCTTGCGCCGCATCCTCAGAAACAAACTCTATTCTGCCATTAACATTCTAGGTCTGGTTGTGGGGTTGTCAGTATTTCTGTTTGGTTCACTGCTGGCGAACTACGAGAAGATTCATGACATCTTTTTTGAGAATTCGGCACGTATTTTTACTGTTGGCACCTTGTTCTCACCAAAGGCGGATATTGGCATCCCAATTTCTGCGTCGTGTTTCGTAGCCGCTCTGATTTGATCGTTAGCAATCAAGAGAAAAACCGTCAGTAGCAGGATCAGGGTTTTTTGAATGAACACATTCACTCTCCTTTAAGTGTATTTACGTTAATCGTTCGCGCATTTGAGAACGGTCAAGTACGGTATTTGCAAGGCTACGCCGCCCCCACTACCGTCGCCTGCTCTTCCTTCACCTTTAACAACATCACGGCACCAATAATCATCAATGAGGCTAGCGAGGCAAAACCAATACGCTGTGATTCAAATAAGTCGGTAACTGTGGCGACCAATAAAGGCGCTAGAAATGCGGTGACTGTCGATGACAAAGCAAACAGCCCAAAAAATTGCGTCACCATTTCTGGTGGAGAAATGCGTGCCATCAGGGTTCTGGATGCTGACAGCCCTGTGACAAAGAATATGGCGAACACCTGGTTTGTCGCAAAGTAAAATAGTTCAGGTAATGATGCAAAGTAAGGTGCGTCCCACACCGGCTCGGACCCCACCTCCAACACATACAAGATTGTATCTGGCTGCACTGACACGAGTGTTAGCAACACAAGGGCGCTGGTGCCAATCGCAATCTGCAGGGCAAGAATGGAACCAATGCGATCGTCAAGGCGCCCACCCAAGTACGCGCCGAACATTGCCGACGCGCTCGTGCACAAGCCAAAAATAAGCAGAGTGGTTGTGTCCCATCCAAAGGTGCCAGATGCATAGATTCCGCCAAATGTAAGCACCCCCACCATGCCGTCAATAAAGAACATCCTGGCGAGAAGGTAGCGCGCAATATTGGAGTAGTGCCTGACATGTTTCAGTGTTTGGAATACGTCCTGCACACCTTCTTTGGCCAGCTGCCACATGGGCAAATGTGAAGCTTTGCCATCGGGTGTAAACAACAAAATAGGCAGTGTCATCACCAACATCCATGCACCTGCAATGGGGCCAACAATACGGTTATGTTCATGTGCTGCCTGGTCAATGCCAAACAAGGGGGCTTCTGGCAAAAACGCCCATGGCTGGGTGCCTGGCAGTGAAAATGCAATTAGCACAAATAGCATCAACATTAATCCACCCACGTTACCTAACGAAAAAGCCAGGCCGGAGATCACCCCAATCCGGTTCATCGGTGCGATGGAGGGTAACATGGCATTGTGGAATACCTCCGAGATGGTGAAACAGATTTTGATGGTGAACAAAATGGTCAGTGACAGGCCAAGACTCAAACCCTGACCCTCTGGCTTGATAAACCACAGGCAAAAGGCGCCCATCGTCATAACCAGTACCGTACCCGCTACCCAGGGTTTGCGTCGACCATCCTTGTCGGCAATTGCGCCCAAAAAAGGGGCGGTCAGCGCCAGTACAAAGCCCGCGCCTGCCGTGATGTAACCGATCAGCGCCTGGCCTTTTACCGGATCACCGACCACGGTGTTGCTAAAATAGGGGTAGAACACGTAGATGATGACCATGATGTAATATGGGTCACGTGCACCCTGGCCGAATGTCCAACTAAAGTAACCAAGGGGACTCGCCGCAGGGGTGCCGGCCAGGGATAAGACGTTACTATTCATACTTGTTGTGTCCCGGATATCAAAATGACGCATTGTGTCTGCGTCTTGTTGGGTTGAGTCCTAACTGCGCAACCTGGCACAAGCGTTAGCGCGTGAATACACCGACTATACTAGAAACTACCTGGCCGTCAGTTGTTTTTGCTCGAGCAGCCTGGCGCCCCGCATGACGTTTCCCAGGGCGTAATTACCCTCATGACAAGCGTACTCAAATACGCGCTCGTCAGAATTCGCCAGGACGAAATCACCACTCCAGTTTTTGGTCC
>LWDU01036411.1_pt2 | contig 18547 bp, 16 predicted proteins | sample 727161 | NCBI WGS metagenome assembly LWDU01 (sample SAMN04566230, study PRJNA314399) | hydrothermal vent metagenome | isolation source: deep sea hydrothermal plume seawater | place: Mexico: Gulf of California, Guaymas Basin | collected 2004-07-11
GCCGCTGGGACATGCCGTTCTCTCAGGAAGCAGGGCATGATTCTGTTCTGACGGACGCCGACATCGATTCGCTGCTGGCGAATGACGCGTTCAGCCGTATTGACCCGGACGGATTCAAGCGTTCAGTGCCGTTGCGCGAAATTCTCCGCAACGATGTGCGTCTTGTCGATTTTGAACAGGGCGACGTGATTGTGAGGCAGGGGGATTGGGGCAGTTCCGCATTCTTCATTCTGTCGGGGGCAGTAAGAGTCGAACTCGATCGCGGCGATGACGCATCCAGTGGTCTGATTCAGGGTCGTCAGGAAAAGACAAAGAAGACGCTCTTTCAGTCTCTGGCACAACTGTGGCAGAACAACCGACACGCAGAGTTTCGGAATCCGGACGCAAAACAGACGGACTCCGGGAATATCCGCTCTGTTGGGGGCGTAACTCGAGTCTACATTTCAGACGTTTCCGCAGTCATCGAAAAACACAAGACTGCCCGCATGGACGCCGGACACTGGTTCGGAGAACTTGCCGCCCTTGGGCGGACGCCGCGCGTAGCGACCGTCTTCGCTGATGAGACGTCGACGCTGCTGGAGATCCGCTGGCAGGGCCTGCGGGACATCCTTCGCTTCGATCGTGACCAGGGTTTAAAGACGTACATTGAGAGCGTTTTCCGGGAACGGGCCCTGGCTTCGCTGCTGAGGACCGAACGGTTGTTCGCCGATATCAGCGATCAGGAAATGGCCAACCTGATGCCGCACTGTCGTTTGGAAACATTCGGCGAGTATGACACGGCGAAGCCATTCCGTGAGATGTCCGGCGACAGCGTGGACGCTGTCAGGAACGAACCCGTAATCGCGGAAGAGGGGGACTATCCGAACGCCATTTTCCTGATTCGTTCCGGAGTGGCCAGGTTGAGTCAGAAACACCACGCCGGTCGACGTACGGTCGGCTACCTGAATCCGGGCCGCGTGTTTGGACTGACGGAAGTCCTGCGCGGATTTCGGTCCGGACAGTCGACGGCATATGACGCCAGACTGTCTGCCATCGGATATCTGAATGCGGTGGTCATACCGGCCAGGATCGTGGAAGACCTGCTGCGCAGCGGTGCCATTTCTGATCCGGAGGATTCGTGTCGTCCCGTACCGCAAGGCGCACGTGGTACCGTGAACGAGAACCTGCTGAATTTTCTGGTGGACGGAAAGTATGTGCAGGGCACAGAGACAATGGTCATCGACATGGACCGTTGTACTCGCTGCGACGACTGCGTTCGGGCCTGCGCGGCCACTCACGACAACAATCCTCGTTTTATTCGTCATGGGCCGGTGTCCGGGCGGCATATGGTGGCGAATGCCTGCATGCACTGTCTCGATCCGGTCTGCATGATTGAGTGTCCAACCGGAGCGATTCACCGTGACACTCTGGGCGGTCTGGTGCTGATTAATGACCAGACCTGCATCGGCTGCGCTCAATGCGCCAGCAATTGTCCGTTCGATGCCATTCGGATGGTGGAGACAAGAAATGCAGCCGGAGCGATTCTGGTTGATTCAAAGAATGCGCCCATTCTGGAAGCCACAAAATGTGATCTGTGCCACGACCAGCTGGGCGGTCCCGCCTGCCAGCGCGCGTGCCCGCACGATGCGCTTGAGCGGGTTGATCTGCAGAGCCAGTCTGCATTGGAAGGCGTCATTGCCAGATGACAAACTTCGTCCTCAGAAGAATTATCGGGGTTGTCATTGTCGCGGTGCTGACCCTGCTGCTGCTGGTCGCCACGCGGACCATGGAATCGGCGCTGCTAAGCCCACGCACATGGCTGGGCTGGCTGCTTGTCGTCATCGTGCTGTTTCTGGCGTCGTACCGGGTGCGCAAACAGTTTTCCATGCTGCCGCTCGGTTCGTCTGCCGGGTGGCTGCAGTGTCATATCTACGTCGGGCTTCTGTCGCTGCCGGTTTTTCTTCTGCACTCTGGTGCACAATGGCCCGGCGGGTTGATCGAAGTGATGACCGGACTGCTGTTTCTCATAGTTTTCTGCACCGGAGTCGTGGGACTGATTCTGACTCGCACAATTCCTCCACGACTGACGGACCGCGGCGAGGAGGTGATCCGCGAACGCATTCCGGTTTTTATCCGAATACTGCGTGAAGAAGCAGAGGCGGCTGTTGCGGGGGCAAAGGACGAAGCACCGTCGGAAGTCCTGAGTGAACTTTACCTGCGACGTCTCCATTCTTTCTTTCAGCGACCAACAAACTTTTTTTCCCACGTCATACATTCCGCAAAGCCCCGCACAGGACTGCTGAGTGCTCTTGCCGACACGCGACGGTTTCTAAACACGCAGGATGAACAGACGATGGAACGTCTGGCGGAATGTGTCAGACGAAAAGATGACCTGGACTATCAGTATACGATGCAGTCTTTATTGAAGTACTGGCTGTTTCTGCACGTGCCACTGACGTGGGCTATGATCGTATTCGCTTCATGCCATGTCGTTACGGCGATGGCGTACACCAGTCAATAATCCGAATCTCATGACGGAACCTCTGCAACAATTCGACTGGAAATCCAGTTCCTACGAACGTCCCGGAGACGTGTGGGTATGTGGCAAAGCATGCGACGGCATGCCATGTCGCCTGGGTCCCGGTGCAGACGGTGAGTGCAGCGTCCACAGTCAGTGTCAGCCGGAACAGGTGGGCGACCGTTACCGGTGCACTCGGTCAGTACTCCACGGCGGAAAATGTGCAGACGGGCCCAACCCTGACGGGACATGCTGTCAGGCGGACGAGTCGTGCCAGCCTCGGATGAGCCTGCTGAAACGGCGAAAGGTCGCCGGAGCTGTCTGCGTTTCGATATCACTGGCGATTTGTCTCATCACGTTTTCTGATTCGAGTCCTCAGACATTGCTGTCGCCGGGCGCGGTGACATCGGCTCATGCTGCTCTGGAAGCCAACTGTGCTGCATGTCACGTCGCCGGTGAGGCTCACAGCGGCTTGTTGTCGAATGCTTTCCTTGCACACGATTCGCTGGCCGACAGCGAAAAATGTCTGCACTGCCATCAGGACATCGGAGCTGCGCCATTGTCTCCTCACAGTGTCGACGGAAATGCGTTGACCGAGCTGACGGCAGATGCTGCAGCGAACTCGAATTCGTCCGTGGTTTCCAGGACATTGACCGCATTTATCCACTCGGGTCCACCGGATCAAACACGATCCTGTGCAACCTGCCATCAGGAACACCATGGCCGATCATTTGATCTGGCAAAACTTTCTGACCAGCAGTGCCAGACATGCCACAAGGCGCAGTTTGATGACTTTGCCCACGGTCATCCGGAATTTGAACACTTCCCGCATGCAACGCGACCCAATATTTACTTTGATCACGCCAGGCACATCAATGCGTATTTTGCGGCGAACGATCTGCCGTCGCACATCCCCGACAAAAAATCGCTGTCCGCCTGCTCGACGTGCCACAAACCGGACGCGGCGGGCGGCATGATGCTGACCGTTGACTTCCAACACACGTGCGCCAGTTGTCATGAGTCACAGATTGTCGATCTTCCGTTTCCCGGAGTCCCTTTCTTTGCGGTGACGCAGGTCGCAGAACAGCCCAGGACAGAACCAGGCGAGATCCCGATTTACGGACACTNNNCATTCGCTGCTGCACGGTCCGCTGGCCGAACTTGGTCCGCTGCTGGTTGCTGTGTCGACATCGTGGTTCCCCGGACTCCGGGACGAAATGGCCGCTCACATGACCAACCAGCCTCTTCCGAAATCGCCGGATGTCGCGACCCCCGAGCATCAAGCCATGCCACCTGTGCGTGGATGGTATATCTCTGACGCGGACCGCACGATACGATATCGACCAGTAGCGCATGCGGACCCCGTCCTGCGTCGGCTGCTGGATTACCTGGTGCCGCTGGTTGGAAGTGAAACCGTACCGAAGGAACTTCAGGAACTGTTCACGGCCCTGGCAAATCCTTCCGGATCAGGAGAAATCAGCCGCAGCGGTCCGCTGGCCACTGGCCGATGCCTGTCCTGCCATACAACAAGCACAGACGATGACGGAATCCTGAGAGTCAACTGGAACACGAAAGTGCCTCGTGATCACGTCGCCTTCACAAGCTTTCGTCACGAACCTCATATGCAGATTGAAGGTGCAAATTTATGCCTGACGTGTCATCAGATTCTGAACGATCAACAGACGCCGGAGTTCTTTCGGCCGGAATACTTTACGCGCGACGATCTGGGTCGTTGGAAGCCGCAACCGGAAACATCCTGTCCTTTGTCCAGTGGGTTTGACGCAATTAAGCAAAGTCATTGTGCGTCCTGTCACAACGAATCGACTGCTTCGCAAACCTGCCTTGAATGCCACAATTATCATGTTCATAGTCCGTAGTGCGGGACCGTCCGCGGGCCGCTTCGAGCAAACGCTCGAAGCAGAATGGTCCGCTTCCGTTCTTCGCTGCAACGATCATTGTTTTCACGTCGTTCGTCAGTGTCGGCCGTTTCCGGACCAGTCAGTTCCTGCGTGAACACGGGCGAGTCAATGAAGATTCAGGTTATTGAGTCAACAGTTGGTCAGTCCGCTCGACATCAGTTCGCTGTGTCGTACGTGATCAACGATACGGTCGCGATTGATGCCGGGTGCATCGGATTCATGCATCCTATTGTGCGACAGCGGCAGCTTCGCCATGTGCTGTTGACGCACTCTCATTTCGACCATATCGCGTCGTTGCCGGTTTTTCTGGAAAACGTCTATTCAACGACTGGCGTGCCCGTTGTCCTGTGCGCCGGGGAAGAGACGCAACGGGCTATTCAGTCGCATGTGTTCAATGACGAAGTCTGGCCGGACCTGGATCGGATTGCTCAGACGGAAGCTCCCTTCTTCACGTGGCAGACTCTGCGCGATTTCGAGACGTTTTCGATCAGCGGACTTTCCGTCACACCGATCCCACTGGAACACCTGATTCCGGCATTCGGATTCCTCATCGACGACGGGCACACGTCGGTCGCGATCATTTCTGATACCGCACCTGTGATGCAGGCATGGGATTTTCTGAACCGCCAGCCAAATTTGAGCGCCGTGTTCCTGGAACTCAGTTTTCCCGAATCGAAGGCGGAACTGGCCCAACGTACAATGCACCTGACGCCCACAACGTTTTTGCAGGAACAACGCAAGCTGAAAAAAAACGTTGACTGGTTCGCCGTTCACCTTAAGGCCACGCTTCGAAAAGAGATTCTCAGCGATTTCTCGGCGATTTCCGACTCACCGATTGTTGTCGCGGAACCGGGTACGGAATATTCGTTCTGAGCCTCGCATAATCCGGCGCGACTCATCTCCGTGAAGCGACGGATTGCACCTCTCTCGAATTCAGGATTCACGCGTTTTCGCGCAGCATCCCCTGCTCATAAAGTTCAGTGTTTTTAACGCAGACTCCCTAGAAATCGCCACTTTTGCCGCAAACGCGAAAAACCCTGCACCGTCGCAACATTCCAGGCATCGCGTGACTAGAATTGCCGATCTGTCCTTCCGTTAGGGCGACGATTTGTGAAGCACACGTCGCCAGGGACCGCCAAAACGTCAACCAATCGACGAGATTCAGAACTCATGTCTCAAAGTTTTTCCGGCGACATTGTCATCACTGGCATCGGCCTTATGTCCTCCATTGGAATCGGGGAGGATGCGTTTTGGGCGAGTGTGGAGGCCGGGAAATGTGGCTTTCAGAAGACGGAACATCTCAGCCATGTGGGAACTCCGGGCTGCATCGGCGGCGAAGTCACTGACTTCACGGCCAAGTCCGCCAGAAAAGAACACCTCAACCAGAGGTCCGTGAAGAAGCAGATTAAGGTCATGTGCCGCGAGATTCAGCTGGGGGTGGCATCGGCGCTGCAGGCAGTGCAGCATGCCGGAATCGAACCGGGCAGCGTGCCAGCGGAACGCATCGGCGTGGATTTCGGAGCGAATTTGATGTCCAGCCCACCTGACGTGCTGCTGGACGCTGGTGTGGCCTGCAAGACTGACGGATCGAGTTTCCTGTACGACCGATGGGGAAATTGCGGCGAGGACCGTTTCAAGGGAATGGAGCCGTTGTGGTTGTTACGATACCTGCCGAATATGCCCGGTTGTCACATCGGTATCGCCGTCGATGCCCGCGGACCGAACAATTCCATTACCCATGACGAAGCATCCGGCGGACTTGTGCTGTCCGAAGCGGCCAACATTATTCGACGTGGCCGTGCCGACGTCATGATCACAGGCACAACGGGCACCCGGCTGCACGCGGTGAAATCCTGCCAGCACACGCTGTGGGACACGCTGGCAGATGGGCCGGTGGCGGAACGCTGTCGTCCGCTGGACAAGGATCGACGCGGTGAAGTGATGGCTGAGGGCGCTTGTACGTTTATCCTGGAATCGCGGACGCACGCAGAAGCTCGGGGAGCCACCATTCTGGCGACTGTGCTGAGTACAGCGGCCAGTTGTGTTCTTGATCGCGATGGCCAGGCAAATGAGCAGCTGGCCATTGAACGGGCAGCGACGGCAGCACTGCAAAGGGCCGGCGTCAGCGCTACTGACCTTGGGCACGTGAACGTGAGTGCCTCCGGTCACCTGAAACGCGATCACTACGAAAGCAGGGCCATCCACAGCATGCTGGCGGGCAGCGCCGACAGCGTTCCTGTGACGGCTCCGAAAAGCTATCTGGGAAGTGCGGGCAGCGGATCCGCTTTAAGCGAAATCGCAGTATCGATCCTGGGCTTAAAGCACGGCGTCGTCCCGAAGACGCTGAATTTCCGGGCGTCGGATGAAGAAACACCGCTGAACGTCGTTGCCGACGAACATCTTGTGACAGACAACAAGCTGTTCCTGAAAACCAGCGTGACCCGCATGGGGCAAAGCAGTGCCGTCGTCATCGGCGTGTGAAATGACCCGGTAACACCGCCTTCCCTCGCAGGCCACAGCTGACCGCGCATGCTTCAGTTTTTCCTCAATCCCATGATGCTGCTGGGCCTGGCGGGAGTGGCACTGCCGGTTATTGCCCACCTGCTCAGTCGTCGTCGATACGATGTCGTAAACTGGGGGGCCATGCAGTTTCTGGATCCCAGCCGCAAGACTCGCCGCAAAATGAAGCTGGAGGAGTTGCGGTCCGTATCGCCGCCATCTGCCTGATCGCCATGGCGGCGGCCCGGCCGTGGATCAGCAGCGGTTTTCTGATGGGCTACAATTCTGCCGGTTCGCGCGATGTGGTACTGGTGATCGATGGTTCCAATTCGATGGGACGCAGCGATGGGTTGGTGTCTTTGCATCAGAAGGCCATTCGACGTGCTCAGGATTTTCTGCAAACGCTGCAGCCCGGTGATACCGTCGCCGTGATTGACGCTCGTGATCGGCCGATCAGAGTCGTTGAGTCTCCTTTGCAGGATCTCAGCCTCGTCAGCGATGAGCTTGACAGGATTCCCCCACCAGCAGGTGCGGCCGACCTGCGGCAGGCCTGTGAGGAAGCCGTCGGGATCCTGGGACGTTGCAGCAATGGATCGCGCGAAATCGTGGTCCTGACGGACCGTCAGAGAGCCAGTTGGTCTGTTGCGAAGGATGCCGCCTGGAAACGATTTGACGACGTGCTGAATTTCCCGTCTGTCCGGCCATCATTGTGGGTCGTTGATCTGAGCGCGGGGCTGGCGGCGATACGTCAGAATATTTCGATCGGACGCGTTGATGTCTCACGTGATTTGACCGTTCCCGGGTTTCCCGTCAGTCTGCAGGTGCCGGTTCGCAATGCCGGAGGCACGACAGTCGACGTGCCGCTGCAGATTCTTTTGAACGGGCAGCGGGTGGCCAGTCTCGACTCGACCGTGTCTGTGCCGGCGGATTCAGAAACGACATTCAGCCGCTCGATTCGCTTTTCGATGGAAGGGACGAATCTGGTCACCGTCAAAGTCGATCTGCCGGACGATTCTGTCATGGCAGACAACTCGGGACATGCGGCCGTCCACGTGACAACAGCCATTCCCGTGCTGCTGGTCGAAGGATCCAGCAGCCTGGATAAGACAAAGTGGAATACATTCTTTGCCCGGATGGCCCTGACGGCGCCGGGAAACAAGGCTCCGTGGATTCTGACGAAGACCGTGCGGGCGCGTGATTTGACACCTGACGATCTGCGTGATGTGGCCGCTGCCATTTTGCCGGACCTCACCGAACTGCCGGAAGGGATGGCGAATGCTCTGCATGGTTTTGCCTCCGGCGGCAAGGGCGTTTTTATTGCTCTGGGACCGAATTCGTCCCCAAAATCGTTTCGTGAGCTCTACGGCAGGATGATTCCTCAGCTTGAGTTAAAACGTATTCGCAGCGCTGATCCGGATGCCGTGACGCCGACCACAATCGCCCCCTATAGCCTTGAAGCCGCATGGCTGAATCGGTTTCGCGAACGCAATGGGGCTACTTTTCTGACGGCCGCCTTTGAGAGATGGTGGCTGACAGAGGCGACAACGGAATCGTCGGCAACAGACGACCAGCCGGGCCAGAACGCAAGGCCGGCGTCCACCGAGCGTTTGAAGGATTTTCAGCATGCCGGTGTGTCGAAATCAATTGCCGCACAGCCCATGCCGGTCACAGTGGCACAGCTGACATCGGGCGATCCTTTGCTGCTGCAGGTCCAGTGCGGCCGAGGAAGCGTCCTGCTAATGACCAGCAACATTGATGCTGCGTGGAATGGGTTGCCGACGCGACCGGACTACGTACCGTTTCTGCACGAGGCACTGTTTCAGATGGCATCGTCGCGGACTCGACGAAACGTCGGATTTGGTGAGCAACTGACGACGGTCATGCCGCAGACCACAGACGAAACAGACATCAGCAAATTGCAATTCACGGGGCCTTTTGATTTCACCGCGGAGGCAGTCATTGCAGAAAACGATCGGGAATGGCTGGTGCAACTGCCAGGCACTCGTTTGCCCGGGACCTACGAACTGCGGCGTGATCAGGATGCAGCAGCAAAACCTGTCGATTCATTTGTGGTCAACTACGACCATGCAGAAGACGACCCGGCGGAACTGGTCCCCGATGATCACGCACGGTTGAGAGTTAACAACCGCATGACGTTTGTGGAATCGATGGAGAGTCTTCGAAAGCAGATGTACGGCGACGAGTCTCGCAGTGAACTTTGGGCGTTCCTGCTGTTCGTATTCCTGGGCATGCTGATGTTTGAGGTGTGGATAACGCGAAGGCTTGTCCTGCGTGGCCACGCTGACACACTGCATCATGACCAGGCAGCCGCACCGTAACTGGAACGGCCCGGTGCGACGCTATTTGTCGGTCGGCGGAACGTTTTTTGACGCCTCTCTGAGCATCCTGATGACGCTCCGCAGTGTATCACATCCGTCTGTCATTTTTTTTAGCACTTCCTGCATAGATCCGTCAGTCTCCGCTACCATGGACGTGGAAAGGATGTCAGCGGATGTGCTGATTACGGTCACAGCGCTGACGAGCTGGTCGTGCCATTCCGTGGCCTGACGTTGCAATACATCAGGATTGCCATTGTGCCTCACCGGAATGGCGTCGAGCTGGTTCGCCGTCATTTCGGTGACTTCGAGTCCTGCCAGCAGATGGCCCACGTATGTCCCATCGCCATCAAAACGCGGCTCGCCGTGGATAATGAACTGACGCACGGCGTTGTCAAATCGCCGCAGCCGAAAACATCCTGCCCAGGACACATGGTCGCGAATCGAAGTCCTCACAGCCTCGTCCCACCACGCAAGGTCGGCTGCGAAAACGATTCGGTCCCACGACACCACAAACCGCCGAGTGGTCTGATTTCCCGCAACCGGAAGCCCGTCTGAATTCATCCAGATCTGTAACGCCGGGGTGTCATCTGATTCGATCTGATCAGCGACCCGATCTGAGTGCTGCATTTTGGAGAAGGAGAAGGGAAGGAAAGAAAAAGAAGGGAAGAGGCACAACAGGCAAGCCAAGTCCACCCTCGTGGGTGACGCCATATCGGCAACCTGCTGCGTAGCTGCACGGCTGCTAAACTTACAGGATTTGCGAATTCCGTTCCGCGGATTTGATCGCAGGATCCGGTTCCTATAGCGTATCGTCGGGAAAGCCCCCATACCTACGGGGTGGTTACGGTCGCAGATCCGTCACTCGTCAGCGACAAATCTGCGGAATGCGGTGACCATACGCGTCGTTATAGAGTCGCTGTCAAAACGCATTCATGTTCAAATTACGGTTCTGGCTCCACCAATTTAGGAAAGCTCAATGCGTCTGAAGTCATTGTCTGTCGCCATCTTGATTCTAGCTGTTGCCATCGACCGATCGCACGGGTCTGAAGACGTTGCACGTGGCACTGTGTTTGTTGATGCCAATCAGAACGGCGTGCTCGACGATGGCGAACACCCCCTGGTCGGTGTCGCGGTCTCCAATGGACGGGAAGTTGTGGTCACCGATGGTGTCGGAAAATACGCCATTGGCGTTGACGACGACACGATCGTTTTTGTGGTGAAACCATCGGGCTACCGAACACCACTGGACCAGGACCACCTGTCACGTTTCTACTACATTCACAAGCCGAAAGGCTCGCCGAAGGATCTTAAGTTTCCGGGAGTTCGCCCGACCGGGCCGCTACCGCGCACCATCAACTTTCCGCTTTACAAACAGGACGAGCCTACTGCCTTCGATGTCGTTTTCTTCGGTGATCCACAACCACGCAACCAGAAGGAAATCGACTATATCGCTCACGACGTCGTGGAGGGGTTGATTGGAACGGAAGCCGCTTTCGGCGTGACGTTGGGTGATATTCTGTTCGACGACCTGACTCTGTTTGACAGCTTCAATCGAACCGTCGGACGCATCGGTATTCCGTGGTACAGCGTCATCGGCAATCACGACATCAACTATGCCACGGACAAGGACGAATACAGCGACGAAACGTTCGAACGCGTTTATGGCCCTGCCTATTTTTCGTTCGACTATGGCGGAGTACATTTTCTGGTGATCGACGACGTTCACTGGATGACGGACGGAGAACGTCGGTTGTACCGTTCCGGCTTAAGCGACAAACAACTGGATTTCATCGAAAACGATCTTAACAACGTGCCTCAGGACAGACTTGTTGTCGCCATGATGCACATTCCGCTGGTCAAGTCGACGCCCTGGCTGGAACCGAAACGCGAACGCCTGTTACGGATTCTGGAATCTCGAGATCACTGCGTATCACTGGCCGGGCACACGCATCATCATGAACACGTCATGATCGATGAGAGCATGGGCTGGAAGAAACCTGAACCGCACCATCACATCATCAACGTGACCGTCTCCGGGTCATGGTGGTCGGGGCGTCCCGATGAAAATGACATCCCACATACGTTGTGCGCGGACGGCACACCGAACGGTCACACCGTCATGCATTTCGATGGAAAAAAATATCTACTGGAATACCGAGCCGCCCGAAAAAGCGCCGACTATCAGATCCGGGTGATGGCTGCCGAGGAAATCGGGGACGGCAAGAACTCCTTTTACGCAAACGTGTTCAACGCCATGCCAGCCGCGACGGTTGAATGGAAATTGGGGCGTGACGAGGAGTGGCACACGATGACCAAAACGTCCGAAGCGGATCCACTGTTTCTGAAACGATGGGAAGAAGAACAGAAGCTGTTGCCCGACCTGCCATGGACCAAGCTGCCGAAGCCAATGAATTCGCCACATCTGTGGAAAGCTGACCTGCCGACCGAGCTGCCCGCCGGAGCTCATGCCATCCACGTTCGCTGTACGAATCCAAACGGACAGGCCCTGACCGGACACCGCATCTTCCGTGTTCGCTGACGCTTGAACCGGCTGCAGCCAGCTGACGACCGGAAACTGGCTGGCAGCTTGTCCAGATACGTCTGTTCTTGTGAGCGCCTTGCGGCTCACGGTTTCAGGTTTTCGGACAGCTTCCAAGTGGTCTGTCCATGTTGAGTTTACTAGTAGCGGAACTCGCCAGGAGTTTCGGCAAATGAGGGGAAACGCCGAAAGTCCTGGCGACTTCCGCTACCGTCAGCATCAGTAAACTTAATGTGGATGCAGCACTATTTCGGTTGCGGCTCGCTCTTCCAGCCTGCCTTTTCAAACAGAGGCGCGTAACTTGACGGAATCCAAAGGCGATCTTCCGGCAGTGGCACTCGGTAGTAATTGTGTGGGTGAATCAGCGTGTTGGAGTCGGATGTCAGGTCAATCACATAACGCCCTGGCAGCTCACGGCGACTGAGGAAACGCAGTTCGAATGGTTCCAGCAGCAGTGGATTCATGGCATCAAAGATACCACGGTGCTGTGCCCGTGCGGCCTGCACTGCTGTGCGAGCGGTCAGCAGTTCACGATCGTTTTCGGCAAGCAGCTTTGCCTTGCCGGGAGGTATCACGGCCTTCGTCACAGAATCCGGCCGATCCCACGGATTCATGTTTGGCCAGATAAAGTACGGAAACGCACGTCCACGTTCCAAAAGTCGAAGGTTATAGGTCGGTGGACGAGGAGTCGGTTTTGAGCGATCCGGTTGATTGCGATTGATGGTGCACAGAAACCGACCGTAGGCATCCATCACCTCAAAACCAAAACCCAGATAATATCCGAATGTGCTGACATCCTGCCCCATGATCTCCATGTCTCTGGAAATCAACGAACGCAACTCCGTCGTCGCAGCTGCTGCATGGTCGTGATGGACCGTGCCCGGCTCGCCAACGACCTTCGACTGGATCCACGATTTCAGCGCCGCCGGCACGGCTGTCGTGAACTGGCCCCATTTCGCATGAAACGGATCCTGCAGGAATTCATTCCATCGATCATCCTGCAGGTCAACGAATTTCGATCCAGGCCCCGGAAACACGAAACTGACTTCCGGCGTATCGATCCCCAGCAAACGCACCGCTATGTTCCCGTTCGGGACAACGTCCAGGGTATCGCCATCATGTACCTGTTGAGCCACCGTGCCGGGCTTCCCACGGAACAGCCCTGGCATCGCGAAACCGGTCGTGCGGTTATTGTCAAAATCACTTCGGATGGCCTTTGGCATAATTTGTAACCCATGTTCTTTGGTGCGTTTCGCGAATGTACATTTCCCGAGCGACCAACGAAGGCGGACCACCGTATTCCGAGCGGTAGCTCGCATCGGCCCGCCGGCCGTCCGGCGTCAGGCGACTGCCTGAGTCCATTCTTTCAGGTCGTTGAGTTTGCTGGCGGCAAGACCATCGGTCAATGTCATGCGGACGGTCGTCACGGCATCCGCCAGGGTTGACTCCTTTTCTGCAGCCAGCAACGCGGCCGCTGTGTTCGCGATGACAATGTTGGCTGCCGGGGAATCTGCTCCGTGCAGTACCGACTGAATCATTGCGGCACTTTGTGCGGACGACTTAACGCGCAGCGGTTCGACATCGCAGGCTGGCAACCCGAAGTCCTCGCATGTCCAGCTAAGCTGAGCCGTCTGGCCGTTGCTGACCTCATAAACTGTTGTGGACCCCCACAGGCAGACCTCATCCAGTTCGTTATTACCGCAGACAACCAGCGCTTTGCGACACCCGAGAACACTCAGTGCTGATGCCAGCAGTCGCGCCCGTTCGTCACTACTGGCACCAAGCAGCTGGTATTCGGCCCCGGCCGGATTCGTCAATGGGCCAAGCAGGTTAAAGATCGTCGGAATCCCAAGCGCCTTGCGAACCGGGGCGGCATGTTTCATCGCTCCGTGAACCAACGGAGCAAAGCAGAAGGTGATCCCGATCTCGTCCAGACACTGTGCGGCCTGAGCCGGGGTCAGCTGAATATTGACGTTCAGCGCTTCCAACACGTCGGCGGAACCGCTGCTGCTGGACACACTTCGATTTCCGTGTTTCGCCACATTGACACCACAGGCCGCAGCCACGATGGCCGTGGCCGTACTGATGTTGAACGTGTGCAGCTGGTCACCACCTGTTCCGCACGTATCCAGCAACGGCCGACGCCGTGTGGCGATCCGAGCGGCTCGGTCGCGCATGGCCTGTGCTGCCCCAACCAGTTCGATGGCGGCAGGACCTTTGCAGGCCATTGCCGTCAGCCATGCGGCCATATCGGTAGCCTCACAGGCACCGTCCATCATAGCTCCAATGCATTGCTGCACTGAGTCGGACGACAGATCCTGTCGCGCAACCAATTGCTGCAGAGCAGGACGAAGCGTTGCATTCATGAATTTCACCAGCAAAGGATATGGGCGTGAATCTGAGTGCAGAGCATAGACGTTGTGGGCTGTGTTTGCATGTCAATCTGATGGAGTCCACGACGATTCCGCAGCGATTTTCTGCTGACAGCGCCAGGGCGAGAGTCGAATGCGGAAGATTTGCGATACCGGTTCGCCGTGGGCAGTCCGACAGTTTCGGAGTGCATAAAAATTCGGCAAAAAGCGAACGGAATCGATCCGACCCGTGTACTTCGGTTGCGAAGAACGTTGACATCCGAGACAACATGCCCGTTGTGACCCGTAAAGAATCCGGGCCAGCCTTGAATCCTGACCACAAACTTGCTGCCGAAGGCATAATATATGACTCGCCACGATGGCCGAGCCGTTGATGAGCTACGTCCGATCTCCGTTCAACGCGGTTTCACGAAAACCGCCACCGCCAGTGTCTTGATGCAGGCGGGCGACACGATGATCCTTTGTACCGCCAGCGTCGAGAACAAAGTTCCGCCGTGGCGCATGCCGCGTAAGGAAGGCGACACTGCGCAGGGATGGGTCACCGCAGAATACAACATGCTGCCCGGCAGCACGTCGCCTCGCAAGCAGCGAGATCGCAAAAAAGTGGACGGTCGCACGACCGAAATCCAGCGGCTGATCGGACGCAGCCTGCGTGCGGCCGTGAACTTTGCCGCACTGGGAGAACACACCCTCATGATTGACTGCGACGTGCTGCAGGCTGACGGGGGTACCCGAACATTAAGCGTCACCGGTGGCTTTATCGTGTTGTGTGATGCTATAGCGTCCATTTCAGATGAACGACTGCCATCGAAACAGGGCATCATCAAGGACAGCGTGGCAGCGATCAGCGTCGGCGTGGTTAAGGGCGTGCCGGTCCTTGATCTTGATTATCCGGAAGACAGCACAGCTGACGTGGACATGAACGTCGTCATGACGGGCAGCGGAAAATTCATCGAAGTGCAGGGCACGGCCGAAGGCGAACCCTTTGACATGGCGACCCTGCAGCAGGAATTGTCGCTGGCTCAGCACGGAGTCACGCAGTTAACGGCAATCCAAAAAGAGGCACTCGGCGACGCGTGGCCACTCTCGTAGCAGGCTGGCATCAGTCAGTTTTCAGGCAGCTGCAACACACCGAAAAGTGAAATTCAAATGGCGAAACAGAAATTCCGCAGTGTCCCCGATGAAACGTCGAGTCTTCCGAAGGGGATCAAATACATCATCGGCAACGAGGCTGCCGAGCGGTTCAGCTTCTACGGCATGCGCACGATCCTGGTCGTGTTTATGACGAAGTATCTGCATTACATGACCGAGGGCGAAGTCGGCACGGAAATGAGTGATGCCAAGGCCAATGAGTACTACCATAATTTTGTGGCGGCGACCTATTTCTTTCCGGTCCTGGGATCGTTCCTGTCTGACATTCTGATCGGCAAATACCGGACGATTCTGTGGCTCTCGATTGTGTACTGCCTCGGTCACCTGTCCCTGGCACTGATGGGCGCCTCGGGTCTGGCGCCGGGCAGCTGGCTGATGGTCGGCCTGTTCCTGATTGCCTTCGGCAGTGGCGGCATCAAACCGTGCGTGTCGGCTCACGTTGGTGACCAGTTCGGAAAGAAGAACAGCAACTACTTCGCGATCAACTTCGGGTCCACCGCCTCAACCTGGATGACACCGCTCCTTCTGAAGTGGTACGGCCCGCACATCGCGTTCGGCGTTCCCGGCGTTCTGATGGCGTTGGCCACACTTATGTTCTGGATGGGGCGAAACGTGTTTATACACGTGCCACCCGGTGGTAGCCGCTTCTTCAGAGAGACATTCAGTCGTGACGGGATCGTGGCGGTGTTGAAACTGTCCACCATCTATGCGTTCGTCGCCGTATTCTGGGGCCTGTTCGATCAGACCGGCTCATCGTGGGTGATTCAGGCGGAGAATATGGATCGTCGGTTCCTGGGCGTCACCTGGCTGCAATCGCAGATTCAGTTTGTTTCAGTTTGTCATCTATCCCAACGCACACAAAGTCTTTCGGCTGACACCCATCAGAAAAATCTCGATAGGATTCTTTCTGACAGCGGCCAGTTTCGCGGTTGTTGCCAGAGCGCAGGATCTTATCGACGGCGGCGCCACACCTTCCATCGCGTGGCAGCTGTGGGCCTACGTCCTGCTAACCAGCGGCGAGGTCATGATTTCAATTACGGGGCTTGAATTTTCCTACACGCAGGCCCCCAAAACCATGAAATCGGTCATCATGGCGGTCTGGTTGTTCTCCGTTTCGCTCGGCAATATCTTCACAAGTGTTGTGAATCATTCCATCCAGGTGCCTGGAATCAACCAGGTTGCGGCGGACGCAAAATCTCATCGGCCGGACTCTGAAAACACCATTGGAACGTGGACGATCCGAACATCCAGCAGGGCGATCGAAGGCACCGACGAATCCGGAAAAACGATTGCGGTCAGTGGCCTCGACGGGCAGTTCGATACCGCCGACGATATTCTGATGCACTTCAATCAGTTCAACATACTGGAAGCTGTTGAGACGTCGGATAATGAAACCATGGAGGCAGCATCTGAGCTCATCGACAATGCCTTCTTCGCCGATGCTCAGGATGACTCGGCAAAAGCACTTCCCACAGAAAGTGAAGGACAGGCGCTGCTGGCGGGGCTCAGCGATTCCAACGGAAATGCTCTTGTTTACAGCCAGCTCTCCAAAAACGACTACAGAATTACTTGTCCTGGTGCTGACGGTACAAATCAGACGCAATGGGACGTCATCCTGAGAGCGTCTGTCAGTCGCGCTGGCAAAAACGCGGATCCGTCTGCTGAACAGGTCTCTTATGACTGGCTGGAGGAACGGATTATCGCTGCCCGCGGAGAAGAGGGAAAAGCATTGGTGGATGCGGCTCGCGGAAACATCGCGGAAACTGCAATCAACCATTCCATTACCGTCGGCGGACAGGACACGATGGAAGGTGGAGACTATTTTTGGTTCTGGACGTACACCATTCTGGTCACCTCAATTCTGTTTGTGCCAGTTGGTTACTTTTATAAAGAAAAATCGTACATTCAGTCCGAAAACGGCGACGAAGCGCAGGCGTCGACGGCGGACGCCGACGGCGAGTCCGGGCCGACTGATAGCTAAGTGGCTGACCGGAAACGTCTGTCGTTGTGAGCGGCACGGCGTTAGCCGCCGGTAATTGGCAGTGTTTTCACCCGCGGCTAGCGCCTTGCGGCTCACTCTCTCAGGTGTCCCGACAGCCTCCTTGGTGGCATGTGTTTTCGAAATGGGTGGCAACTGCCACGACAGCTGGCCGGTCAATTGCAGGGTTTCGTAAAATGATGATACAGATATCAGTCAGGGTAATTTGTTGTGCGCTTTTGACCGGCATGGCAGCCGGGGGTACCGACGAGGACGACAGCAGACCGACAGCGAAGCCGTCTGGGAGTCCGGAGAAAGCCATCCAGCGGTTTGTCGATGAGTGCGTAGCGATCACTCCCGGTAAAGGCCCCTATCCCGTCAAATCCGTGATTGGGGCGATATCTCCGACCGAACACGAATCGGCTCGCCGCGAAGTCACTGTCGCGCACAAGTTCAGGATCTCAAAGTTCGAGGTGACTCAGGAGCTTTATCAGGCTGTCACAAACCAGAATCCCAGCCGCTGGAAGGGACCTCGCAATTCTGTGGAAAACGTCAGCTGGCAGGATGCCGTTGGCTTCTGCACGCGATTGACAACGATCCTGCGAGGCCGAGACCTGATTGGTGCTGACGAGCTCGTCAGACTGCCGTCAGCATTGGAGTGGGAATACTGCTGCCGTGCAGGCACCAAATCGAATTTCAGCTTTGGAGACGATGTTGGCAGCACTGAGAGTGACACATCCATCCTGGACGCTCACGCCTGGCACACTGGAAACGCGGCTGGAAACGACCCGGCAGTGGGCGTTCTGAAGCCAAATCCGTGGGGCCTCTATGACGTTCATGGCTATCTCTGGGAATTCGTGTCGGACGAACTGCCCCCGAGGTCAACGGCAGGGGATAAACGAACAAAGGAAACAGCTGCGGTACGAATAATACGGGGTGGGTCGTGGAAAAACGCACACCCGCTGCTTTCCTCGTCCGCCTATTCGACGATTTCAGACCAGGCCACCAGCGATGCAATCGGTTTTCGGTGTGTGATTGCTCGCCAGCCAAAACCAAAGAAACCGCGGCAGCGGTAGTAGCGAATTGCCCAGGCTTCAGGTATCCTCAAATAAATGAGTACGGGGCGCTGCGCACAGGTTTGTGTCTGTGCGGTCGAATTGCCTCTTTTCATCCACCAACAATCGCACTGAAGCATCGCAACGGATCACATCCGACTGGTTGATGTGGCCAAACAGGACCCGGGATCATGACG
>LWDU01037433.1_pt1 | contig 18540 bp, 20 predicted proteins | sample 727161 | NCBI WGS metagenome assembly LWDU01 (sample SAMN04566230, study PRJNA314399) | hydrothermal vent metagenome | isolation source: deep sea hydrothermal plume seawater | place: Mexico: Gulf of California, Guaymas Basin | collected 2004-07-11
TAGAGCAGCGGATTGAAAATCCGCGTGTCGGTGGTTCAAATCCGCCCCCGGGCACCATTTTTCCTAACTTCCGTATCGTCGCTGCGCGCCTCTAACGAGGCGTGGTTTCTGGTTTTGATCGCCGCTTCGCGATGGATCGGGCTCAGGGCTGTTGGCGCTTGATCCAGTCAGCCCGGCGCAGGCCGGGGGGCTCGGGAGGTTATGGGGCTTCCTTCAATGTTTTTCTGCTTCATCCTTTGACAGGCTCAGGATGAGGAAGCGCGCGCGGCCGCAGGCCCGGTGGGCTGCGTTATTTGATGGTAAGTTGAGCGTCTGCGCGACGGTTCTGACTTAGCACCTTGGATACCTGCCTTCGTAGGTATCTTCGGGAGGGCGGTTATTGAGACTAAAGGGGATGGATGGTGGCCGCGTGGTTCGACTTCGCTCACCATGCGGAGTTGGGGCCGGGTGTTTTGGTTAGGGTGGGATGAGGTTGAGGGGTGCGTGGGCGGTGATCCTCCACACGTTCGACATCCCGCACGCTATCTGTCGTGCGGGCGTCTGAGGTTCACGACCGTCGAGGCCCTTCCAAACGTCAGAGATATCCAGCGACAGCCGCTTCCAAGGTTCGCGTGGGGCGAAGGCGGTCCAGTCATTCGGGTCTGGTTTGTCCGCGAAGGCCTGCAGCGTGATATAGATCCGGCCCTTCTTGCAGACCGAGTAGCCGACAAGGCCAGAGCGATGCTCTGCGCGGCGGGCCGTCAGGTAGCGGTCCAGCCAGTAGAGTTCCCAAAGGAATATGGGCCAGTACCAGAGCTCCAGCTCTGCCAGGACGTCGAGGATCCAGTCGCGGGCGATCATGGCGGCCAATGTACCCCGGGGCCCACGGGTGTCGGAAACTCTGGTGCAGGGATGGTGTTTCTGACGGTGCAGTGACAGTGTTTTGGAAGTGCAGGAGAGGGGGACCTGCATGAGTTGCAAATCCCTCGCATTTTCAGCTGGATGCCGGTTGCAGCCAGCGCGTCGCCTCGCCGCATGCGAGGGGGCAGAATTTTCTGTCAGCCACGTTAGTTATGATGGGGATGGCATGTTGCCATCGCGCTGAAAGCGTCCTAACCCGACGCTTTCGACGCCCGTCCTTCGAGGAGCTCACCTCATATGACCGAGATTGAACGCTTTGCCCTCGACTATCTGCCAGTGATCCTGTTTCTGGGACTTGGTGTGATCCTGTCGCTGCTCTTCATTATTGGCGCTGCCATCCTGGCCCCGTCCAACCCGGACCCTGAAAAGAATTCGGCCTATGAGTGCGGCTTCAACGCTTTCGACGATGCGCGTATGAAATTCGATGTCCGCTTCTATCTGGTGGCCATCCTCTTCATCATCTTCGACCTGGAAGTGGCCTTCCTCTTCCCGTGGGCTGTCAGCCTCGGCACAATCGGTGTGTTCGGCTTCTGGTCCATGGTCGTCTTCCTCGGCGTGCTGACGGTAGGTTTCATATACGAATGGCGCCGTGGGGCGCTGGAGTGGGAATAGATGGCCGACGACTATAAGCCATATGCACTTGGAGCCGGCCGCGCCGGTGTCGAAGGCGGGCACGATGTGCGCGCTGACGACCCGTTTTTTGCCGGTCTTTCCGACCACCTTGCCGACAAGGGCTATTTCACGGCGCGTGCAGACGATCTGATCGCCTGGGCGCGGACCGGTTCGCTCATGTGGATGACGTTCGGTCTGGCGTGCTGCGCTGTTGAAATGATGCAGGCAGGCAATCCGCGTTATGACCTCGAGCGCTTCGGCATGGCGCCGCGCGGCTCTCCGCGCCAGTCCGACGTGATGATCGTTGCCGGCACGCTCACCAACAAGATGGCGCCAGCACTTCGTAAGGTCTACGACCAGATGCCGGAGCCGCGTTACGTCGTTTCGATGGGGTCGTGCGCGAATGGCGGCGGCTATTATCACTATTCATACTCAGTCGTTCGCGGCTGTGACCGTATCGTGCCTGTCGACATCTATGTGCCAGGCTGCCCGCCGACCGCAGAGGCGCTCGTCTATGGTATGCTGCAACTTCAGAAGAAGATCCGCCGCGAAGGCTCGATCGAGCGCTAGGCGGAAAGGATTTACTGGTCATGAGTGAAGCCCTGAAAGAGCTTGGCGAGCATATCAGCGACTCGTGCGCCGATATGGTGAAAAGCTTCCATGTGAAGCATGGCGAGCTCACGCTGCTCGCTGAACGCGATTCGATCGTGCGCCTGTCGAAATTCCTTAAGGACGACAATCAGTGCGTGTTCGAGACGCTGATCGATATTTGCGGTGTCGATTATCCAGAGCGCAGCCAGCGCTTTGAGGTGGTCTATCACTTTCTGTCGATGCGTCTGAACCAGCGTATCCGGGTGAAGGTGTCGACCGACGAAAGCGCCGCAGTGCCCAGCCTGACAGGCTTGCACCCGAGCGCCGACTGGTTCGAGCGCGAAGCATTCGACATGTACGGTATCCGCTTTGCCGGTCACCCTGACATGCGCCGCCTGCTGACCGATTATGGTTTTGAGGGCTATCCGCTGCGCAAGGACTTCCCGCTGACGGGTTATACCGAAGTGCGTTACGACGACCTTGAAAAGCGCGTCGTCTATGAGCCGGTGAGCCTGGTCCAGGAATACCGGAACTTTGATTTCCTCTCGCCGTGGGAAGGCATGACCAAAGAGCTGCCGGGCGATGAGAAGGCGGAAAAGGAGGCTGACAATGGCTGATAGCGCTTACATTTCGTCCTCCGACGACGACCGCAAATTTACGCTCAACTTTGGCCCGCAGCACCCGGCGGCGCACGGCGTGCTTCGCATGATCATGGATCTCGATGGCGAAGTCGTTGAGCGGATCGACAGCCATGTTGGTCTTCTGCACCGGGGCACCGAGAAGCTTCTGGAGTACAAGACTTACCTGCAGGGCCTGCCTTACTTCGACCGGCTCGACTATGTCGCGCCGATGAACCAGGAGCATGCCTGGTGTCTGGCGATCGAGCGTCTGCTCGGTCTCGAAGTGCCACGCCGCGCCAGCTTCATCCGCGTGCTTTATTCGGAAATCGGCCGCATCCTGTCGCACATGCTGAACATCACGACGCAGGCGATGGACTGCGGCGCGCTGGCCCCGATTACTTGGGGCTTTGAAGAGCGCGAAGTGCTGATTGGCTTTTATGAGCGCGCCTCCGGCTCGCGCATGCACTCTGCCTATTTCCGTCCTGGCGGCGTCCACCAGGACCTGCCACCGGATCTTCTTGACGATATCATGCATTTCTGCGGCCGCTTCCCGGACGCAATCGCGCATATTGAAGGCCTGATCACGGAAAACCGTATCTTCAAGCAGCGCAACGTCGATATCGGCGTCGTGGATGAGAAGATCATCATGGAATGGGGCTTCTCAGGCGTCATGGTGCGTGGCTCTGGCCTCGCATGGGACCTTCGCCGCTCGCAGCCATACGAAATCTATGACGAGATTCCGGGCGACGTCTTCAAGGTCGTGGTCGGCAATAATGGCGACAATTATGACCGCTATGTCTGCCGCATGGAGGAGATGCTCATCTCCTGCGACATCATGAAGTGGTGCATCGAGAACATGCCGGAGGGCGAAGTCCTGCTGGCGGGCTCCAAAGTCTCGCCGCCGCGCCGCGGTGACATGAAGCGCTCCATGGAAGCGCTCATCCACCACTTCAAGCTTTACACCGAAGGCTTCCACGTGCCCGAAGGCGAGGTTTATGCCTGCGTCGAGGCGCCGAAGGGTGAGTTCGGTGTGTATCTGGTTTCTGACGGGACGAACCGTCCATATCGCGCAAAAATCCGGGCGCCGGGCTATCCGCACCTCGCGGCCATGGATCACCTGTGCAAGGGGCATATGCTGGCAGACGTCTCTGCCATACTGGGTTCGCTCGACATCGTGTTTGGGGAGATCGACCGCTAATGGCACTTCGCCGTTTTGATCTTGAGGCAGGAGGCGAGACTTTCGCTTTCAAAGCCGAAACAGAGCCAACGATTGCGTTCTGGATGGGCAAGTACCCAGAGGACAAGAAGCGTTCGGCCGTCATCCCGCTGCTGTGGCTGGCGCAAAAGGACAATAATGGCTGGCTGTCCGAGCCCGCCATGCGCACGGTCGCTGACCGCCTTGAGATGCCCTATATCCGCGTCTATGAGGTTGCGACCTTCTACACGATGTTCCGCCTCCAGCCGGTCGGCAAGAATCACGTCCAGCTTTGCGGCACGACGCCTTGCATGCTGCGCGGCGCCAATGACCTGAAGAAGGTCTGCGAAGATGGCCGTGACTGATGATGGCCGTCTGTCATGGGAAGAGGTCGAGTGTCTTGGCGCCTGCGTGAATGCGCCCATGGTCCAGATCAATGACTATTACTATGAAGACCTGACGCCGGAATCTCTCGATGAGATCCTGTCGCGGCTTGCGGGCGGCGTCGACGTCCCTCCGGGGACGTTCGTTGACCGGCTTAATAGTGCGCCGATTGGCGGGGCAACCACGTTGAAAGACGCTGCCCTTTTTGATGGATCGCGCAACGGCGTGTCCCGTCTTCCGAACCTTCCAGAGGCGACCAATGGCGACAAGCCCGAGGCCGAAGCCAAGGGTGAGCCGGCCCGTTCGAAGCCGACCAATACCGACCGCGAAGAGCCATCCAAGGCGACAGTGAAAGCTGCCGACGAGGATGTGGAGCTTGAGGGCGAGCGTCCAGCGGCGTCTGAGACCAGCGCCGAGGGCGGCGATGATCTCAAGAAAATCAAGGGCATCGGGCCGAAAATTGAGAAACAGCTCAATGAGCTTGGTGTGAACACCTATGCACAGATCGCGGCTTGGAGCGGCGATAATGTGAAATGGGTCGACGGGTATCTGTCTTTCCGGGGCCGGATCGAACGGGAATCCTGGATCGAGCAGGCCAAGACACTTGCATCTGAGGACAAGAGCTAATGCTGCAGGACAAGGATCGCATCTTCACCAACCTTTACGGCGCGCACTCGCCCGGCCTCGAAGCGGCCAAGAAGCGCGGTGCGTGGCATCTCACGCGTGAGATGCTGCAGCAGACGCCGGAATGGATCTGCGACCAGATCAAGGCGTCGGGCCTTCGTGGCCGCGGCGGTGCAGGCTTCCCGACGGGCCTCAAATGGACCTTCATGCCGAAGGAAGTCCGTGACCGGCCGCACTATCTGGTCGTCAATGCAGACGAGTCCGAGCCAGGTACGTGCAAGGACCGCGAGATCATGCGCCATGACCCGCACCTTCTGATCGAAGGCTGTATGGTCGCGTCCTATGCGATGCGCGCGCACGCCTGCTACGTCTATCTGCGCGGCGAATATATCGCTGAGCGCGAGGCGCTGGAGAAGGCGGTGAAGGAAGCCTATGAGGCGGGCCTGATCGGCAAGAACAACAAGAATGGCTGGGATTTTGATCTCTATGTCCACCACGGTGCAGGTGCATACATCTGCGGCGAGGAGACGGCGCTGCTCGAGAGCCTCGAAGGCAAGAAGGGCCAGCCGCGCCTGAAGCCGCCATTCCCGGCGAATGCCGGTCTTTATGGTTGCCCGACGACCGTGAACAATGTCGAGTCCATCGCTGTCGCGCCGACCATCCTGCGCCGCGGTGCTGAGTGGTTCGCGGGCTTTGGCCGTCCGAACAATACCGGCACGAAGCTATTCTGCGTGTCCGGCCATGTGAACAAGCCGTGTAATGTCGAAGAAGAGATGTCGATCACATTCCGTGATCTCATCGAGACCCATTGCGGCGGTATCCGCGGCGGCTGGGACAATCTGAAGGCTGTGATCCCGGGCGGCTCTTCGGTGCCAATGGTGCCGGCTGAGCAGATCATGGACGCCTATATGGATTTCGACACGCTGCGGGACCTGCGCTCAGGTCTCGGTACGGCGGCCGTCATCGTCATGGACAAGTCCACCGACCTCATCCAGGCGATTGCGCGGATTTCCTACTTCTACAAGCATGAGAGCTGCGGCCAGTGTACGCCGTGCCGTGAAGGTACGGGCTGGATGTGGCGCGTGCTGGAGCGCATGGCCAAGGGTCAGGCAGAGATGTCGGATATCGACATGCTGCTCGACGTGGCAGGTCAGGTCGAAGGTCACACGATCTGCGCCCTTGGCGATGCCGCCGCGTGGCCAGTGCAGGGTCTTATCCGCCACTTCCGTCACGAGATCGAAGACCGCATTTCCGAATACCGGGCGCCGCGCACTATGGTGCAAGGTGCAAACGTGGCAGCGGAGTAGGGCAGACACGACTGATGAGCATGCTCCGCAACATCCTCACCGCCATCTGGTGCGCCGTGATCATCGGGACGAATACGTTCGCCCTGATCGTCACTGCGCAGCATTTCGGCGTGGATGTTCTGGCGCTGAATTCAGTCCTTCTGCCAGTGGTGCAGCTGAGCGCGATGATCGTGCTTGGTATCCTGTCGCTGGTCTCAACCAAGTATCTCTGGGCGATCCTGGCGGTTGCTGTGCTTTCGCTTCTGCTGACGCTGGCCAATGACCTGCTGGTGGTGCGGGTCTGGCGCCCATCCGCGATGCTGAGCAGCCTGCTTATCATCGTTCCGACCTATCTCCTTGCGCGCTGGAATTCGCTGTCGCGCGAGACGAAATTCAATCCCGTACAAGAGTTCTAAAGCGATGGCTGACGACCTTTTCAAACTGAACATCGATGGCAAGGACATTGAGGTGCCCAAGCACTACACGCTGATGCAGGCGTGTGAGGAGGCTGGCGCCGAGATCCCGCGCTTCTGCTATCATGAGCGCCTGTCGGTGGCCGGCAATTGCCGTATGTGCCTCGTTCAGTGGAAGGGCGCGCCGAAGCCGATTGCGAGCTGCGCCCAGACCGTTGGTGACATGCGCCTCAACCCGGACGGCACGCCTCCGAACGTCCTGACCTCCGGCGACTATGTCGAGAAGGCCCGCAACGGGGTGATGGAGTTTCTGCTCATCAACCACCCGCTCGATTGTCCGATCTGCGACCAGGGCGGTGAGTGTGACCTGCAGGACCAGGCGATGGCCTATGGCCGGTCTGGCTCGCGCTATGCGCTGAACAAGCGCGCGGTCGAGAACAAGAATATGGGGCCGCTGGTCAAGACGATCATGACCCGCTGCATCCAGTGCACGCGCTGCGTGCGCTTTGCCGCTGAAGTCGCCGGTGTCGAAGAGCTGGGCATGATTTCGCGCGGCGAAGACGCTGAGATCACGACCTATCTGGAGAAGTCTCTGTCGTCGGAGCTTTCCGGAAATGTCATCGATCTTTGCCCGGTCGGCGCGCTGACCTCCAAGCCGTACGCCTACAATGCGCGCCCGTGGGAGCTGCGCAAAACCGAGTCGATCGACATCATGGATGCGATGGGCGCAGGCATTCGCGTCGACGCCAAAGGCTCGGGCGTGATGCGTATCATGCCGCTCATCAATGAAGAGGTGAACGAGGAGTGGCTGTCAGACAAGTCGCGCTTCGTCTGGGACGGCCTTGCCCGCCAGCGCCTCGACAAGCCTTATGTCCGCGAGAATGGCAAGCTGCGCCCAGCAAGCTGGAGCGAGGCGCTTCAGAAGACCGCAGAGGCGCTGAAAGCCTCGAAGGAGAAGACGGGTTTCATCGCAGGTGATCTCATTGAGGTTGAACAGGCCCGCGCGGCGCTCGACCTTGCGCGCAGCCTCGACATCGCGTCGACGGACTGCCGCCCGGCGGGCGCTGCATATGGCGCTGATGGTGTTCGCGAGAAATACATTCTGAACCCGACGCTGATGGGCGTTGAAGAGGCCGATGCGCTTTTGCTTATCGGCACCAATCCGCGCGTCGAAGCGTCTGTCTGGAATGCGCGTATCCGCAAGGCCTGGCTCTGGAATGATCTTCAGGTCGGTCTGGTCGGCGAAGGCGTGGACCTCACTTACGATTACGCCCATCTCGGCACCGGCCCGGCAGACCTCGATGGCCTGCTGAAAGGCGACAGCGCTTTCGTCAAAGCCTTCAAGAACGCCGAGCGCCCGATGGTTGTGGTTGGTGAGCATGCGCTGGTCGGCGAGCATGGTCTCGATGTTCTCAATGCAGCGCACCAGATCGCACTCGATGCTGGTGCGATCACGGAAGAGTGGAGCGGCTTTGGCGTGCTTCACAATGCGGCGGGCCGTGTTGGCGCGCTAGATACCGGTTTCGTGCCGGGCGAGGGCGGTCTCGATACCAAAGCAATGCTCGAAGGCGGCGTCGATACGCTCGTCCTTCTGGGTGCCGACGAACTCGACCTTAGCAAGCTGGGCGATACGGCCGTTATTTATGTCGGCTCGCATGGTGATCGCGGCGCATCGCGCGCTGACATCATCCTTCCTTCAGCGGCTTATACCGAGATGGAAGCGACCTTTGTGAACACGGAAGGCCGCGTGCAGATGACCCGCAGGGCCGTCCAGCCGAAAGGCGAGGCCCGTGAGGCCTGGGCGATCTTCCGCGCGCTGTCCGAACTGACCGGCAAGCCGCTGTCCTATGATTCGGCAGACCAGCTTCGCGAACAGATTCGCGAGCATAATCCGGTCTTTGCAGGTCTTGGCTTTGCCCCGGGCAAGGCCGGCCATGAGGCGTTGTCCAAGGCGCCCGAAAAGGCCAAAACCCTCGCCGGAGCGCGTCCTTTTGAAGCGCCCTTCGAAGATTTCTATCTGACCAACCCGATCGCACGGGCGTCAAAGACGATGGCGGAATGCTCGCTCATGAAGCGTGGCCTTGAAACGCCGGTAGCAGCGGAGTAGGCGAGCGCCATGAGTGCATTCATCCAGGAACATGGACTGCTTTTCGGCTGGCTGACCGTCATTGGTCAGATCCTGCTGTTCACGGTTGTCCTGCTGCTTTCGCTGGCCTTCCTCCTGCTCATGGACCGCAAGGTCTGGGCAGCTGTGATGATGCGCAAGGGGCCCAACGTTGTCGGGCCGTTCGGCCTGCTTCAGAGTTTTGCGGACTTCGGCAAATTCCTGCTGAAGGAAATCATCATTCCGGCAGGCGCGAACAAGACCGTCTTCCTGCTGGCGCCCATCCTGTCGCTGACACTGGCATTTGCAGCCTGGGCCGTGATACCGGTCGCGCCGGGCTGGGTCGTCGCTGACCTCAATGTCGGCATTCTCTACCTGTTCGCGGTCTCATCGCTTGGTGTCTATGGCATCATCATGGGCGGCTGGGCATCGAACTCGAAATATCCGTTTCTCGGCTCGCTGCGCTCTGCTGCGCAGATGGTGTCCTATGAAGTCTCCATTGGCTTCATCATCATCACGGTGATCCTGCTTGTGGGGTCGATGAACCTCAGCGACATTGCGAACAACCAGTCGGGCGGCTTCTGGACCTGGCACGTGTTCAGCTTCAACAACATCATATTGTTCCCGGTGATGGTGGTCGTCTTCGTGATGTTCTTCATCTCGGCGCTGGCTGAAACAAACCGCCCGCCATTCGACCTTCCGGAAGCAGAATCCGAACTCGTGGCCGGTTACCAGGTGGAGTATTCCTCCACGCCATACCTGCTCTTCATGATCGGTGAGTATCTCAACATCGTGCTGATGTGCTCGATGATGACACTGCTCTTCCTCGGCGGCTGGCACGGGCCAATTCCTTTCGGCGAAGAGTTCGTTTCGAACTTCCCGGTCTGGATGGTGAATCTTGGCCACCTCGCCTGGTTCATGGCGAAGACCGTTTTCTGCTTCTTTCTGTTCGCACTCGTGAAGGCTGTCGTGCCGCGCTATCGCTATGACCAGCTGATGCGCCTTGGTTGGAAGATCTTCCTTCCGACCTCGCTGGCCGCCGTCTTCATCGTTGCAGGCTACGTCGTTTACACAGGAGTCCAGGCATGAACATCGTTCAGTCCCTCCGCGGCGCCATGATGACCGACTTCCTGCATGCCTTCAAAATCGGCATTCAGGAAATGTTCAAGCGCAAGGCGACCGTGAACTATCCGTTCGAAAAGAACCCGCTCAGTCCGCGTTTCCGCGGCGAGCACGCGCTGCGCCGTTATCCGAATGGCGAAGAGCGCTGCATCGCCTGCAAACTGTGCGAGGCGATCTGTCCGGCCCAAGCGATCACCATTGAGGCAGAGCCTCGCGAAGACGGCTCGCGCCGCACGACCCGCTATGACATCGACATGGTGAAGTGCATCTATTGTGGCTTCTGTCAGGAAGCCTGCCCGGTCGACGCCATCGTCGAAGGGCCAAACTTCGAATTCGCGACCGAAACCCGCGAAGAACTGTATTACGACAAAGACCGTCTGCTTGCGAATGGCGACCGCTGGGAGCGCCTCATCGCACGCAATCTTGAACTCGACGCGCCGTACCGTTAGGGCGGGGCGCCTTCACTTTCCTGCAGCGGTCTGACCGCTGGCAACATTGGGGCTCACACCGGTGGAACTCATCGCCTTTTACATATTGGCAGCGATCGTGACGGTCTCGGCAGTCGCCGTGATTGCCGCCAAGAACCCGGTTCATTCCGTGCTCTGGCTGATCACGGCCTTCTTCACATCTGCGGGCCTGCTCGTCCTGATCGGCGCGGAGTTCCTCGCCATGTTGCTGGTCGTTGTTTATGTCGGCGCGGTCGCGGTGCTCTTCCTGTTCGTGGTCATGATGCTGGACGTCGATTTCGTCGAGCTGAAGCAGGGCACGCTGGGCTATTGGCCGTTTGCCGCCCTGGTAGGCGTCGCGTTTGCGGCCGAGATTGCGCTGGTGACCTTTGCGCGCGCGACGACGGGTGATGAGATCAACGCCAATCCGGGCGCGGCAACGAATGCCGAAGCCATCGGGCAGGTGATGTACACCGAATACCTGCTGCTGTTCCAACTCTCCGGCATCATCCTGCTGGTTGCCATGATCGGCGCGATTGTCCTGACGCTGCGCCACAAGCCGCATGTGAAGCGCCAGAACATTGCCAAGCAGACCGCACGCACCCGCAAGGATGCGATCCGCCGCATCGACGTTGAGTCAGGCAAGGGGCTTTAGGTCATGGACATTACCGTCAATCACTTCCTGGCTGTCTCGGCTATCCTGTTCACGGTGGGTGTCGTCGGCATCTTCGTGAACCGCAAGAACATCATCGTCATACTGATGGCGATCGAGCTCATCCTTCTGTCCGTCAACATTAACCTGGTCGCCTTCTCGGTGTTCTCGGGCACGATTGTCGGCCAGATCTTCGCCATGCTGGTTCTGACAGTGGCCGCTGCTGAGGCGGCCGTCGGGCTCGCCATTCTCGTTGTTTTCTTCCGCAATCGCGGCGACATCGCCGTCGAGAGCATCGACCTGATGAAGGGCTAGGCCGGATATGCTTCCTGATTTTGCACTTCTCTTCATCGTCCTGGCGCCGGGCCTTGCCGCCCTGATTGCCGGCTTATTCCAGAAATATGTGACTGATACGGGCGCTATGGTGATCACGACCGGTACGGTCGGGCTTGCCGGCATCCTGTCGGTCATACAGCTTTTCATGTTCGCCTTTGGCGGCGGTGTTGCAGAGGCGGTCCATACCGCAGCGCCTGCAGCCGGCGATCATGGCGCGGCCGTCGTCGCACCAGTCCAGCACATCATCACGCTGCTGACCTGGATGGATGTTGGCCAGTTCCAGGCTGACTGGGCGATCCGCGTCGATGCCATGTCCATCGTCATGATGGCGGTTATCACGGGCGTTTCGGGCCTCGTTCACCTCTATTCATGGGGTTATATGAGCGAAGACCCGCACCGGGCGCGCTTCTTTGCCTACCTGTCGCTCTTTACCTTCATGATGCTCATGCTGGTGACGGCGGACAATTTCATCCAGCTCTTCTTCGGCTGGGAGGGTGTTGGCCTCGCGTCCTACCTGCTTATCGGTTTCTGGTATACGAAAGCGGCCCCCAACAGCGCAGCCATCAAGGCCTTCGTGACCAACCGCGTTGGCGACTTTGGTCTGGCCCTCGGTATCATGGGTGTGTTTGTGGTGTTCGGTTCGGTCGAGTTCGAGCCTGTGCTGAGCGCGATCCGTGAGAATGCGACGGTGACGCCTCTGGCGCTGGCAGACGCTGCGCCTATCCGCGAGCTCATCGTGCCATTCCTCGGCCTCAACGTTCCGGCGCTTGAGCTGATTGGTGTGCTTCTGTTCATCGGTGCGATGGGCAAGTCGGCGCAGTTCTTCCTGCACGTCTGGCTGCCGGACGCCATGGAAGGCCCGACGCCTGTTTCCGCGCTCATTCACGCTGCGACTATGGTGACGGCCGGTGTGTATCTCGTCTGTCTGGTCTCGCCGATCTATGAGTACGCACCGTTCGCTGCTGGCATGGTGACGCTGATCGGTGCCGTGACCGCGCTCTATGCGGCGACGGTCGGCATGGCGCAGAACGACATCAAGCGCGTCATCGCCTATTCGACCTGTTCGCAGCTTGGCTACATGTTCTTTGCGGCCGGTATCGGGGCATATCAGGCCGCGATGTTCCACCTGTTCACACACGCCTTCTTCAAGGCGCTTCTCTTCCTCGGCGCCGGCTCTGTCATCCACGGTATGCACCATGAGCAGGACATGCGCCGCATGGGCGGTGTCGCGAAGTTCATGCCGCTGACCTATGCCGCGATGATGATCGGTACGATTGCGATCATTGGTCTTGGTATCCCGCATACCTCGTTCGGCTTTGCAGGCTTCTTCTCGAAGGACGCGATCATCGAGACGACCTTCGCGGCTGGATCGAACGGCGTGAGCTTTGGCATGCTGGCCTTCATCTTCGGTATCGTGGCCGCGCTGCTGACCAGCTTCTATTCCTGGCGCCTCATCTACATGACGTTCCACGGCCCGCGCGAGGATTCGATCCCGCCGGAAACGCCGGAAGTCGACAGCCATGCCGATGAGCACCTGTCGGTCGATGATCATGGTCACCATCACGATCATCATGAGGACCCGCATGAGAGCCCGCTCGTCATGCTGATTCCGCTCGGCCTTCTGTCGCTCGGCGCGATCTTTGCCGGCTTTGTCTTCTACGATTCCTTTGTAGGTCACTATCAGGCTGAGTTCTGGGCTGGCGCGATCTATAATGCGGCTGACAACACGGTGCTGGCTGACAAGTACAATGTGCCGGAATGGGTATTCTGGGCGCCGCTCTTCGTGACGGTGACCGGCTTCCTGATCGCGACCTTCACCTATTTCTTCAACCGGGGTTTCGGTGCGAAGATTGCGGCATCGGGCGGCCCGCTGCACAGCCTGTTCGCCAACAAGTGGTACTTTGACGAGATGTATAATGCGACCTTCGTCAAGGGCACGAGCTGGCTGGGCGGCTTCTTCTGGAAAACCGGCGACAAGCGCATCATTGACGGCTTCGGGCCGGACGGCGTGACGTCGCTCGTTCGGTGGGGCTCGCGCCGTCTGTCGGCAATGCACACCGGTTATCTTTATCATTATGCATTCGTGATCATTCTTGCGGCCCTCGTGTTTGGCGCGGTGATCTTCTGGCGTGCTGGAGGCGCGGGCTGATGGGCAATTTCCCAATTCTGACAGCGGTCACATTCCTGCCGCTGGCTGGTGCCTTGCTGATCATGCTTGTGCAGGCAGCCACGGGCAGCAATGGCCAGGATGAAGAGACGCGTGGGCGCCAGTCGCTCCTGGCAGGCCTGATCTTCTCGGCGGCCACTTTCCTGGCGTCGCTGGTCATGCTGGTGAGCTTCGAGGTCGATGCGCCGGGCTATCAGCTCGTCGAGCAGGTGAGCTGGTTTGCCGGCATCCAGTACAAGCTGGGCATCGACGGCATGTCGCTTCTGCTGATCCTGCTGACCACGCTGCTGACGCCGATCAGCCTGATCGCCTCCTTCGGCTCTGTGAAGACCCGCCTGACCGAATACACGATCGCATTCCTCGTCCTTGAGACCTTCATGATCGGCGTGTTCTGCGCGATGGACCTCGTCCTGTTCTATGTCTTCTTCGAGGCTGGTCTCATTCCGATGTTCATCATCATCGGTGTGTGGGGCGGGGCGGAGCGTATCTACGCGTCGTTCAAGTTCTTCCTCTACACGCTGCTTGGTTCGCTTTTCATGCTGGCGGCGATCGTCTTCATGTATATGCAGGCTGGCACGTCCGACATCATGGTGCTGGAGACCTACGCCTTCGCGCCTGAAGTGCAGACCTGGCTATGGCTTGCCTTCTTTGCGTCGTTTGCGGTGAAGCTGCCTATGTGGCCGGTGCATACATGGCTTCCGGATGCCCACGTTCAGGCACCGACGGCAGGTTCAGTCATCCTGGCTGGCGTGCTGCTCAAAATGGGCGGCTATGGCTTCCTGCGCTTCTCGTTCTTCCAGCCGATGATGTTCGCGCTGTCCGTAATTGCCATCGTCTATGCGTCGCTGGTCGCTTTCCGCCAGACCGACATGAAGAAGCTGATCGCGTATTCATCCGTCGCCCATATGGGTTTCGTGACGCTCGGCATATTCTCCTTCACAGAGGTTGGCGTGCAGGGCGCAATCTTCCAGATGATCTCGCACGGGCTTATCTCCGGCGCGCTCTTCCTCATCGTTGGCATGGTCTATGACCGCGTTCATACGCGTGAGATTGCCGCTTATGGCGGCCTCGTGAACAAGATGCCGATTTATGCGGCGATCTTCATGCTGTTCACCATGGCCAATGTCGGCCTGCCGGGCACCAGTGGCTTTGTCGGGGAAATCCTGACCATGACGGGCGCCTTTCAGGCCTCCACATGGGCTGCAGCTGGCGCCGCGCTCGGTGTGATCTTCTCGGCTGTCTACATGCTGACGCTCTACCGTCGCACTGTCTTCGGCCCGGTGACCAATCCGGCGCTCGAAAACATCACTGATGTCGGCAAGAAGGATCTCATTACGATCACGCCGCTGATAATCGGCACCATCCTGCTCGGCATCACACCAAATCTCGTATTCGACATCACGCGCGAAAGCAGCCTGCGCGCGCTTCAGATGATCACCGGAGGATAGAGGCACATTATGCTCGACTTTCAGGCGATGATCTCTGCCATTGGCCCGGAGTTGCTGCTTGCGCTCGCTGGCCTCGCCGGTGTGCTCGCTGGCGCGTTTATGGGCGACCGTTTCAACGGCCTGTCCTTCAAGCTGGGCGCGGCAACGCTGCTGCTGGCGGCGCTGGTTGTCATCATGAACTGGGAAGGCGGCGAAGCCTTTGGCGGTCTCGTGACGACCACTCCGTTCGTGAACTTTGCCAAGTGTATCAGCTTCGTGGCTGGCGCCGTGACGCTGCTCATGGCCGAGGGCTTCCTCAAGCGTCATGAGACGATCCGATACGAATACCCTCTGCTGGTTATCTTTGCCTCGCTTGGCATGGGGATCATCCTATCGGCGTCCAACCTGATGACCCTCTATATGGGTATCGAGACGCTCAGTCTGTCATCCTATGTGCTGGCCTCATTCCACCGCGACTCAATTCGTTCTTCCGAAGCAGGCCTGAAGTACTTCGTGCTGGGCGCACTTGCCTCCGGCATCCTGCTTTATGGTATCTCTCTGGTCTATGGCTTCACCGGTTCGGTCGACTATGGCGATATCGCAAGCTCTGAGCGTACGATTGGCCTCGTTTTCGGCATGGTGCTGATGATTTCCGGCATGGCGTTCAAGGTCTCGGCAGCGCCGATGCACGTCTGGACGCCGGACGTTTATGAGGGCGCGCCTAGCCCCGTGGTCGCCTTCTTTGCCACGGCGCCGAAAATGGCGAGCATGGTGGTCTTCGCCAATCTTCTGTTCACGGCTTTCACCGGGGTGTTTGAAGACTGGCAGATGATCATCGCCATCATCGCGACGCTCTCCATGCTCATTGGTGCTTTCGGCGCGCTCATTCAGAGCAATCTGAAGCGGCTTCTCGGTTATTCTTCGATCGCCAATATGGGTTATGCGCTAGTCGCAGTCGCTGCTGGCGCCGAATATGGCGCTGCCGCGCTTCTCGTCTTTATGACGAGCTATGTGATCGCATCCATTGGCCTCTTCGGCGGGGTCCTGTCCATGCGCCGTGAGGGCGGCATGGTTGAGAGCATTGACGAACTGGCAGGTCTCGTTCGCCGTCGTACGGGCCTTGCTCTGGCGCTTACAATTCTTGTCATCTCTGTATCAGGCTTCCCGCTCGCCGTCGGCTTCATCGGCAAGCTCGTGGTCTTCCAGGCTGGTTGGAACGCAGGTCTTCTGCCTCTTCTGATCGTGCTCGTGCTGAGCTCGGTCCTCGCCTTCGGCTATTATCTACGCATCATCCTCGTGATGTGGGTCAAAGAACCGGTCGAGCGCTTCCAACCTGTCGGTTCGACGGTCGCGCTGTCGGTGTATGCAGCAGCGGCGGCCTGTCTTGTTCTATTCGTCTTTGCCGCGCCATTCCTTGACTGGGCGACGCGGGCGTCCGCCGGGTTCATTCAGTGAGACCAGACGCACCAGTTCTCTGGTTTGACGAGATCGACAGTACGAATGAAGAAGCCCGCAGGCGGGCACAGGCCGATGATTTTGGTCCAGTCTGGATTGCTGCGCGCAAGCAGACCGCTGGACGGGGGCGGCTTGGTCGCCAATGGGACTCGCCTACAGGAAACCTGTTCGTAGCAGCCCTGTTTGAGGAAGAGGGGGGGCTGGTGAAGGCTACTCGGTATCCGTTCGCGGCGGGCCTCGCCATTCTGGATGCTGCATCGGAGTTCATCGATAGCGGTCAATTGCAGGTCAAATGGCCTAATGATGTGCGTGCCAGCAGGCAGAAGATTAGCGGCATCCTGGTAGAGGCCGGTGCCGCGTCGGGAAAAGCCTGCTGGGTCGCCTGCGGTATGGGTGTGAATGTGCGGTTCGCTCCAGATGGGGCAGGGCAAGCCGCAACCAGCCTCGTGGGCCTCGGTGCGCCTCAGTTCATCACTACTGAAATGTTTCTCGATGCGCTTCGCACCGCCTTCGTAAAGCGTTGCGCGCAGGCTTCATCTGATTTCGCAAGCTTGCTAACCGACTGGCAGACATACGCCGAAGGATTGGGTGAGGAGGTGACGGTCGGCAAAGGCGCTGACGCGCAGATCGGCATTTTCAAAGGTGTTGGCCCTGACGGAGCGCTGTTGCTTGCGTCCAGCGACGGGACGACACAGACCATTCGAGCAGGCGATGTAGAGCTGGTGAAGGAGATTGGCAGTCATGCTGCTCGCGATTGATGTCGGCAATACGAATACGGTCTTCGCCCTCCACGATGGCGAAGACTGGGTTGCAATGTGGCGCAGCGCCACTGACGCGCGACGTACTGCGGATGACTATATCGTCTGGCTCGAGCCCTTGATGAATATGCGCAAGGTGTCGAGCTATGACATTGATGCGTGTGTGATCTCATGTGTTGTGCCGCAGGCGCTCTTTAACTTCCGCAACCTGGCGCGCCGCTATTTCGCAACAGAGCCGCTCGTGGTCGGTGAACCCTCGGTGGAGCTCGGTGTGCCGATCCGAATTCCGCGACCTGAACAGGTTGGTGCTGACCGTCTGGTTTCCGCGATCGGCGCGCACATTGCTTATCCGGGCGCACTGATCGTGATCGATAGCGGTACGGCGACAACACTGGATATTGTTGGCCCGGATGGCGGGTTTGAGGGCGGCATTATCAGCCCCGGCATCAACCTTTCGATGCGCGCGCTGCACGATGCGGCGGCTCAGCTGCCGCGCATCGCCATCCAGCGACCAGAGAAGATCATTGGCGATTCGACCGTGGCTGCGATGCAGACCGGTGTCTTCTGGGGCTATATCGACCTCATTGACGGCCTTGTCAGACGGGTGAAGGAAGAATACGGCCAGCCGATGAAAGTTATTGCGACTGGCGGTGTTGCGTCGCTGTTTGAAGGTGCGAGCGCAACCATCGACCACTACGACCAGACCCTCATGGAGTCCGGTCTTCTGGAGATTTACCGCCGGAACCGGAAAGGACCTGATGCCCAATAAGGAAACGCCCGAACTCGTCTTTCTTCCGCTTGGGGGCTGCGGCGAAATCGGTATGAACCTGAACGCCTATGGCTATGGCCCAGCGCATGACAGGCGTTGGATCCTTGTGGATCTTGGCGTGACCTTCGGCGACGATACGACGCCGGGCATCGACCTCATCACGCCTGACCCTGAATTCATCGTCGAACATGCTGACCAGATCGACGCGATCTTCCTGACCCATGCGCATGAAGACCATATTGGGGCGGTCGGCCTGCTCTGGCCGCGGCTTCGCGCGCCGCTTTATGCGACGCCTTTTACGGCGCATAGCGCGGGTTGAAACAGGTCGATGTCAATGTCGTGCCGCTTGAGGGCGAGGTTGAAGCTGGCCCCTTCAAGGTCCGCTATATGACGTTGACGCACTCCATTCCGGAGCCGAATGCGCTTGCCATCGAGACACCTGTCGGAACGATCCTTCATACTGGTGACTGGAAGATCGACCCTGATCCACTGATTGGTGAAGGTGTTGATGTCGACGGGCTTAAGAAGCTCGGCGATGAAGGTGTGCTGGCCATGATCTGCGACAGCACAAACGTCTTCGTCGATGGCGAAAGCGGCTCTGAAGCGACCGTGCGCAAGAATCTGATCGAGCTTATCGGAAGTCTGAAGGGCAGGGTGGCTGTGGCGACCTTTGCGTCTA
>LWDU01039147.1_pt1 | contig 18538 bp, 14 predicted proteins | sample 727161 | NCBI WGS metagenome assembly LWDU01 (sample SAMN04566230, study PRJNA314399) | hydrothermal vent metagenome | isolation source: deep sea hydrothermal plume seawater | place: Mexico: Gulf of California, Guaymas Basin | collected 2004-07-11
ACCATAGAAGCCCGCACCATTTTCACGCCATGTTGTCGGGATCATTCGCTGCTCGACTTCTGGGCGGCTTCCCCCGTAATAGAAGGTCGGCTCGTGGAGTTGGTTGACGAAGCCCATGGGGTTCAGGATGAGACCAACGCGAAAGTTCAACGCTTCCGAATGCTGATAGTCGAGATTCAAGAACTCGACAAAAACCTCGGAACCACCGGCATGTTCGAACTCGAACTCCGAGTTCAAAACCCACTTGTCGCTGAACTTGTAACCGACGTAGAGCACGGCACGGTAGGTATCGAAAACATCGCCCTCGTCCGTCGAGTCGCTGTAGTGGGTAAAGAGCACTTCACCGTAGCCGCCGATGGAAAGTCCCTGGTCTGCGCGATAGATCTTGGCCGCAGCGGGACCGACGCCGTAGTAGTTCTGCCAGTTCCCATCTTCGGGGACTGCAGCTCCGGTGACCGCCCTGTCCAGTTCTTCGGCGAGAATGCTGACCTGCTGCTCAAGCACACTGATCCGGTCCTCGGAAGTCGGGACCGGCGGCGCCTCGGCGGTGGGTTCCGCGTGACCGATGGCCGCGACCATTGCCCCGACCAGAACCGCGGCCACCAGAATACGCTTGGAAAACCTGCGTCCGCCAAATTGTGCGAAGCGCGTCGAATTCATTGCTCTGCTCCTCGGCCCCTGCACTGCCAGTCGCCCTGAAGACGAGACCGATACCCGGCCCCACCGGTCTAATCACTCAAACACTGACTAAAATTGAAAACGAAAGTCAATATCGAGAGAGAGGTGTAGTTCAGGGGATTCGGGGTTTCAATGGGGGGGGCCCGATCCTTGGCTCCGCCTGTGACCTCTGTCTCGGGGGGCCCAAGCGAGGCAGCCGGGACAAAGGCCTTGCCTGGCTCCGTCCATCAATCCACTCGGCGGTCCATCCAGCGATCCATCCAGCGATCCCGACGGATAGGACCCCGTAAAACGAAAAGCGAAGTCACACCCAAGTCACAGCGAAGAATGCGATACCGATCGCATAGGCACTGGAAACCCCTTAAGTAATTGAAGTTAAATGATTTTTCAATCAACCAAAGAGTAGAGGTTGACCGACGGAGGGCTAGGACCAGGGCTGGGGCTGGGGCTGGGGCTGGAAATGGAGGGCCTGACCCGCCCCAGCCTCGCAAAATCAGCTTTCGACCCGCACCAAAAAGCCATCGCCCAAGGCGGGAGGAGGATGCCCACCCGTTGCCCCCCAGCGAGCCCCGGAGAACGGCTCCATGGCCAGGCCAAAACCAAGCCGGGACAGAATCTAGAGCGCGATGATCCGGGCCAACCATGATCCAGGCCAACCATGATTCTGGGGCGACGATGACCTAAGCCAACGACGATCAGAACATGATCAGAATTGCCGGGTTCATGGGGTCAGGCCGGGCAACTTTGGGTTCGGGTTTGGGTTTCGGCAGAAGATCCAAGGCAAAAAAAAAGCCTACCCGGAGGCAGACAATAATTTTGCGACGACCAGGACATTATAACAGAAATATCGGTTTCGTCAAGCACGTTTTTACCAACCAACCGAATGCGCTTCCGAATGCGGAAAAAACGTCTCCGACTGCTCGGTATCGGCTCGTTTCCTCTGAGTGAAACGGTGTTTTTCAAGTCGAACGGTGGGAAGGGCTATGGTGCGCGCCGTGCCCACCCTCGTCGGCGCACTCGTGTGCGCGCTCTCTCTCCTGCTTTCGCCAATCTTCGCCTCCCCCGTCCTCGCCCACGGCAAGAGCCTCTCCTACTCGGCGTGGCACTTCGACGAGGACGGCGCCCAGGTCAGCGTGCGGATTCCCCTGCTCGAGTTGAGTCGGCTGGGTATTCCGCTTCCCCTCCCGGGTGAGGGAAGTTCCTCGCCGGACGGCCGGGAGGTCGGCGAATACCTGACCCAGCACCTGGAACTGATCACTCCCGATGGGCCCTGCACCCGCACGGCCTCCCCCACCTCTCGCCCAACCGAGACCGGCTGGGTGCGTTTTCGTTGGTCTCTTCGCTGCCCGCCCGGAAACCAGCGTACCCTGCAAAGCCGGATTCTTCTCGATGAGGCACCGTCCCACTTGCATTTCGCCCGCTTGACCCTCGAGAGCGAGTCCGAGAGTGCCCGGCCTCGAATCGTCGAACGTGTCCTCACCGCGGGGGAGCCGTCCTGGAAGCTGAACCTGGCTCCCCCGGGCGCCGAGCCCGAATCGCCTTCCGCTTCGCTCTCGGGCACTTCGTTCCTGAGCTACGGCCGGCTCGGCGTGGAGCACATTCTTAGCGGATGGGACCACCTCGCCTTTGTCCTGGCGCTGATCCTGCTCGCGCGAAACCTTGGCGAAGTCGCCCGCCTGATCACCGGGTTTACCGTGGCCCACAGCCTCACCCTGGCACTCGCCGTTTTGGGCTGGGTACAAGCGGAAGCGGCCCCCATTGAGGCCCTGATCGGATTCTCCGTCGCCCTGATCGCCCTGGAAAACGGTTGGAGCCTCGGCGGACGCGGGCGAGGAATCCCCCGGGTCGCGGTGCTTGCCCTGCTCGTCATGGCGGGTCTCGCCGCCGCCGGCTTCGGCTCCCTGGCAGTCCTCACCCTGGTGGGCCTCGCGGTCTTCATGGCGAGCCATTTCGAACTTCTTCGCCGATCTCCGGACACCGGCCTTCACCGGGTCGCCCTGGCCTTCGCCTTTGGGCTCGTTCACGGCTTCGGATTTGCGGGCATCCTCGCCGAAATGCAGCTTCCCTCGGACCGACTGGCCAGCGCACTGCTGGGCTTCAACCTCGGCGTTGAAGTGGGTCAGTTGGCGGTGGTCGCTTTGATCTGGCCGGTGCTTGCCTTGCTAAGGCGAACCGCGAACGGAGCGCCTCACCGTCTCTTTGCCGAATTCGCCTCGGGCGCAGTCTTCGCCACGGGCCTCTACTGGTTCTTGATCCGGACCCTCGGCTCGGGATGAGCGGCCGGCGGACCCCAGGCGGTCCTCGATTCGCTTCGGTATCCCTTAGACTTTTCGTCACGATTGCGCCGGGAGCGTGGAGCGATTGACCCCTCCCCCAAAAAAAAGGAGGTAAGGAAACCATGGGATTCTCCGATTACGCGGCCTACGACGCCATGGGTCTGGCCGAACGGGTGGCCCGGGGCGAGGTCTCTCCCGAGGAGCTTCTGGACGAGGCCATCATCCGGATGGAGCAACTGAACCCGGTGCTCAATGCCGTCGTTATCCCCATGCTCGATGAGGCTCGGGCAACCCTCAATGCCGGGCTGCCCGAGGGTCCTTTCCGTGGCGTTCCGTTTCTGCTCAAAGATCTCGCGCTGAACTACGGAGGCGTGCGCACAACCCATGGCTGCCGACTCTTCGCCGACCATGTGCCCGATCACGACAGCGAACTCGTACGCCGCTATAAACGCGCGGGCCTGGTGATCTTCGGTAAATCGGCCTCGCCCGAATTCGGCCTGACCACCACGACCGAATCGATTCTCTTCGGCCAAACCCGCAACCCGTGGAACCTCGAGCATGTAGCCGGGGGCTCGTCCGGGGGCGCTTCGGCGGCGGTGGCCGCGGGCATTCTCCCGATTGCCCACGCCAGCGATGGGGGCGGCTCGATTCGAATTCCCGCCGCGTGCTGCGGTCTCTTTGGCTTGAAACCCAGCCGGGGTCGCATGCCCTTCGGCCCCGATGTGGGGGAGGGGTGGAGCGGAATGTCCACCATGCACGCCGTGTCGCGCTCGGTCCGAGACAACGCGGCACTGCTCGATGCCACCGACGGAGCCGATATCGGCGCCCCCTACCCGGCCCCCGCCAAAGCGCGCCCCTACCTCCAGGAACTGGAGCGCGAACCCGAGTCACTTCGCATCGCGTTGCTGACCGAGACCTTCAACGGGCTCCCCACCCACCCGGACTGCCGCAAAGCCGCGGAGGACGCCGCAGCGCTCTGCGAATCCCTGGGCCACCGGGTGGAGGCCACTCGTCTCGAGGTCGACAGCGAAGGGCTCGGCGCGGCGAGCCAGGCCATCATGGGCGGAAACGTCACCAGCCTGCTGGAGGACCGAGCCGCCGCGCTTGGGCGACCGCTGCAGCCCGATGACGTCGAACCCTTCACCTGGATCAGTGTCCAGGGGGCCCGGGAGCGGAGCGCCGCCGACTATGCCCGGGCGATTCGAGGCATTCACGCCATCGGCCGGACTGTCGAAAATTTCCTCCAGGGCTTCGACATGATCCTCTCGCCCACAATGGGGGCGCCACCTGAAAAGCTTGGGGTACCGGCCCTCTCCAATCCGGACCTGCCCGGCTTGGTCACCGCGCTCCTCACGTCTATTGGGTACACCCAGGTCTTCAACGCCTCGGGGCACCCCGCCATGTCGGTTCCCCTGTACTGGAACCAAGCCGGACTCCCCATTGGCATCCAATTCGCTGGGCGCCTGGGCGACGAGGGGCGACTCTTCCAACTCGCCGGCCAACTCGAACGCGCCCGAGGCTGGTGGGAACGCAGGCCGCCGGCGCCCTGATCGGCCCAACGGCCCACGAATCCGAGGGCGATACCCAGCGGCAACCTTCGAGGAATGCGATAGCGTCCTACGCTCAGAAAATTCACCGATCCCCCTACCCCAATTCCACCGGAGGAAGTCATGGCCCGAGAAGCAGTCATCGTTCAAAGCTTGCGCACCGGCCTTACCAAGGCGAAGCGCGGCTCGTTCAACACAACCGAACCCGTCGACTACCTGGCCCACACCCTGCGCGAGGCCGTGACCAGCGTCCCCAACCTCGATCCCGCCGAAATCGAGGACGTGATCGTGGGCACGGGCTTCCCCGAAGGCTGCCAGGGCATGAACACCGCGCGCATCGCCGCCATGGCCGCGGGCCTTCCGAAAGAAGTCGCCGCCACCACGGTCAACCGCTTCTGCTCCTCGGGCTCACAGGCCGTCATGATGGCCGCCCACTCGATTATCAACGAGGGCGCGGACGTCGCCATCGGGGCTGGGGTGGAAACCATCACCATGATGCAGGACGGCAGCCAGAACACGACCCGGCTCGCCAATGCCGCGGCCCAAAAACGCTTCCCGGGCCTCTACTTTCCCATGGGCCTGACGGCGGAGATCGTCGCCGAGCGTTACGGGGTTTCCCGGGAAGACCAGGACGCTATCGCCCTCACCAGCCAACAACGGTATGCAGCGGCGGTGGATGCCGGTTTCATCGCCGAAGAAATCACGCCCATGAAGGTAACGCGCTCGGTGATGAAGAAAGGCGAGGATCCTTACGACGAAGATTTCACGGTCGATGCCGATGAATGCAGCCGACGCGAAACAACCCTGGAAGGGCTGAGTTCGCTGCAGCCGGTTTTCAAGCCCGCCGCCGAGGGGGGAACGATCACCGCGGGCAACGCCTCCCAGCTCTCCGACGGTGCGTCCTCCACGGTTCTCATGTCCGCCGACCGAGCCAACGCCCTGGGGATTGAGCCCTTGGGCATTTACCGGGGTACGGCCGTGGCCGGCTGCGGGCCCGAGGAAATGGGGATCGGGCCGGTCTTTGCCGTTCCGAAACTCTTGAAACGACACGGCCTGACCATCGACGATATCGATATCGTGGAGATCAACGAAGCCTTCGCCTCCCAGCTCCTCTACTGCCAACGCGAGCTGGGAATTCCCTCGGAGAAGCTCAATCCCAGCGGCGGCAGCATCTCAATCGGCCACCCCTTCGGCATGACGGGCTCTCGCATGACCGGGCTGCTTCTTCGCCAACTCAAACGTCAGGGCAAGCGCTACGGAATTGTCACCATGTGCATTGGCGGGGGCCAGGGGCTCGCTTCGCTGTTCGAATCAGCCTGAGAGGCCCCCTCGGGTCGTTTGGTGGTCCGACCCACCCCGATCCGGCCGGCCAGAACGCGCAGAATCCCCTCCCGTACCGGCCCAAAACGACCGATACGGGAGGGAGAATTACGCCGTCCACACGCGCGACCCCAGCAGGGAAATATCCGCAATGAGAGCCGTGGGGGCCGAGGGGAAACCGATCGAGATGGCTGTGAAGACCGGCGATAGCAATACATCGACCCCGACCCCAGGGACTTCGGCGATCCTTGCAAGCGATACGGAACGTCGCTTGGGCGGAGACCGACGCCGCCAACCGACCCAGGCCCTTTCCTTTTTTCTCGGGCGCGGACGGCGGCGAACCGGTCGGCGCGACGGCGAGACCGAGCGAACCTATGTGGACACCTTCACGCCTGGGGAAGTCGCGCTTCTCCTCGTCATATTCATTCTCAATATATTGGATGCGCTCTTTACACTGCTCTGGTTACAGCGCGGAGGCATCGAGGCAAACCCCCTCATGGCGTCTGTGCTGGAGATTGGCGAGGGGGCGTTCCTGCTGCAGAAGTGCATCGTTGTAGGAATCTGGCTGATCGTGCTGCTGATCCACAAGAATTTCCGGCTCGCCCGCATCGGCCTCTACTCCCTGGCCGGGGTTTACAGCCTGCTCCTTCTCGGCCATTTCGCATTGATCGCCGGTGCAGTCGATCCCGCGGAACCGCCCGAAATCGAATTTCACATCTCAGGTGAAACGGGAGAGAAGCGCGGGCAAAATGGTCTCCACCCGAAGAGGCCGAACTCCCAAGCTGATTCGCTCTAGTCCCGCGCTTTCCAGGCAGCCCAGTTCGTGGGAGTTCCAGCCACTCTCCGGACCCACGGCGAGAAGCGCCGGCCCGACCTTTTGCCCCGGGAACGAGGGTGTCCGCAGACCTGTCGGTGTGGATGCGGGTGTGGATGCGGGTGTGGATGCGGCCGCGGGCTCGGCCACGAAGCCCTGACCTCCGGCAATCAAACCTTTCAGTTCATCTTCGACGAAGGGCATGAAGCGTTTCCGCAGGAGCACCTGGGGCATCTGCGTATCCCGGGCCTGCTCAAGGCCGAGCAGGCATTGCTCAAAAATAGATTCTTCAGCCAGCGCGCGGCTCTGCCAGAAACTCTTCTCTACGCCGCCCGCGTTGAGAAGAATGATTCGCTTGACCCCCATGGAGGTGACCGAGATCAGCACCCTTCCCAGGACCGGGGGGCGCGGCAAGGCAAGGACGAGGGAAACGGCCAGGGGGGGAGGAGGATCCGCCTCCAGACGAACTTCCATTTCCAAAGCGCTTTCATCGATGTGAACGATTCGGCCGTAGCCCACGGCGCCGCCGAGGCGCCCCACTCTCAACTCATCGCCCAGTCCTGCGCGGTGGACATTCAGGACGTGCCGGCGGCGACGCCCGAGCAGGCGAACCCGGTGGTCGCTCTCGATCCAGTCTTCCTCGAGCAACAGGATCAGGTTCACGACCCGGAACCCAACGAGCGAAGGAGTAACGGAATCTCGGCCAGATCGGCGATTTGATAGTCGGGAGACAAATCGGGCTGCGCCCGAAGGGCGGCCTCCGGATCCTGAACTCGACGAACGATCCAGACCGTGCGAATCCCCAGAGCCGCCGCCCCAGCCACGTCTGCCCCCAGGCTATCACCCACGTGGAGCAACTCCCCGGGCTCCACGTCGAGAGCCTCCAGGGTGTCCCGGAAAATTTTTGCCGCCGGTTTCCGGATTCCCACCGCATCGGAAATCAGGATGGCGTCCATCAAGTCATCCAAGCCGGCGGACCGGAGCACGCGATGCGCGGTTTCCGAGTGGCTAAAATTGGAGCAGACCGCCAGGCGAAAGTTGTCTTTGAGTTCGGAAAGCACGGCTCGGTGGTGCTCCACGAACTCGACTTGCTCGTACAACCCACCCATGTGAGTGTCGACCATCGCCGTCACGAGTTCGCCATCGACGCTCCCCAGCCGACGGAGAAGGGTCTCGAAGCGCTCCCGGGTGGTCAACTCGCGATGATGGGCATAGTGGCTCTGGCGAAAATCTCCATCGACCTGTTTCATGACCCGCAAGAACTCATCGAAATCCACCGGGTTTTTTCGAGCAACCAGAACATGCAGTTGGCTCAGCATCCCGGGCACCGTGTGTCCGCAATACTCCACCCGGGGAATGGTTTCGGTCAGGAGATCGACGAGCGTATCAAAGAGATCAAAACTGATGGCGCGAATCGGCATTGGAGCCAAGAGTAACCCAGCGCGTGCATCCGGGGCCCGTCTGCCCCTCAGCGGGTGGCGCTCAGTTCCTCATCGATCAGGCGCTTGAAGGACCCAATGGGCTGGGCACCCGAGAGGAATCGCCCGTTGACAAAGAAGGACGGCGTTCCGGTGACGCCCAGCGCCTTGGCCTCCTCGGCATCCGCGCGAATTCGAGCCCGCACGGAGTCCGAGACCCAATCTCGCCGGAAACGCTCCATATCCAGCCCAATTTCCTCGGCGTAGCCCACGAGGGTGGCTGTCTCCACATCGTGAGGGTTCGCAAAGATTTTGTCGTGCATCGCCCAGAACTGCCCCTGACCATGGGCCGCCTCGGCTGCAGCGTGGGCTGCGGGCGCACCCGGATGCATGGGCAGTGGAAGATGCTTGAAGACCAGCGCCACACGGTCCCCGTACGCAGCTTCGACCTGACGGAGGGTTCCGTTGACCCGAGTGCAGAAGGGACACTGGAAATCCGACCACTCCACGATGACCACTTTCGCCGCTTCGCCTCCCCGCCACGGAGCCCCCTGGATCCGCGGCACAGACCGGGCATCGGCATTCGGTCTCTGCCCATCCGCCGCGGGCCTGCCAAGCGGTTGCACAGGGTCTACCCCAAGCTCCGAAGCCATTTGTCGGAACCGATACGCCCCCCGATCGAAGGATTGGGACAGCAAACTGGCCGCGCCCAGGCACGAGATCGCGAGGAAGACTGCGCCGATCAGCAATGGCCCCGCGATGGCCTCGGTCTTCCGCATTTTAAAAACCATCCCTTCATGGAGAACATGAATTTCTTTTGGAAGACGTGCTCTCGAAAAAATGCTTTCTAATTCAAAGTGATAGAGGCCATTGGGCGCTTCCTTTTCCCCGCTCGCGGGCCGGCACGCTTATTTATTTCCCCGGAAGTCGCGTTTTTTTGCACAATCGTTTTATAGGGTCTGCGGCGATCAGCGGGCTGACGCGAGGAGGGTTTCGACCCTCACCCCGTCGTCCCCCGAAAGAGCCGCTCTTGGGACTCCGCGATCTCCAAAAAAAAATAAATAATTGGGGAATACAAGATACCCAAAATTGACGAATCAAAAGCGCGGGCAATCGAAATAGGTTCGCGAGATATCAACAGCGAGTCAACAACAAGAACAAGGTCTTACTACAAGCTCTTACTACAAGCTCTTACTACAAGCTCTTACTACAAGGACTTACTACAAGCTCTTACTACAAGGACTTACTACAAGGCCATCGTGCAAGGCCTTCGTGATCCGAGCCATCACCCGTGAACAATGCGCGCAGGATCACGAAACGAAAACGAAAACGCAAAGTCAAAAAAAGGGATCGCACAAAACGTGGAATCAAGGCCGGGTCCGTACCGGCTCTGGGAGATGCGGGCTTGAATACGAAAATCGCCTAGCAATCGACCCATTGAGCGAAGCGGGACGAAGATCCGGCCCTGCCCCTGGAAGCGCGGCTTCCAGGGGCCACTTTCCATCCGACCCCGTGCGACTCAAATCCCCTCGGACGGCGCCTATATCAGCGCCTATATCAGCGCCTATATGAGTGCCGATATGAGTGCCTATATCGGCAACAATGCTGGCACCCATGCCGAGACCCGTGCCGAGAGCCATGCCGAGAGCAACGTCCATGGATCAAGAGCAACGCCCAGGGGCGATTTGCTCAGGGGCGCCACTTGGTCCTCGACCAGGGTAGACACCCCTCGAGGGCGGCCCGCCCATTGGACTCAGGGTGCCAGGGACTCGAATCCCAGGGACAAGCGCCACCCGAGGAAACTCACGGAGTCTTTTAGGGCCGTCGCCGCGTAGACGAGTTCATCGCTCGTCCATCCGGTCAGGACTACTCCTCGTACGGCCTGCTTGCCGTCGGAAAGATGTTTTCGCACCCAGCCAATGCGCTGAATCATCCCCGCAATCGCCGTCTCCTGGTTCGCCGAAGTCGGCACAACCATCGCGATCACCCAGTCCCCTGCCTCCGAGCGAGCCAGCAGATCGATTTCGCCCACTTCGGTCTCAAAGCCAGCGCCCACCTCAAGGCCCTCGGCGTCGACGTGCACGCTCAAATTAGCTTCGAGCACTTCCGGACGCTCCACGATCAAGTGCCGTACTTGCTCGGGGTCCACGGGGATCACCACACTGATCGGGGCCCGGCTCGAACGGCGTAAACCCTCGGCCGCTGGTTTGGACTCCTCTGCCCGATCCTTCCCTTTGGTCGCCCGGGTCTTTTTTTGATTGCTGCGCACAGTGGGACGGGAATTTCGTGTCGGCGGCGTTTCCTTCAAGGCCATCTCAATCTCCTCTTCGAACTCGGCTCTCGCACCCGTAAAAAGACTCGACTCGGCAGCGGCACCCAACGCACTCAGGTTGGACGGCGAGAGCGGATCTGCCCCCGAAGGCGTGGGCTCCGGGGTGTTCCCCACCAAAGAGTCGACCGCCAGACCCGAGCTCTCGGCATGCCCACAGTTCGGGCAGAGCTTGTGACCGCCGGACAATCGCGTATTGCACGCCTTGCAGTTCACACCGCCCCCCCCCCAATTTGAGCCTCCACCGCAAAGTGTCGGCTCGAGTACATATCGCCTAATTAGACCGAGAACTTGAGGCCTGGGGCCCCAGAGAACGGGCGATGGATGCGACTGGGCGAAGCGGACGAAGGAAGTCCCTGCTGACGGGGGCTGGACCCCTAACCGCCTGGGCCGGCCCACTTCTCGAGGCCCTGGCAATGTGCGGGCGGGATGCCGATGACTTTCCGTGGGTCCGTGGGTTAGTCACTCACGCGTTCAGTCACTCGCGCGTAATGTCGGCCCCTAGGGCGCTGAGTTTCTCCTCGAGTTTTTCGTAACCCCGATCGAGAATCTCGGCGTTTTGGACGACACTCGGTCGCCCCCGGGCGCACAGCGCCGCGATCAGCAGTGCCATCCCGGCCCGGATGTCGGGACTTCGCACGGTCTGGCCGCGCAACCCAGTGGGGCCTGTCACGAGAACGCGATGGGGATCGCAGACCACGATATTGGCACCCATCTGGATCAGTGGATCCACGAAATACATGCGGCTCTCAAACATTTTTTCGAAAAAAAGTATCGTCCCCTGGCTCTGGGTTCCAAGGACCACCATGGGGCTCATCATGTCGGTCGGGAACTGCGGCCATGGACCGTCAGCGACACTGGGAGTCGCGCCCCCTGCGTCCCGGCGAATCGTAGGCACTTGCCCTTCGGGCAGGACGATGCGATCACTCTGAATATCCAGACTGATTCCAAAGCGCTCGAAGACACGGTTGAGCATCCAGTAATGGCCGCGAACGGTATCGGTGATCGTAATGCCCCCGCCCGTCGCCGCGGCCAGGGCGAGATAGCTCCCCACCTCGACATGGTCCGAAACCACCCGGTGGGTGGTTCCGTGTAGCCGCTCGACTCCATTCACCGTCAGCGTATTGGTTCCCAATCCTTCGATATCGGCCCCCATCCCCTTGAGCATGCGACCCAGGTCCTGGACGTGGGGTTCGCTGGCAGCATTGAGGAGAGTCGTTTTTCCTTCGGCCACCACCGCGGCCATCAAAATGTGTTCGGTGGCGGTCACACTGGGTTCATCGAAGAAGAGCATGGCGGGAGTGAGTCGGCCGTCCCGCCGAAACTCGAGCTTGTCTTCGTCGAGTTCGACACCCAGACCTCTCAAGCCGTAGAAATGCGCGTCGAGCCGTCGTCGACCGATTTGGTCTCCCCCGGGAGGATGGAGACAAACCCGCCCGGCTCGGTGAAGCAGGGGCGCCACGAAGAGAAAGGAAGTACGAGTTCTCTCGCACAGCTCGAAGGGGATTTCGGTCTGCTCGACCTTCCGAGCCCGCAGCACCAATTTCCCCGGGCTCCGGCTCACCGAAGCGCCCAAGTACTCAAGAATATCCAGCATCCCGGTAACGTCCCGCAGGTCGGGGACATTTTCGAGAACCACTTCCTCGTCGGTCAGCAAGGCCGCGGCGATCATGGGCAGCACCGCATTCTTGCTGCCGCTGGCCGCAATCTCCCCGGAAAGGGGATGCCCCCCCTGGATCACAAATTGACTCATCGGCTCCGTATAACCTGCCTGGGGAAAAGAAATAATCCCCACCACTCCCGAGAAAGCCCCGGGGCGGGTCCAGCGTAGGTCTTCGCTCCCTTTGGGACCAGCGGGAATTCAGCCGTACGCCCGGGCAAGTATCCAACGCCCCGGATTCCCGGAGAGAGCCATCTCAACCCCACGGAGTGCGTTCTGCGATACCTTGGGGCCGACGCTGAGCCTCCCAACTGACCGGGGAGAACCCTGCCTTTGAGCCACCCATTCTCGATCCTCGAACGCATCCGAAGCTTTCGCTTTGCCATTCATGGCATCGCACTCACCGTGCAAAGCCAGCACAACGCCTGGATTCATCTGGCGGTCAGCGTCGCAGTCGTGGCCCTGGGCGGATTCGTGGGCCTTCAGCGGGACGGCTGGCTCTGGTTGATCACGGCCATGACCCTGGTTTGGTCCATGGAGGTCCTCAACACCGCCATCGAGCGCCTCGCCGATGCCGCGGTCCCCGAGATTCATCCCCTGATTGCCCAGGCCAAAGATGCCGCCGCCGGGGCCGTGCTCGTGGCCGTCTTGGGCTCGGGGTTGATCGGACTCCTCGTGCTGGGTCCACCCCTGATGCAGAAACTCGGAATCGGGCTCTGAGAGGCACCGTCCTGCTCTTCATTGTTTTGCCCTGCTGCATTGTCGTGCCCACAATTGTCGTGCCGCACACTGCCCTGCTCGGCACTGCCTGCCCCGCACTTCCATAGGCTTTCCGCTCTATGACTGCGAACGCAAGCGCACACGGGCGACCGGGACCGGACACCAGCGAACACGCGAAGACGCGAAGAGACGCCCCTGTACGCTTGACCCTGGGGCAAGGGAACCGGAATCTGAGCCTTCGCCCCCCAGCGGAGGACACACCGTGCGCTACGCCTTCGAAAACTTTGAATTCAACTTGGCGAAGGATACGTTGCGGCGTGATGGGGTTGCCCTCCCGGTTCGCCCCAAAGTGCTCGCCCTGCTCGCCGATTTAATTCAACGCCGCGGACGCCTGGTCTACAAGAAAGAACTCATCGAGCGACTCTGGCCCGACGTGGCAGTCGGCGTCACTTCTCTTTCGAGCCTCGTCGCCGAAATTCGTGCACTCCTCGGCGACTCGGGCCAACGCCAGGCCCTGATCCGAACCGAATCGGGTCGAGGCTACCAGTTTGTGGCCCCCGTCCGGGTCCGGCCTAATCTCGGCGGGAACAGCCAGGCCCAGGGAATCGTCGATTCCCTGTTGATCGACGCACGATCTGGCGAACTCCGACGCTTCGAAGACGCGCTCACCGAGCTCTCTCGGGGCCGGCCGCATCCCATGCTTGTCTGCGGCGAGGGGGGCAGCGGAAAGCACCCACTGATGGGCGAGTTCATCGCCATGGCGGGAGGCCGGGGCTTTCTCACGGCGAGCGGTCGCTGCTCTATCGCACCCGAAGGCCCCCCCCTTCGACCCTGGATTGAAGTCCTGCGCTCCGTGGCTGGGGGCAACCCAGGACAAAGACTCCCGGCCCTGCTGGAGCCCGACCTACTCAGATTGATTCAATGCGACCCGGTCTGTTTGAGTTGGCTCTCCCCATTGGACCACCAGCATTCGCCCCAAGTGCGCTTCCGAATCATGGATTCGGTTTGCCGCTACCTGACCGCTACCGCCAGACAAAATCCGATTGTCGTGGTGGTCGAGAACCTCCACCAGGCGGATGCCGGCTCCCTACTGCTTTTTAATCAATTGCTGGACTTCCTAGGCGAAGCCCCGTTGATGCTCGTCGGGACCCTGAGGCCACCGGCATTGCGCACCGGTCCCCCTGTCTCCCCGTCCCTCTCTGGCCCCTCACCGGCTGGCTCTTCACCGTCTGGGCCCTCACCGCCTGGCCCCAGCGACTCGTCCAAGAGCGCACGGCTGAACTCGATCCAGAACCGAAGGGAGATGGAGTGTGTGCGCCTCGCCCCCCTGGGACGCGAGATCATTGACCGCCGTGAGTGGCACCCAGGAGCCGCGGTGAGCCTTACCCAGGCGCGATCTATCGCATCTCCCTATTGACGGTGCCCACCCAGCGTGGCGATATTTGGGTCCACGGATACCCCGGGCAGCCGAACCCATGCCCGAGCTTCTAGGAGAGAGAACTTGGCCCTGGCCCCCCCCACCTCAAGAACCGGTTGCCCAACATCGGGCGGGGGATACGCCCGGGACGGGCGGAGACCCGGACCTTGAGTCGCATTCCGTACGGGAGCGTGCTGACCCGCCTGGCCCACCGCACCCCCCAGCGAATCGCCTTGATCTGTGGAGAGGAAGCCATCGCCTGGGGCGCTCTCGAAGCCAGCGCCAACCGGTTGGCCCGGGCCTTCGAAGCCCAGGGAGTGCGCCCGGGAGACATTGTCAGCCTCGTGCTCCCCAACGGAATTGAGCTGGTCACTTCCATCCTGGCCACTTGGAAACTCGGGGCAGTGCCAAACCCCCTGGCCCCCGCCATGCCCGTCGTCGAACTCGCGGCGGTTCTGAAGCGTGCGGATCCCCGACTGATTGTGGGCGGCGAAGGCAAAGTTCACGCGAACACAGTGGGCTCCCCTGCCGTGCTCCCCGCCGGCTACCAAGCCGACGCATCGTGGTCATCGGATCCGCTGGACGAACGGATTGCCCCCCACGAGCGGGCGCTCGCTTCCGGGGGAAGTACGGGGCTGCCAAAACTGATTCTCCCCAAGGCCGAAGCGGTCTACGACACCGAAAATCACTCGGTCTTCGCAAAGGCGCGCCGAGTCGCCGGGGTCCCGGGGCCGCTCTACCACGCAGCGCCGTTCAGTGCCTGCTTCCAGCCCCTCTTCGCCGGTTGCCAGGTCGTCCTGATGAAGCGCTTTGACGCTCGCCTTTTTCTCGCAATGGTTGAACGCCACGCGGTGGACCGGGTCACGGTGGTCCCCACCATGATGCTCCGGATCATGCGACTTCCCCCCAAGGAGCGGCTGGCCTATGACGTTTCCAGCCTGGAGTGCGTCATGTGTGGCGGGGCACCTCTCCCCGAGTGGTTGATGCAGGCGTGGATCGACTGGCTCGGACCCGATGTCATGAACGAGGTCTTCGGCCCCAGCGAACGCATCGGCGGAACCGCCATTGGCGGCCGCGAATGGCTCGAACATAGGGGCTCGGTGGGCCGGCCCGTAGGCGGTGCTCGGATCAAGATCGTGGACGATGGGGGTCACGAACTGCCCCCAGGAGAAATGGGCGAGATCTGGATGATGCCCTCCACAGGGCCCGGAACCACGTACCAGTACCGGGGCGCCGAGGCCCGGCTCGATACCGAAGGCTGGGAGAGCGTCGGCGACATGGGCTACTTGGACAGCCAAGGCTACCTCTACCTCGGCGACCGAAAGAGCGACATGATTCTTTCCGGTGGCCAGAACATCTATCCCGCGGAAGTCGAAGCCGCCCTGGAATCCCATCCTCGGGTTCAATCGAGCGCTGTGATCGGACTGCCCGACGACGACCTCGGTCAGCGAATTCACGCCATCGTCGAAGTGGACGAGCAGGAGGCCGAAAGTTCGACGCTCTCCCTAGAGGAGATTCGCGACTGGCTCGGCGAAAGGTTGGTGGGCTACAAGCATCCCCGAAGCCTGGAATGCGTCTCCCATTCCTTGCGCGACGAAGCCGGCAAACTTCGTCGCTCCCGTCTGCGCGAAGAGCGACTCTTTTCAAAGCCCCGTTGAGACTCTTTTCAAAGCCCCGTTGAGACTCTTCCCTTAAGCCCCGTTGAGACTCTTTCCTTGGCCACGTGCCCTAGGCGGGCCGACTTTCGAACCCGTGGAGAAGCCGCTCTCAGGGTGAAACCCGCGCCGCCCAGCCCTCGGGCAGCTGCGCGCCGGTTCCGCCGATTCCGCAATAACCCTGGGGATTTTTCGCCAGGTATTGTTGGTGGTAGTCCTCGGCATAATAGAACTCGGGCGCCTTGACGATCTCGCTGGTGATCACACCACGCCCCGCCACGCGAAGGACGTCTTGGAAGGCCTCCCGCGAGGCTTCGGCCATGGCACACTGCTCGTCGGAATAGCAGTAGATTCCCGAGCGGTACTGGGTGCCCGAATCGTTGCCCTGACACATTCCCTGGGTGGGATCGTGCTCCTGCCAGAACAACCCCAGCATGTCGGCATAACTCGTTTGGCCCGGATCGAAGATCACAAGGACCGCTTCGGTATGCCCCGTGCGGCCCGAACACACCTCTTCGTAGGTGGGGTTACGCGTAAAACCATTCACGTAACCCACGGCGGTGGAATAGACACCACGAGCCTGCCAGAAAAGGCGCTCGGCCCCCCAAAAACAACCCATGGCAAAGACTGCGCGCTCCATTCCGGGAAAGGCGTCATCCAGAGGCGCGCCGTTCACGAAATGAGCACCGGGTACAGGCAAGCCCTGCTCCCGGCCGGGCAGGGCCTCTTCCTCGGTGGGCATCCTGGGCTCTCTTCCAAATACCATGGCGCGCTCCTTAAAACGCGTACTGGAGGCCTGCGGTGAGCAGCCAGTCGGTTCTGAGTTGAGGACCTTCGAGGTCCTGGAAAGCGGGCAATCCCGCCTCAATGGAAATCCGACTTCCCCGAAGTCGGCCCTCCTGGACGTAGAAGTCGACTCCGAAGAGGGCATCCACCCGTTGGCCGGCCTGGAATCCCGGATTCGCCAGGGGAGAAAGCGCAGGATTCATTTGATCGTCCACCCCGGTGGGATTGAACCATTGCTGCCACTTCATGCGAAACGACGTGCGAAGCCAGGGCTTCCACCGGCGCCCCACCCAGCCCGTCAACGAGTACTCGTTGCCCGGCTTGTAGCCTTCGGAATTGGTGCCCGCCTGGAGAACGCCAAGAATCTGTCCGCCCCAAAAAGTCTTTTTGTAGAGACCGTTGTAGGTGAAACCCGGCCGGAGAGCGAGGGTCCCCGATCCGAGTTGCATGGGATAGGGCAGACGTTGCAGGGTTCCCGCTTCGACAACTTCGACACCACCGACACCACCGAGCCCGGCGGGCGCTTCGGCGGTTTCGTTCGTGGACCCCGAGGGCAAGCTGAGCCCGAGGTTGAGATGGACGCGATGAACTTCGTCGGAAAACACCCGATAGAGACCGTTCAAGATCACGTCCCCGAAACCCCGGACAGAAACGCTGTAGCGCTGGCCCGTGGATTCAACAAATTGATTCAGGGTTCGCTCATAGAAGGGAAGCGTCACAAACAGAGTCACGCTCTCCACAGGTTTCCAGGTCAGTTCGATCACGTGGGCATACGAGCGGAGAGAGAGCGGAATACTACCGCCGGGATAGCTGTCCTCGATCTGGCTTGGCTGGATCTCGGTCCGGCCGTCCTGAAGACCTTGCTGGTTCCCGATTTGCAACCGATAGGACAGCTTGACCTCACCGCTGTGGTGCACGGCCTCGCCGAACACGCCGATGGGAGGATGGGCATCTTCCGCAACAAAGGGCTCCCCGGCTACGGCCTGACCCGCGAATACACCCGCCAAAATGCCAACCCACAACCCACGAGCCTTCGGGATCCGAACTCGACTCATGTTTCTGAACCCCTTGTTGTTCTTCTCGTCCCATGAAGACCTGAGCCGGGAAAAAGAACCCGAGCCTGCATCGGACTCACTGCTTTCCCCGGAAAATCCAGGGACTGAACACCCAGGCCAGAAATGCCCGGGCCCGGAAAACCTAGACGAACCTCGGGCCCACGACCACGCGGCGGACTCATCCATCGGTTTCCACGATCTCCCAGCGTGGCGACCCCCCGCCTGCAACGACCACCGCCAGGTAATGGGCCTGGGTGGGGCGGAGCCGCAGATGATGCCAACTGCTCTCGACGGAATGTTCCGGTGACTCGAGCCTGCATAGCGCTCCGCTTTCGCCCAGCAAGTGGAATTCCAACGCGTCGAGGCGGGAACGAATACCGGTTCCCCGGGCTTTCAAGTGCGCTTCCTTGAGCGTCCAATATTCGAGAAAGCGCGCCTTCCACTGCGAGGGAGGAAGGGCCTTGAGGGCCTTGTGTTCGCTCGGGGAGAGGACGCGCTCCGCAAGTGCGTCGTAGCCTCGAGAGCGTTCGCTGGATTCCACATCGATACCCACCGGCGACTCCCGGGAAACGACGCACGCAACCAGGCCCTGGGTGTGTGACAGGTTGAATCGGAATCGCTCATTCCGCCCAGGCCCCACGACCTCGGGCTTTCCCATTCCGTCGGGCGCGAACCTCCAGGCCGAGGGATCCATCGCGGAATAACGCGAGAGGGTTCGACGCAGCAGCGCGTGAGCGCCCAGAAATTCGGCCCCGGCGCGCCCCCGGCGCCGGGCGTACCGCGCGCGCTCCTGGGCGGAGAGAACTGCAAGGTTTTCCTGGGTTCGGCACTCGGATGACGCATCCACCCGGGCGTACCCCACC